>Ga0316205_10001559_pt1 | contig 27846 bp, 25 predicted proteins | sample 3monthpyrite_MG_FD_204941 | JGI IMG/M metagenome (GOLD analysis project Ga0316205, IMG submission 204941) | Microbial mat bacterial communities from mineral coupon in-situ incubated in ocean water Damariscotta River, Maine, United States -... | ecosystem: Environmental > Aquatic > Marine >...
GCCCGATGGGCGCTATGCGGTGGCCACCCATCCGTCGGGCGACGGGATTTCTGTCGTGGATTTGAACACGTTCAAGTTGACCGCCTTTGTGCCGACGGGATCGTTGCCCAACTACGCAGCATTCGGGACTGACCCTGGGGTTGTCTATGTGTCCAATGCGGGCAATGGCACGATCAGCGAGGTCGATCTGCAACGTGGCATTGTGCGGCGCAATCTGGTGGCGGGCGAGGCGCCCGAGCATCTGGCGATAGATCCTGACAAGGCTACGCTTTATGCGGCCGATGGGGATGCAGGCACAGTTCTTGAGGTGTCGCTTGGCGACGGGGCTGTGGGGCGTCGTTTCGACATGGGTGGCACGTTGCACGGGCTTGATCTGTCAGATGACGGCACGTCGTTGTTCGTGGCCGTGCGCGGCGACGACAGGATTTCCTCGATTGATCTGTCTACCGGCGACGTCACAACTGCGGCCCTGGCGCCCGAACCCTATCATTTGACCACGGTTCCGGGCACTGACACCTTTTATGTCTCGTCGCGCGCCCAACCCAAGGTTTGGGTTGTGGATGCGGCAACGCTGCGTGCGGTAAGTGACTTCGAGGTCGAAGGCGAAGGACACCAGATGGTCGCGCAGTGACAGGTTTTGCGGTGCAGGTGCCAAAGGCACGAAATCGAAACTGAAAGGATTTGAGCGTGAAAAAGACAGTAGTAATCCCGATGGCCGCCCTTGTCGCGGCGCTTGCCGGGCCGACATTCGCCAGCAGCGACAATGCCCAGACGCCAAGGATTGCGCCGGGGTTGGTCTTGCCGAAAATGGACGCCCAAGAGGGTCGCAAGCTTTACGCCTCCAAGGGGTGCGTGGTTTGTCACTCGATCAATGGGGTCGGCGGCACGGATGCGCCCATGCTGGACGCCGAATTCATGGACAGCCCGATGAATCCCTTCGAGTTTGCAGCCCGTATGTGGCGCGGGGCCGAAGCGATGGTCGAGCTGCAGCGCGATGAATTGGGCGAAGTCATTGATCTGAGCGGTGAGGAACTGGCCGCGATCATCGCCTTTGTTCATGATGCGGCCGAGCAGCAATTGTTCTCCGAGGACGACATTCCTGAAAACATCGAAGCCATGATGGGACATCTGGAAGATGAGGAGGACGACGACGACGATCATGATTGATCGCGGCACTGCCAGGCCGTGCGATGGCGCGGTTTGGTGCCCGAAAACAATGCACTAACTTCACGAGGAAAGACGATGTTTGGTTTTGGAATGGGATTTGGCGGATTGTGGATGCTGCTGCTTGTGATCCTGGCAGTATTGGCAATTGCGGCTTTGCTCAAATATCTTCGCAAGTAAACAAAGAGAAACACAATGAGCTATACAATAGATCGCCTGATTGAGGGCGTAACCCTGGCCCAGGTTGACACGCGCACCCGCAAGGCACTGGCTGAGGCCGGGTTTGGCGTGCTGACGGAAATTGACGTTCAGGCCACGATGAAAAAGAAAATCGACAAGGACATGTCGGGATACCTCATTCTGGGGGCCTGCAATCCGACCATGGCGTGGCAGGCCATCGGGCTGGAGCCAAAAGTCGGCGCCATGTTGCCGTGCAATGTCATTTTGCGCGAAACAGCTGCGGGGATCGTGGTCTCGGCGGTCGATCCGCAGGCATCCATGGCCGGCATCGAAAACCCGGACCTACATAAGGTGGCGGGCCAGGTGCGCGACATGCTGCGCGGTGCTGTGGCGGCAATTTGACCTCGGCTGGCGCCCCGGAAGTCCTGTTGCTTGGCGGGTCCGGCGACGTGGGGACGCGTTTGGCCAGGATGCTGTTGGCGCAGACATCCGCGCGCGTCACCACATTGTCCCGCCGGCCCGCGGGCGCTGGGGCGCTAAAGAGCGACCGTTTGCGCCATGTCCCGATTGACGTCGCCGCGCAACGCCCTCTTGAGATCGCGCCAGACACTATCGTGGTCAATCTGACCGAAGCAACGCCGGTTGCCGTCGCCAGACAGGTGATGCGTGCCGGCGGCTGGTTTCTGGAAACCTCGGCCACACCGGATTACCTTGGCGATATGGCCCAAGGTTTGCGTGCCGACGAGGGACCAGGGGGCGCCATCCTATGTGTCGGTGCCGCGCCCGGTTTGACCAATCTGATGGTTGCAGCGATCCTGGCGGCCACGGACACGACAACGCAGATCGACATCGGTGTCGAAATGGGCACGGGCCGCCACTATGGGGCTGGTGGGACAGAGTGGTTCTTGCGCACGGCGGGTCAAACCTATCCGATTGTCATCGACAACGCGCCGCGCAGGGTGGCGCCGGGGGGCCTTACCCGGAAATTCGCCTTTGGGCCAAAGGGCCGCCCCAGATTTGCCTTGGGCTATGGATTTGCCGAACAGGAATTCATTGCCAAGCGGTCGCAAGGTCGGTTGCATACGGTGCGCAGCTTTGTCGCTCTCGACCCGCCTTGGGTGACGCGTTTTCTTGCGTGGATGTTGGCCTTGGGGCTTGGCCCCGGAATAAACCGAAATGCCCGCAAACTGGCCCGGTGGATGGGGCAGGTGCCTGCCTTTGGGCCAACGAAATCGCGGTTGTTGGTCGAGGGATTTGACCCAACTGGCCATTTGACCGCGCAGATCCGGTTGGAGACCGGCGATCAGGCCGAAGCGACCGCCGCGATGATCCTGGCCACGGTGCAGACCCTGCTTGGGGAACGTGGCGCAATGACCGGACTTTCGACGATCACCGACCATCTGGATCTGGATGGGGCTTTGCAAATCGTCCGGCAGATATTGCCGGAAACAACCATCTCCGCGCGGTTTGATCCCGATGTGCGCGCGAGGGTAGATGTTTCGCCGTAAGCTGGCGTGACTTTGCCGCGGGATCTAGATGCGCCGCGTCGGGGCAGTGTCCTGCTGCGCAGGTTGGCTTCGCGCAAGTGGCTCAAATCCAATAAATCGACGTTAATTCACAAAGGCATGCGCGGGCCAGTTGCATATAAAACAATGTCTTGTGCGGTGTAGCTCATGTAAGCGTCGCGATGTGTCGGGATTTTCAGTCCAGCCCGTGGCCCGCTAGCACCAACTTGCCTCGCCCTCATTCTTGCCTTCCAGCACTTCGTGAACATTGGCTTCGATCAATTTGTAACCGACATTGCCAAAAAGTTTCTGGCGGCCTTCGTTCATCAGGAATGTAGGGCTGCCCTTGACGTCCTTGGCTTGGCCCAACGCATAATCGGCCTCCAATCGTGCGAGCGCCTCGGATGATTGGATCGCCTGTTCGATCTGCGAGTAGTCGATCGCCAATGAAGATGCGATGTCGCGGTGGGTGTTCCAGTCTGAAATATCGCGCGCCTCGCCGAAAAAAGCATGGCGCAGGGCCAGGGCCGCGCGGGTGGAAAGCCTTTCAAGATAGGGGATTGCAGCCAGGTCAGTCTCCAGATTGGCCGCTTGCACGATATCCACCGCCTTTACAAACAAATGCGCGCCGGCCGAGGTGCGCGGGATGGCCTTTTGCCAAACATCCTTGTGCACCTCGATATGCGGAAACTTGGCCGCCACACCCTGGACATGCGCGCTATAGCCCTCAAAGCCGCCCCGGTGTTCCCATTGTGTGGCGATCTTGCTGCGCGCGTCTGGAAAAACAGAACAAAAATATGCTGTAACTTCAATCTGATCGCCAAATGTCCTGATCAATTGTTCGACCCGCCGTTGGGCTACATAGGCCCAAATGCACAAAATGTCGGAATGATATTCAATTTTGACCTGTGACATGGCGTGACCTCTGAACGGTGGGGCGCAGGAACTCCCGGCGGCTAAGTGCTTGTATCAACTGGCGGTGCGCCGTCAATCAGGTGGCCGGTTTGCCGCGCACTTGCCGGATTAGGGCGGCGCGCTTTTGCTCGGCGTCGGCTTTATGGTTTGGTTTGGCGTTGCGCGTAGATTGTTGGGGAGCCGGGGGCAACCAATTGTGTAACAATCGCGCGCTGCAGGCGTCTTGTTCAATGAGGGCGCATGCTGGCCGATTGAGGGCATGCTCGCCACGCCAATTGTCGGAGCCACATCACATAGAACCTGCCTTTAGAAAACGTCACAATCCACGCGCCCAGCCCCGGGCCGGACAGGGTGCCGGAGATGATCCGGCTCCCCATCCTTACGTCTGGGGCCGCGGCCATATCGCAAGGAAAAGCAGATGAAAAACGCTCAACAAACCAAGCCGGCCAAATCCATAAAATCGACGAAGCGGCAGAAGATCGTACCACTTTCGCGCGCAGAGGCGGGCGCCGCGAAACCGGTTCGCAAGGCCAGGACCAGCGCACAGGACGAACCCACCGAGCGGACGGAACCGACCTATGGGCGTGACCTTTTTGAACGCTGGATATTGTTTCTCGACACGCTGCGCCAGCGCGCTGACAACATGGTGGCGCATGAGCGTCAGGGAATGCCGCCGCTGCTGGACTTCAAATATGAAACGATCCTGGACGCGCGCGACTTTGACAGACCGGCAAACTATGCCCTCTTGCGCATCACCGAGGCGGCCGAGTTGTGCCTGGAAGATTGCCTGGACGAGAGCAAACCCCCGGTCGTTGTGGTTGATCCGCGCGCAGGCCATGGCCCGGGCATTGGCGGTTTCAAACGCGACAGCGAGATCGGCATGGCGATGCATGAGGGCCACGCCGTCTATTTCGTGACCTTTTTCCCGGAACCGATGCCAGCTCAGAACTTGGGTGACGTTCACGCGGCCCTGCGCACCTTTGTGGTCGAGGTGTCAAGGCGGCACCCCAATACGCCGCCGGTTCTGTATGGGAATTGTCAGGCAGGTTGGGCGCTGACACTGCTGGCTGCCGATTGCGCGGGCCTGACAGGTCCGGTCGTTCTTAACGGATCGCCGCTGTCTTATTGGGCGGGTGAGGCCGGGTCGAACCCGATGCGGGTCATGGGCGCGTTGTCGGGCGGGGCCTTTGCCGCCCATCTGGTGTCAGACCTTGGCGATGGTCGCTTTGACGGGGCCTGGTTGGCGCAGAATTTTGAAAACCTGCAACCGGAAAAAGCGATCTGGGAAAAATATGCCAACTTGCTGAACAAAGTCGATACCGAGGCTGAACGGTTCCTGGAATTCGAACGGTGGTGGAACGGGTTCTATACGCTGAGCCGAGAAGAAATTCTGGCAATCTCGCAGAACCTGTTCATTGGCAACAAGCTGGAATCCGGTGAATTGCAGATTGACGATGACTGCATTGTGGATCTGAAACGGATCCAAAACCCGATGATCATCTTTGCCTCCTATGGGGACAACATTACCCCGCCGGCCCAGGCTCTGGGCTGGGTGCCTCGCGTTTACAAGGATACCGCCGCGTTGAAATCGGCCGGACAGCGCATTGTCTATCTGACCAATCCTCATGTCGGCCATCTGGGTATTTTTGTCTCTGCCTCGGTTGCAAGGCTGGAACATCGCGCCATCCTGGAAAGCCTGGATGAGATCGAGGCGCTGGAACCGGGTTTGTATGAAATGAAGATCGACAACCCCAGCCAGGATCCTGATTGCCACAAGCCCGATTATTCGGTTCGCTTCGAGCCGCGTGAAGTCTCGGACATCGGCTTGGCTGGCGAGGCATCCAGCGCGCTTGCGGATGTCAAACGGCTGTCCGAGATCAATGAAGCGGCATATTCACTGTTCTTCAGCCCCTGGGTATCGGCAATGTCCAATCCGCTCAGCGCGGAAATCCTTAGGCAATCGCACCCGATGCGACTGACCAGAATGGCCTTTTCAGAGCAGTATAATCCCTGGATGCGGTTTGTGCATGTCATGGCCGACGCCATCGGTCCGAACCGCAACCCATTGCCGGCGGATGATCCGGGGCTGGTAGCAGAGCGCGAAGCGATAGAGGCGGTGGGCGAGCGGGTCAAATCCGCACGTATGGCGCGCGATCAGGCCACAGCCGCTGTGTTTGCCCTGCTTTTCGGAGGCGCAATCGGCGATGACATGACCGATGCCCAAAGCGAGGTTTCGGAAAATGCAGCACGGTTGGGCGTTTGATCGGAGGCGGTCATGACAGAACAAAACCCAGAGTTGCGGCCCGGCGCGGGCCGGGCTGCCATGCCAGGGGATTTTGGTGTGCACACGCGGGCCGGGACGGGCAGGCGCCTGGCATTGTTGACAAGAAAAGGAGCAGCGACATGACACCAATACAGGCTTTGCTGACATTGAATGCCGGGTCGTCGAGCCTGAAGTTCGCGGTGTTCGGCACCGACGATCAGGCAGCGCGCCTGGCTTTTGGCGCGGTAGAACGCATCGGACTGGATGGATCTGTGCTGCGCGTCTTTGGCGACGTGGGCCAGGGGCTGGTCAGTCATTCGGTGCCGATCCCGACACACCAAAGGGCCCTGGAGCTGGTGCTTGAACAGATCGACGCCATGGCCGCCGACTTTGAGTTGGTTGCGGTCGGTCATCGCGTTGCCCAGGGCGGCCCGGATTGCGATTGCTCCGAGCGCATCACGCCCGCGCTCATGGCGCAACTTCGCGGGCTGGTTCATTTGGCACCCTTGCACCTTGCGGCAAATATCGCGGGAATTGAGGCGGTCGAGGCGGCGCGCCCGGAACTGGCGCAGATTGCCTGTTACGACACCGCGTTTCACCACGGCCTTCCGCCAGTTGCGCAGATGACCGGATTGCCCCGCCGTTTCAGCACGCCTGAAATTCGGCGCTATGGCTATCACGGGTTGTCCTATGAATATATCTTCTCCAGCCTGAGGGCCGATGGGGTCGATGTAGAGGCCGAGCGCATCGTGATCCTGCATCTGGGCAACGGTGCCTCGATCTGTGCGATTGCCGGTGGTCAATCGGTTGAGACAACGATGGGGTTCTCCACCGCCTCTGGCCTGCCGATGGGCACCCGTTCAGGTGATCTGGACCCCGGATTGATCGATTATCTTCAGGTTCAGGGGCGGATCGACGCAAAGGAGCTGGCCGGGTTTCTATACAAGGGATCGGGTCTGAAGGGCATGTCCGGTATCAGCCGCAACATGGCTGACCTGCTGGCCAGCCAGGACCCGGCGGCGGCCGAGGCGATCGCCTATTATTGCTATCATGCGCGCCGTCACCTGGTCGGTTTGACCGCCAGTATCAGCGGTGTGGACCGCATCGTTTTCACGGGTGGCATCGGGGCCAATGCGCCACAGGTCCGCGCGGCCATCTGCGAGGGCCTGGGCTATCTTGGGGTCGATCTGGATCGTGACCGAAACCAATCTGGCAGCATAAAGATTTCGTCGGATAACGCGCGCGTCACCGTCGAAGCGCGGGTCACGGATGAAGAAGAGATGATTGCGCGCCATGTCCGCGAGCATGTTCCATGTGTCTCGCCAAAACAACAAGAGGCCTGCTGATGGACCCTGTAACTACGCTCGACGCCCTGATTGACCGCGCGGCGCAAGGTCCGCGCCTGCGCGTGGCCGTGGCGGATGCGGCCCAATCGGTGGTATTGGAAACCATGCGAGAGGCCGCCAAGCTGGGCATCGCCGAGCCCCGATTGATCGGTGAGCCGGCCCAGATCATGGGGCTGTGCGAGCAGATCGGTTGGGAAGTCAGGCCGGCATGGATCGTTGCATCGGCGCCGGACGGCGCGGCAGCGGCGAAAGCCGTGCAAATGGTCCGAGAGGGCACTGCGGAAATCGTGATGAAGGGAAATCTGCACACCGATGACTTCATGCATGCCCTGCTGAATTCCGAAACCGGGCTGCGTCTGCCCGGTCGCCGGGTCAGCCATCTTTTTGTGGTCGAAAGCAAAGGATATGGGCGGCTGATCGGGATCACGGATGCGGCCATCAACATCGCGCCCGACCTGAAGGCCAAGGCACAGATCTGCCAGAATGCGGTGGATGTTTTCCACCTGTTGGGGGTCGCTCAACCGCATGTCGCGCTTTTGTCCGCGGTCGAGACGGTGACGGGCGAGATCACCTCAACGGTGGATGCGGCGGCCTTGACGCTGATGGCGCGGCGCGGCCAGATCACCGGCGCGCTGCTGGACGGTCCGCTGGCCTTTGACAACGCCGTATCGCCGCGCGCTGCCCGCGAAAAGGGCATCGTGTCAGATGTCGCAGGTGTTGCCGACATATTGGTGGTGCCAGATTTGGTGTCCGGCAACATCCTGGCCAAGGCGCTGGAATATCTGGCGGGCGCCACGGCCGCGGGGCTGGCCCTGGGCCTGTCTGCCCCGGTTGTCTTGAATTCTAGGGCGGATACCCAAGCGGCCCGGCTGGGCTCATTGGCGCTGGCTGCCGTGATGGCGCATGCCCGCCCATCTCAGCACCCCGCGCCTCCCGCCCGGGACCTGCACCGCAGCCTGAGACCGGCGCCGCAGCCCGAGCATTTGTGTTGTCCGTTGGCTCATGGCGCCGAGGCCCGGTAGCCCATGGATGCGCGCCGCGATCAACCGGCAGGCGCACGACGCGCAGGTGGCCAAAGGTCAGGGTAGAAACAGGCGCGCCGCAAGGCCCAGCCCCAATGTCGCCGCCGCCGCCAGCGCCAGAACAACTGCCAATGGCAGCGCCAGCGCAGGGTGCGCCGGTGCGTCCGAAACGCGATACATCGGCACGATCATGCGCAGATAGACACCCAGCGCCAGCACCGAATTGAGGATACCGATGATGGCCAGCCACAAAAATCCAGCCTCGACCGCGGCGATGAAAAGATAGACCTTGCCGACAAAGCCGAACAGCGGCGGGATGCCTGTCAGTGACAGCAAGAAAATGACCATGGCCACACCGAGCAAGGGGCGGGCGCGGCCCAGGCCGTTCAAGTCGTCCAAATGGCGTCCGGCCGCCAATATCACCGCGAATGCGCCCAGGTTCATTGCCACATAGGCTGCCGAGAAAACCAGGATGGCGGGCACAGCGATGGGGCTGAGACCCAGTGCCACTATGCCCATCAACAAATATCCCGATTGCGCTACCGAGGAATAGGCGATCAGGCGCACCAGGTTGGTCTGCACCAGAGCCGCCAGATAGCCATAGGTCATTGTCACCGCCGAAATCAGCGCCAAGGCAAAGGGCCAGCCGCCATCTCGCGGCAGGTCACGCAATACCTGGGCCAGCGCGAAAAAAGCGGCCGCCTTGGTGATGACCGACAAATAGGCCGCGACCGAAACAGGTGCGCCGTCATAGGCGTCCGGCGCCCAGAAGTGAAATGGCACGAGTGACGCCTTGTAACCCAGGCCCACGATAACCGCGATCAGCCCGGCAATTGTGACAAGTGTCTGGCCGCGCAATTGGCCCAGTTCCGAAAACAGGGTCGAACCGGTGCCACCGAACCAGAAGGTCAACCCGTAAATCATCACCGATCCGGTAACGGCGCCAAAGACCAGGTATTTCATGCCCGCCTCGGTGGCTGCGTCATCGCGCGGATAGCTGACCAGCGCAAAGGAACCCAACCCGGTCAACACCACGCCGATGATGACCACCATCATGTCGCCCGCCCCCGAAAGCATCAGCGCCCCCAGCGTGACCAGCACAATGAGGGAATAGACGCTGCCCTCTCGGTCGCGCCCGGCAATTTCGGCCCGCGCCATCAAGAGCGCCAGAGCGGTGCCCGGCATCAAGATCACCTTGGCCCAACCGGCAATGGCGTCGATCCGGTATGTGCCGCCGAATACTGTCGTGTCGGCACCCAGCACATCGAATGTCAGCGCGGTGGCAGCGGTCAGCGCCACCAGCCCGATCGCCAGCACCACGCGCGGCGCGCGCGCCATCTCGGCCACAATCATCAACATGGCGGCAGCCGACAGCAGCAGTTCGGGCATCAACAGTGCAAGGTCGCGTCCCATTTCCATCAGTTTGTCAGGCCCGTCATGGTGGTGTGAATGATGTCGATCAGCCAGCCCGGGGCCACGCCCACGATTATCGTCAGGATCAACAAGGGCACGATCACCAGTTTCTCGCGCCGGTCGAGATCGGGCATTTCCGCCCATTTCGGGTTACCGTCGCCCAGGAACACTGCCGCGATGGTGCGCAGATACAGCGCTGCCGTGACCACAATGGCCAGGATCGCGATGATCGCCCAAGGGGCGGCATTGAGCGTGGCCAGGAATATCTGGAACTCGGCCGGGAAATGCGCCAGCCCCGGCAACCCCAGAGAGGCAAAGGCCGACAGGATGAATGCCCACCCCAGCCAGGGCACGCGGGTCAAAAGCCCGCCGAAGTCGTTCAGATCCCGGCTGTGGGCGCGGTCTTGCAACATGCCGACAAGGAAAAAGAGCGCGCCGGTGACCAGCCCGTGGCTAACCATCTGCAAGGTGGCCCCGTCCAGCCCGATCACCCGAATGCGCGGATCGGTGGCCAGCGCCGCCACCGCGACGCCCATCACGACGTAGCCCATATGGTTGACCGAGGTATAGGCGATCATCTTCTTCAGGTCGCTCTGCGCCAGTGCCGCGAAGGCGCCGTATAGCGCGCTGACCACGCCAAAGGCCAATATGACCTGACCGGCCTGCGCAAAGGCCTCGGGCGTCATCTGCCAGGCGAACCGCACCAGCCCGTAGGTCCCGAATTTCAGCATCACGCCGGCCAGGATCACGCTGCCCGCCGTGGGCGCCTGCACATGCGCGGCGGGCAACCAGGTGTGCACCGGGAAGGCCGGGATCTTGACCGCGAATGTGAACAGCATGGCAATCAGCGCCAGCATCGCCGCGATGCCCATCAAAGGCGGCGCGTCGATCCAGGCGCGCATGTCGAATGTGCCCGAGCCCAGATAAAGCCCGATGATGGCCAGCAACAATGGCAGCGAGCCGAGCAACGTATAGAGGAAAAACATAAGCGCGGCGCGCTGGCGGTCCTCATAGCCCCAACCGGCGATCATGAAATACATGCCGACCAGCGAGACCTCGAAAAAGACGTAGAACAACAGCCCGTCCAGCGCCATGAAAGTGCCGAGCGATGCGGTCTCCAGCATCAGCATCAGCACTACATAGGAGGCCGCGCGCTCGCCGATCCGGGCCGAATAGATGGCCGAGAGCAAGAACAAAAGCGAGGTCAGCAGCACCAGCGGCAGGCTCAGCCCGTCCAGGCCAAGCCGGTAAGCGGCGCCGATGGCGGGTATCCAGGCGATTTCCTCAACCTGTGCAAAACTGCCGGGAATGATGCCCCGCGCCCAGATCACCAGCGTGATCAGAAAAACGGCCCCGGTCGCCCAGATGGACACCCGATGCGCGGTCCGCGCCGTGCGGTCCGGCAGGGCCATGAGGGCCAGACCCGCGAGGATTGGCAAGAAAGTTGCAATGGTCAGAAGCGGCATGTTTGCATTCCTCAGAGAAAAATCGGGGCGGCGAGCAATACGCCGACGACAAGGACGACCCCAACGAATGTCAGAGCCATCTCGTGGTGGATGAAACCGCTTTGCAGGCGGCGCGCACGGGCACCCAGCGCGATGGTGCGGTCCACAAGGTCGAAAATTGCGCGGTCGATGGTGTCACGGTCGGTGCGCAGGCTGAACTGTCCGAGAGACAGGTTCAGTTGGCCAACCGCATTGACCAGGGCCAGAAGCCCACCTTCGGCGCGTTCGATCTTGCGCGACAGCGCTTGTGCGCCTGCAACGATGCCACCCATCACAACGCGCCGGATGATCCAGGCATCCAGACGGTCACAGAGCCGCGCCATGGCCAGCGCCGGTTGGGCCACAAGTGCGTCCATGCCGCCTGCGACTGCAAAGCCGTTTTGCGCCGGGGCCAGCAAGCGGCCGAGCAGCCGCGCGGGCGGCAGCAGCCAACCAAGCGCCAGCCCGCCAAGACCCACAGCCAGCCCCATTGCCGGGATGACCCAAGAGGGCTCTGGCAGATGGGCACCGAGCATGGCCTCCAGCGGTTTGAACGCAAAACCAAGCGTCGTAGCGAGTGCCACGAGAACGCCCATGCCGACAGCCATGTAGGGCACCGCGTCTTGGGTTTTTCCGTCCTCGCCCAACCAAAGCACCCTGAGGGCGCGGGCCATGTAAGCCCCGGTCAGCACCGATCCGGCCAGCGCCAGCGGCAGCAGCCAGGGCGCGGACGGGCTGTCGAGCGCGGCGGCCAGGATAGCATCCTTCGAGACGTATGCCGCCATCGGCGGCAGCCCTGCCAGCGCCAACGCAGCGAGGGCAAAGCCCGCAAAGATACCGGGCCGGGCGCGTCCGGCGCCCGCGAGCGCGTCAAGATCAGTGCTGTCGCGGTCGTGCTGGAAAACGCCCGCGCCAAGGAACAACGAGGATTTGATCGCCGCGTGCGCGATGAGATGCAGGAGGGCCGCCACAGGTGCCCCGGCACCGAGCGCCACCAGCATCAGCCCGTACTGGCTGGCCGTCGAGGCCGCCAACAGGCGCTTGAGGTCGCGCGCGCCAAGCGCCATGAGCCCGGCCACCACGGCGGTGATCCCGCCGACAACGCCGACGGCCACCAGCGCCCCGCCGGGCAGCATGGGGGCCGCGCGGATCAGCAAGATTGCGCCTGCCGCCACCAGCGTCGCTGAATGCAGCAGCGCGGACACGGGCGTTGGCCCCGCCATGGCCCGCATCAGCCAGTCCTGCATTGGCACCTGGGCGGACTTGCCCATGGCGGCGAACAGCAACAAAAGCCCGGCGATCAGCGCCGCTGTTCCGGTTGTGGCAAGTGTTGCGGAAATCTCGGAGGTTCCTGCCACACCGATCAGCAAGAAGGCCGCGAGATACAGCCCCAGATCGGCGGTGCGGGTGTACAAAAACGCGCGCATCGCCGCGCCGGGCACGCCTGCGCGCCCATGCCAAAATCCGATCAGCAGATATGAGGCAAAGCCGATCATCTCCCACGCCGCCAGAAGCGTGATCCAGTCGCCCGACAGCACCAGAAGCTCCATCGCGGTGATGAACATCAGCATCGTGCCAAAAAAGCGCACCTTTTCGGGGTCGTGGGCCATATAGCCCGCCGCATAGAGCAGCACCATCGCCGCGACTGTGGCGACCATCAGTGCCAGGGTTGCCGTCAACGGGCCGGCGAGCAGCCGGATCGGCAAGTCGGGCAGAAAGGGCAGGGTGGCAGTGATTTCCGCGCCGCCGGTGGCCCCGGCAAAGAGCCCAAGCGCGCCCACCAAGCCCAGCCCGGCGCCCGCCAACGCCAGCGCGCCCGGCGCGCGCCCTAGCGCAAAGACCGCAAGTGCGGCGCCAAATGGGGCCAGAAGCGTGAGCGCCAGCCAGATCACCCTTTGAGCTCCCGCGCTTCTTCCATCTCGACCGACCCGCGCGATCGGAACCGGGCGATGGCGATACCGAAGCCCACGGCCATTTCCACCGCCATCACCGCCATGACGATCAGCACGAACATCTTGGCCGCGGTCACATCGGGGTGCAGGTAGCGCCAAAAGGCCACCATGTTCACCAGTGCCGCGGCCAGCACCAGTTCCACCCCCATGATGATCATCACCAGGTTGGTCTGGCTCAGCGCGCCATAGAGGCCCACACCGAAAAGCGCCGCGCCGACGCTGAGCGCGATCATGAGTTCGGGGATCATGGCTTTTCCCTTTCTTGCGGTGCGATGGCCACCATTGTGGCGGCGATCATCGCGGTCAGGATCATCAATGCCGCGCTTTCGAAGATGAACATCGATCGGCCCAAAATCTCGCGGCCCAACTGGCGCGCCTGTTCATCGGCACCGGGCACGCCGGGCACGGGCCCCTGCCAACCGGCGGTCCAGATCACCGCCAGCGCCGCCACCAGCCCGATGCCCCCGGCCCAGAGCGACAGGCGCTTCTGGTGGGTCATGTCCATCTTGCCCATGCCGCCGGGGTCCATCATGAACATCACCATGAAGATCGCCATGACGCTCATTTCGGTGGCCATCATCATGATCTGCAAAACCCCGAGGAATTCGGCCTGCATGACCAGAAACATAGCGCCAATGGCTGTCTGGCTGAACAGCAATGCAATGGCAGAACGCACCATTGAATGGGTGCGGAACACGACAATGCCGAACCAGATCGCGGCAAGGCCGAAAAAGGCGAGGAACAAGGCGGTGGCAAGGCTCATATCGGCACCACAAGGGCCAATACGCCAACCAGAAAGATGTTGGCCAGCGCCAGCGTGATGCCCAGCTTCCAGCTGAGTGCCAGATAACGGGCCTCGCGCAAGCGCGTCAGGTGACGCCCGCCCAGCAGCATCGCGGCAATCACCACCAGCATCTTGAGCGCTGTCCAGACCCATCCAGGCAGCCAGGGGCCCAACCACCCCCCCAGATAAAAGGTGACGGTGGCCCCCGCCAGCGCGACAATGATTACCAGACGAGCCAGGCGAAACACGGCCAGCCGCGCGCCGGAATACTCAGCCTCGACGCCACCGGCCAGGTCACCGCCGCCTGTGGGCAGATCAATCGGCGGCAGCCAGGCCACGCCCATCGCCGCGATCACGAACAACGCAAAGCCGATCGGTTGATAGGCCACATTCCACAAGGCTGCCTGGGAGAGCACGATCTGAGTGGTCGACAACGATTCAGCCCGCATCGCCACCGCGGTGATCGGCATGACTATCAGCATCGCATAGGCGATGAACTGACCCAGGAACCGCCACCCGGCGATCATGCCATAGGCGCCGTTTGGGCCCCAGCCGGCCATGATCAGCGCCACCAGCACATAGGCCAGTGCGGCGTTGAGAAATAGCGCGCCGATGGCCAGATCGGTGATGATAAGGCCCGGCGCCAACGGGATAACCGCCACTGACAGAAGTCCCGCAACCAACAGCAGAACTGGCCCGGCTTCGTAGAACAGACGGTCGGGGGTGCGGGGCAAGATCTGTTCGCGCCCCAGCATGGCCAGCGCCGAAATTGCCGGGCGCGAGAGACTGAAACGCCCGTGGACGGCCCAGCCCTCTAGCACCGCAACCGCATAGCACCCCAGCGCCAGGGCAAGCAAGATAACGGCAATGGTCATGTGGCGCCCCCCCAGGGATCAAGGTCAAGCGAGCCAATGGCGCATAGCGCTTCGGCCAATTCCGTTTGGCTGGTCAAGGGTCCGACGGACGCCGCCATGGCGGCGAAAGGCGTGGTCAGATGCAGGCTTTCAACCGCACCGCCACCAAGGTTCAAATGCAGATTGGCCGGACCGCGCGGGGTTTCGACGCGCGCCATGCCATGGCCGGTTGCGGGCAACGGCATTGAGGCAGCGGGCACCGCGATGGTGCCGGCCTTTTCGATCAGATCAAGGCTTTGAGTGATCTCGTCCATTCGTTGCAACAGACGTGCCCAGGCGTCGCTGCCGCCACGGCTCAGCGTTTGAAAGTCAAGATCGGCATAAGCATTGTCGTGGTCTCTCGCATCGGTGTTGAGCCCTGCGCTGCGTGCCACCGGACCGCCGATTTCCTGTGCCGCAGCTTCATCGATCGGGCCGATATGTGTGAGCCTGTCGCGCAAGAGCAGACCGCCCCGAACGCGCGCGACAAAGGCGCGGATCGCCGGCGCGCGGCGGGCCAGTTCGCCTGCATCTGCGTGCCGCAATCCGGCAAGCATCGCCACGGCGCGTCGTTCCGGCCAGACCAGGCCGGATTGCCGAAACAAGCCTGCCAACCAGACCAGATGGCTGGCCACCCGCTCGCGCTCCAGGGCCGCGGCGCGGGCTTGCGCCTCTGCCACAGATGGCGTGTAGTGCGCGGCTGCCTCCAAAGCCCGGCAGGCCAGTTCGCGCATGCATTCGGGGGCAAGCGGCGCGAGGGCGGCCATTTTGTCAGGTAGCTCTGCTGCCGGGAAACCTGGCGCAAGTGTCCCTGCCGCGAAGCGGGTGATCTGCGCGTCTGTGACGCTGTCGCCATCGAGTGTCAACATCAGCCCCAGACCACCGGGCAACCCTGGATAGAAAGGCCCAAACGGCGCCTCGATCCACTCCATGATCAGCCCATCGGGGCTGGCAGGCTTGCCTTCGGTCAGCGCGGCCATGGACATGAAATGCGGCTCGATCCCGGCGATATCCGGTGCAGGCCCATGGCCCGCATGGCCGGCCTGCGCCATCTGTCCGCCTTTTGCCTCGGCTCCGGCATGGTTTGCATGCTCGTCTTTATGCGCGGCCTGCGCCACCAGATCCATGCCGCATTTGGGGCAGGAGCCGGGCGTGTCGGAAGTCACCTCGGGGTGCATCGGGCAGGTGTAGGGGCCTGTCGGCTCCGCTGCCGGTTTGGCGTGATCCCCGTGGTTGCCATGCCCGTGATGGCCGTGATGCGCATGTTCCCCTGCCTCGGATTGGGCGACCAGATCCATGCCGCATTTGGGGCAGGAGCCGGGGCTGTCGGAAGTCACCTCGGGGTGCATCGGGCAGGTGTAGGGGCCTGTCGGCTCTGCTGCCGGTTTGGCGTGATCCCCGTGGTTGCCATGCCCGTGATGACCGTGATGCGCATGTTCCCCTGCCTCGGATTGGGCGACGAGGTCCATGCCGCATTTGGGGCAGGAGCCGGGCGTGTCGGAAGTCACCTCGGGGTGCATGGGGCAAACATAGGAAGCGGACGCCTCGGCGCTTGTCACGGCATCCGCCTGATGATGGGCCTTTTGTGCTTGCGTGGAACCCGTTGACGATTTTTCATGACCTTCATGACCTTCATGACCTTCATGACCTTCATGACCTTCATGACCTTCATGGCCGGTTCCCGAAACTTCCCGCTCGACCAGGAACATGCCGCATTTCGGGCATTTGCCTGGTTGATCAGAAACCACCTCGGGGTGCATGGGGCAGGTATATTCGATCCGGGTGGACAGGGCCGGGACATCAAAATCCGGACTGTGCTGGGCAAATGCCCCGGACATGAACGCGCGCCGCAACCCGGAAATGCCCGCGACCAGATCTTCCTGGCTGAGCCTGCCGGTCACGTCAGGCTTGGGCAAGGGCGCGATTTCACCGGCCCCCAGCGCCAGGATCGCGCGGGGCCGGGGCATCTGTGCCCAAACCACACAGGCCGCATCCATCATTGCGGGCGGCAGAGGGCCGGTCACAAGCAACACATTGGCATGGCGCGGCGTATCAGCGCGTCGCAACCCGGCAGCGCCAAGATCCAACCCCTGAGCCAGTGCAATATCGGCGCCCGGCACCACGAATGCACACAGATCATGCGCCATCGCTCGCGCGATCAACCCGCGAAATCCTGCAATTGTGCCTTGGCGCGCGCCTGACAAAACACTCATTGCCGCCTCAATGCGCCCTGGGACCAGCCATACAGCAACCCCAAAAACAAAATGGCCAGGAAAACGCCCATGTCGAGCAGCGCCACCAATCCTTCTTCACGGTAGACCACCGCCCAAGGATACATGAAGGCCATTTCCATATCGAATGCGAGAAACAAAAGTGCGTAGCCGTAATATTTCGCGTGATACCTGACCCAGACAGCATCACGCGACAAGGTGCCGCCTGTTGCAGGCACGTCCTTTGCGGGCTCAGCGCGGCTTTTGCCAATCGCACGGGCCAGCGCGTAAAGGCTGGCCACCAGCCCGAGCGTGCCGAGCGTCAGACCAAATAGGATCGCATATTGGGCCAGCTCACTCATTCGCCTACTCTTAGCCTGTGCGGCGGCATGCCGCTTGTCCACTGACACTAGGCACCATAATCTGGCCTGACAACCCGGCTCCAGCGCTGGAACCTTTGCAATAATCATGGGTTTTCGGGCTTTGTCAGGTTCACGACCGGGTGTGGGTGCAGGCGCAGGAAGGCGACTTCAATGCAAGACCAGTTTCGCGGAAAAACAGCGCGCACTTTGTCGGCCATGGATACTCCGCTGGCTTCAATCTTTGGCAGTGGATTTCTGGTTGTCGTTCCGGTGCTGGCCAGCGCGGTTGGCGCCTGGGCGCCGGTGGCGATGGTTGTCGTTGCATTGGTGGCTTTTGGCGTCGGCTCTATCGTGCGCCACAATATCGTCTGTGCCGAGCCGGTCTTGGCGGCGGGTGAAAAGCGGTTGACCCTGATTTTCGAACGCATCTCGGATGTCGCATTGGTGGGAGCCTATGTGATCTCGGTCTGCCTGTATGTCCATATCCTGTCGGCTTTCGTATTGGCAGGTCTGGGGTTGGACAGCGATTTCAACAAAAGTCTGCTGACCAGCGCCGTCATAGGTGCCATCGCAATGATCGGGTTTTTTGGCGGGCTTGGGCCGTTGGAGAAGCTTGAGCATTGGGCGCTATATGTGACATTGGCGATCCTGGGCCTGCTGTTGGCCGGTTTTGCCTGGTATGATTTTGGCCAGTTGACTGCACCGACAGGCGTTGCACCTGTCATTTGGCCAGAGCGCAGCGCCTGGCAGATTGCAACGGTAGTGGCGGGCACCCTGATCGTGGTCCAGGGGTTTGAGACGACGCGGTATCTGGGTGCGGAATTTGATGCCGAAACGCGCATTCGGGCCGCGCGGTGGTCCCAGTATCTGTCCTTGTCGGTCTATGTCTTGTTCGTGACCCTGGCGATGCCGGTGGTGCCGGTGCTCAAGGGACAATATGGCGACAACAGCCTGATCGCCCTGGCGGCCACCGTCGCGATGTGGTTGCCGGTGCCATTGATTGTCGCGGCCGCCATGTCACAATTTTCTGCCGCCGTGGCCGACACGGTCGCTGCGGCTGCCAATCTGCATGAAAGCACTGCCGGGCGGGTGGCGCCACGTTGGGGCTATCTGGCGGTGGGGGTGGTCGCCATTGGACTGGCCTGGACTGGCTCGACCTTTACGATCATTGCGCTGGCCTCTCGGGCTTTTGCTTTTTACTATCTGATGCAATGCGTCGTGGCCTTTTCGGTTTGCCGAAACGTCCGGGAACGGGTGCAGTTTGTGGCGATCGGGCTTGTCCTTGCCTTTGTCCTGATTTTCGCCGTTCCTGCAGGATAAGGCCGCATTGGCAGGCCGCCCTTGTTGCTGTTCGCGGCGCTCCTGATCCATTTGGCGAACGGGTGTGAGAGCCTGTTATGCGCTACCGGCGATGGGCAGAACTGTGCGTGACAGACCCTCTGCCGCACGCTAGCATCCTGATACCAACCCCCCAACTTTCGGAGCGATCCCATGTGTCTGTCGCAAACTGTCAGCTTTACCGCCAGCGCCTTTCTTGTGACAGGCGGCGCCTATGCGGTTACGCGGGCCTGGGCGATCAACAAGCGGTATCTGCCCGTCGCGTTGATGCCGGTTTTTGCCGGGCTGCAGCAATTCATGGAAGGCAATGTCTGGTGGGGCGTGAACACCGGCGATCCGGCAACGACCTTGATGGGGGCGCTGGGGTTCATCTTTTTCACCTGGTTCATGTGGCCGTTCTGGATCCCGTTGGCCTCTTATGTGTTGGAGCCGCCCGACAGCCGCCGACGTCCGTGGATGGCGGCCATGTCCGTGGCGGGGTTGGCCTTTGGGCTTTCACTCTATGTGCCGCATTTGCTGAACCCGGATTGGGTAGAAGTCACGGTAAACCGCGACAGTCTTGCCTATGAAGGAACGATGATACTTGATTATCTGATGCCGCGCTGGATGACCTATGTCATCTACCTGTTCCTGATCATCGCCCCGCCAGCCATATCGACCTATTATCACATGCGCTGGTTCGCGCTGACCATCGTGGCGGTCGTCGTGGTGGACATCATATTCCTTCGGTATGCCTATATTTCGTTCTTCTGCCTGTTGGCAGGGCTGGGAACCTTGCACCTGATCTACATCATTGTGCGCAATAAATGCGCCCGCGAATGCCCGGTGTTGTTTGCCTGAACGACGACCCGTGAACGCCTCTGATCGCGCGGGCAGCAAAGGACACCGCAATGCCGCCAAGACCGCAGATTGCGGCCAGCCGACGCTGTGCAATACGCATCCGGGGTCACGGGGCTGCGGCCCAAATTGCAACGCCTTGTCGTAGCAAGTCGGCTTTGGCGCCGGGGTTCAGGCGACGCGCTGAATGCCGCCGATCTGCGCACGAAGCCGGCCAGCCAAAGGCGGCTTCATTGGCAAATGCACAACCACGGCACTGGCGCGACTTGGCGCTGAACATTGCCCTGGTTCCAGGTTACGGGGATTTCGGCCGCCTGGCCCGACTGTCAGGGATCAAGCAGCGCGCTGATTTCGTTGTGGGCCTGACGGATGGCCATGGCGCCGGCGGCGATGCAATGGCGTTTTTGCCGGAACTCCAAAGTGCCAATGGTCTGGCTGAACTTGGGCCGGATCACCAGATCGGCCTGCTCGAAACGCAGCCGCGCGTGTTCATATTGGCAGACCTCGATAGAGCGCATCACCGCCTGGATACCGTTCTTCGGGCCAGCGGCGTTTTCGCGCTGGCTGGGATCGACGGCGATCACCACATCTGCGCCGGTCGCGCGGGCGATGTCCACCGGCGCTATGTCCGCATAGGCCCCATCCATCAACACATGTGGGCCGTCCACGAGCGGCGGCAAAATGCCCGCCAGCGCCGCGCTGGAATAGACATAATCGGTGGCGTGCCCCTTGCCAAAGACCACGCGCTGGCCTGTAAGCATGTCGGTTGAGCAGACGATGATCGGGATGCGGCCGTCTTGCAGGTTCTTGCCCCTTGTCAGGCCCGACAAGACATTGCGGCCCCAGGTTTCGGTGCGCGCGCCCGCGCCCCAGCCGAAATACATGTCCCGGGCGGCAAGCATGGCGATTTTCAGCCCCCTGATCCTGGCGGCCAGCCCGGGCAGGCGAAAATCGGGGGTTGCGGGAAACCCGCTGGTATCCATATCGACCAGGGCGTCATACCAATCGTCATTGAGGGCATAGGTCGCGCCGACAACCGCACCCATCGAAACACCCACGATGGCGCTGGGGACAAATCCCCGCACCTTCAGCGCCCTGAGAACGCCCGCATGCGAAAGGCCCCTCGCACCGCCCCCGCTCAATACAAGTGCGAAAGACTTGTGGGGTCTGCTGTCCATTTTGCCCATGCCCGCTGTTTCAAACCCCGCATCTTGGCCATTTTCAATCGTCTTGCCTGGCGCGGATCGCCCCGCCGTCGATCAGCACCATATAGAAACACTGACGCTCTTTGGTGCAGACCATTACCGTCTGCCAGGTGATGCCGTCGCGCGGCTGGCGCGGGTTTCGGGGCCAGTCTAGCGTCCTTGGTCTGTCCGCGTCCATGCCTGCGCGGGTCGTATTGATCTTGACGACAATCAGACAAGCGGCACCTTTGAAAACCGTGACGCCAGAGCCCGGTCGAATGGGTGAAGCAAATCGATCATCTGGCCGTTGAACGCCAGACGTCGGCGCTGGACGAAGCGCAAAGTGTGAGAGTGAAACTGGCCTCGGCCAGCGTGATCGTCCGGCAAGGCGAAACGGGGTGCCACAAGTAAGGCTGCGCAAGGCGCGTGATGTCAGTGGCGTTCACAGCCGGGCAGAACAGGGTGCGAACCATGCCTGCCAACCGGACCATCTCGGCTACGCGGCACGGGGCACGAACGGCACCGCCGCCAAAGTTGCGCGGACCCATGAAAAAGGGCAGGGCTGAGGCGTGTCGATGGCCGACATGGCGCGCCACCGCGATCCGGGACCGGGCGAGCGCAGCTAGGCGTGGCCCGGCGCCAAGCCAAATGCTCCAACCCCCAGTGCTTCATTCGTGCGCGCCATGGATGCGGCCCCGTCGGCCTCGGCGCCGGTCAGGGCGCGGATCGCGTCGATGGTCTCGGGGATCACAATCGCCTGGTTGTCGACCATGTAGGCATAAAACAACTCGTCGCCTTGGACCTTGAGCATGTCTTCCCACAAGGCCACCTCATATAGGCTGTCGTTGGGACGCCCGAAATCGGCCATCATTTCCTTGACCGCATTGAGCGCGCCCAGCCCGTCCGCCATCCGGATCAAGGCGATGCGCGACGATGCGCGAAAGGCATCCAGAACCTCGTCCTTGGATGCCTTGCGCGGCATCCTGATGGACCAGTAATGCAGATGCGCAAGTGTCTGGGGCACCTTGAGCGCCATTGTGACGACATCCAGATCGGGGTCGACGCTTTGTGCATCCGGGCCCTGATGGCTGGGGATTTCGGGTTCGGGAACCAGCGTGTTCATGATCCCGCCCAGATGGCTTTCCCAAGGGTCGGTGGCGCGCCTGAGTAGCGTGCCACGCGCGGAGCCAAGCAGCCCGGTTCGCTTGAGCGCGCTCAATGTGCGGACAATCGAGGTGGTGTTGCACGACACCACGCGGGTGCTGTCGCGCCCAAGCGCCGTTTCATAATTCGCCTCGGCGACAAAGGAATGGCCCGTTACGCTGTGTTTCTCGCCGCCATGAACGATGAACCGGATGCCTGTCTTGCGGTATTTTTCGACATTGCCGGCGGCGATCCGTTTTGGCGTGCAATCTATCACGATGTCCGACGCCGCCAAAAGGGCGTCCAGGTCGCCGGCCAGCGCCAGGCCAGCCGCGCGCATGGTATCCGCGTGGGCGGGATCGGCGGCATACAGGGCAATTCCCTTGGTGGCTGGCATCCGGGTGCGCCAGTCCGCGGCAACATCGGCCACGCCGACTAGGTCCATGTCGGGTTGCTGTGCCACCGCGTCTGCGACACGCTTGCCGATCACGCCGTATCCGTTCACGGCCACCTTGATTGTCGTTCCGCCTGTCATGTTTCGCTCCTGGTTTGTGGGGTTGTCGGCCCGTCGTGGCTGTGGTCATCTGCTTCGGCATCCGCGATGTAATCGCGCGTCAATGGAACGGCGTCGCGGCGCTTGGCGAGCTGGATCTGACATACCATCAACCGACCCTGCAGGAAGGCCAATTCGCAGACGGCCAGATAAAACTCCCACATGCGGCAGAACCGCTCGTCATACAGTTTGCGCGCGGTTTCGCGTTCAGCGGCAAAACGTTGGGACCAATGTCGCAACGTTGTTGCGTAATGCACGCGCAGGATTTCGACATCTGTGACCCAAAGCCCCGAACGTTCCGTGGCCGCGATTGTCTCGGACAGGGCCGGGATATAGCCGCCGGGGAATATGTACTTCCTGATCCAGGGGTCGCTGCCCCCTTTGGACGCCTTGGTGCAGATCGTGTGCACCAGTGCCACGCCATCGGGCCTGAGCACCCGGTGAATGGTGTCGAAATAGGCATCAAAGCCGCTGGGGCCAACATGCTCAAACATGCCGACAGACACCACTCGGTCATATTGCGCGCGCTCTTGCCGGTAGTCGCGCAACTCAAAACTCACCCGCTCCGACAGGCCGGATTGCTTGGCACTGGCGCGCGCGGCGGCGATCTGTTCTTGCGAAAGGCTGAGGCCTGTCACCCGCGCCTGGTGTTGCCGGGCAAGCTCCAGCGCCAGACCGCCCCAGCCCGAGCCGATGTCCAGAACGTCAAGCTCGGGCCGCAACCGCAGCTTGGCCGCTATGTGACGCATTTTCAGCGCCTGTGCCTGCTCCAGTGTTTCGCTTCCGGAGGGAAAATAGGCGCATGAATACTGGCGGTCTGCGTCAAGAAACAGGTCGTAGAATTCCGTGGAAAGATCGTAGTGATGCGCCACGTTGCTGCGCGCACGATCGACCGGGTTGTGATGCAGGCGGCGGTTTGACAGGGTGTCGAGCACGGCCAGGATGCGTTTTCCGGGCAAGGCTTCGACCATATCCAGGTCAGCCATGCACATGCCCAGAAAATCACGCAGGCTGCCGGTCTCGATCCGGAGCGTGGCGTCCATATAGGCTTCACCCAGCGCAAGACTTGGGTTTGCAAGCAGGCGCGCGGGCAGGGCCGGGTCGGTAAACCGCACCGAAACGGTGGGACCGCCGCGGTGCGTTTGGCCAAAGCGCCAGGTCTTGCCCCAGGGGTCGCAAACGCTCAGTTGGCCGTTCTGAACAAGCCGGTTGAGCAGTTTTGCCAGCATCCACATCGCCGCCCGTCCCGGTGCAAAGCGCGTCAGAAGTTTGTCATCACCATGAAGTTCAAGGCGTTCATCGTGAGAGATATCGCTGTTGGACATTGTATTGGCCTCCGAGTTTGCTTGGGTTGGGAAGGCCCATCTGGTGGACCTGGTTCTCAAAACAGACGAGTGGCACCAACGAAGATTACAGAGCGCGGCCGATTTTTCCAACGTGACAAGGCAAAAAATTGCCAGTTGAGGGCCGGTTCGGTTGCGTCGGGCACCTTTGGGCGCGACTGGCGGGCCTGTGCGATTGAACGCTTGATGTCAGCGGGCCTTGCCTGCCCGGCGATCGGGCATGGTGTCAGTTTTACAGGCTTTGGGGCGCGCGGGCCCTTTCTGCGACGTCGCAACCGCAATCAAGATATCCATGGATCGGACAGGTGAGGCACATCTGGCGCAGCCGTGCTTTCAATGCCTGCCGGCCACGGTGAAGGCGCACGTTCAAGTTGTTCAAAGTGATCCCAAGATCCTGGGCGACATTCGCGCGCGATTGCTCCTGAAGATCCACACGCCAGATCACATCGCCATATTCGGGCTTGAGCGTCGGCAACAGCTTGTAAAGGCAATTGCAGATCGCCTCATCAAGTTCTTCGTCAAATGCATCGTTGAGCTCGTCCAGGTTGGACGGTTCCATGACCACCTCCCTGTGGCGTTGTAGTGAAGCCTTGCGACCGTAATCCGCGATGGATGATGCCAAGACCTGGCTGAGCCAGCCTCGAACGGCGTGCACATCGCGAAGTTGGGCCGCGCGGTCGATGGACCGCAGCATGAACATTTGCAGCACGTCTTCGGCGGCCTCGTGGTTGCCGAGCCGACGGCGCAGAAAGTTCAGGATCTGCTGCCGACCTTCCACCAATGCGTGGCGCACAGCCGCATCTGCGGCTTTGGCGGCAACGCCCGGTTGCTCCAATGGGGGCGATTTTCTGCTTCCCTTACTTTTCATTTCACACCTCTGAAAGAAAGACGTTGGGCGTGCCAATTCGTTACACATCCGGCGGGCCTGTATCGTTGTTCTCTCGAAATGGCCTGGTCAGTTCTGTTTTGCTGGCCCGCTGGTCGCCCAGGCCGCCTTTCGCATTTTTTTGCGGCGCTTGCGCAGCTCTCCAACCCACCGACGTTGCCTGGTTATCAGCGGCGTCAGGCCCGGCTTCTGTGGTCCTGTGATGGGCAGCGCCGGTTCGTTTCCAACGTCACTGCTTTGAAGGCGCTCGTTTGCACCAGGTTCGCCACATGAAACGCCTTTGTGTTCTGCGGAGATGTGATGACCCGGCCCATCGCAGGTCATCGGATCGGTGCAGTGATGACGTGGGGATCGATTTCCTCAGGCCTATCTACCTCGACCCATTCGAACGCAAGCCTGCAACGGATAGCCACCACACGCAGCAGATGGTATCTCAGCCCTTTTGGATACCAAATTGGGCACCTATGAAGTGCAACATGATCAGTGCTTCGACAGTCATTTGCCATGTATCAAACGTGTCATGAGGTATGCGAACACACGCACTCAGTCCAACAGGAGTGTAGTAGGGTCTATCCCGCGTTTCTGAGCGCTGTGGCGAACGCTTTCCTGCATGCCGCGACTTCGTTTCAAAAGACGCCGAAAACGCTGTTCGTCCAGGACCAGAATTGTCGATGGTGCGATCACACGCACTTCGGCGCGGCGCGGTCTTTCCATAAGCATCGCCAACTGGCCAAACATTTCTCCGCGTCCCAATCGCCATATTTGGCCGGCGGCCTCCAATTCAACCGCCCCCGAGGCAATGAAGTAGACGCTCTTGGCTTGGCTATTCTTGCGCATCATGACCTCGCCGACGTCCGCATACCGTGTTCTGAGCACCCGGCCCAATCTTTTCAGAGCTTTATTGTCGAGATCGGAAAAAAGCGGAAACTGGCGGACCAAATCAGGACCTTTGATCGCGATATCCAATCGCGGTCTGCCGTCGGCCGCCCTGCGCCGTTCAGAGATGCCTTGTATCAATACTGTATAGAGTTCCTCGCCCACCAGCCCGTCTTCGCGGGTAATGGTATATTCGCGTTCCTCAAGCCGAAGTGCCGTGCGGCGAATAAAACGGCGCTCCAGCTCTTCCGCGTATCCAGGATATTGCAGGCGAAGGCCTTCGAGCGCTGTCGCGACGCCATCTGATCGTCTGCTCAGCAATTCTTGCAAAAGTTCGGCGACGCGGCGGCCGTGGATCCGGCGAATGCGTCCTCCTATGAACCCGTCGAGATCGCGCAGGATGAGCCGCTGCAGCAACAGCAACTCAAACCGGTCTGCGGTCATGTCGCCCAGCGGTTTGGATAGCCATAATCTATTGTGCAGCCATACGGCAAACCGGAAAGAACGGCCATATTTGATGCTTAGATTGGCGGCATCCCGGTAGCCACTACGCCCGCCGACACGGGCGGCTTCGATCAATCTATCTGCATCCGTCAGGATTTTTTCGCTCATCCTCGCCGAGATCGTCCGGTCACGCATCCTTTCCAGGATTGTATCGCGTTCGGCACCTGCCAATGAGATCAGGCCAAGTGTTATCCGGTCGCGGTCAAGAATTTCGACACTGTCTTCGGCCTCGGTGACTGCGACCTCTAGCCGTTCACCAAATGACTTGGCCTCTGAGCGTACGATTTCATGCGTGAGGTCATAATTTTCGGCAGTGTGTGCGACGTCTTCGCGCACGGTTTGCAGCGCTACTGCAACGACTTGCTTGGAGAGCGCTTCGTCCAGTGGTGACAGCTTGTCGAGCCCGAGTTTCGTGATGACAAGTCGCAAGGTCGTACCCTGGGCAAAAAGCGTGAAAAGGGTGAAACCAGTAGCCAAAATGCCGACCACTCTTTTGACTTCCAACGTGACTTGCGTGCTTTCGGTGACGGCAAGGGCCAGTGATAGCGTCACGGCACCCCGCAAGCCGCCCCATAGGATGGCAACCCGATAAGGCCGTTCGACAGGCGGTGATAGCCGGAAAGCTGCCAACAGTGGCAACAATCCAAACAAGATCGCCGCTCGTGCGGCGATTGCTGCAACTATGACGACACCCAGCATGATGACATCCGAGGGCCGGACTTCTTCCAGCAACCTGGGGATCAAGAAGGCCGCAAGTATGAAGATCAATGCGCCGGCCCAATGTGCCAGCAAATCCCAAACTTCGCGCAGATTGGCCCATGCGGACGGCGGCAGGCGGCGTGGCCCTGACAAGTTCAACGTAAGGCCTGCAGCGACGACAGCAATAACGCCGGATGCGCCTATGCTTTGCTCTGCAATTATGTAGGAAAGGTAAGGGAGGGAAATCGAGACCGAGATCTGTGCAATCTCATATCTTCCAAAAGCTGCCATGATCCAGATTGCAGCGCGTGCCGCGAACCACCCTGTCAGCGCGCCTCCGGCAATGAGAATTGGAAAGCGCGCAATCGCTCCGGTGAGCGTCGGATCCGGCACCCCAAGCATGACAAACCCCATAAAGAGCCCAAATAGCGCAACCGCCGCGGCATCGTTCAGCAGGCTTTCGCCTTCGATGATCCTCACCAACCTGCGTGGTGCCGAGATTGAACGAAATATGCCCACAACGGCGGATGGGTCAGTCGTTGACACAATCGCGCCGATCAATAGGCACGCGGCCAATGGCAATGTGCTTGCCCAACTCAGCGCATAGCCGACCGACAACGTAGCCACCAACACCGCAACGACCGCCAGCACCAGTATAGGCACCCAATCATCCAGCATCTGACGTAGGTTCATGCCCAATGTGGCCTGAAACAGAAGCGTTGGCAGAAAGACATAGAGAAAGACGTTGGATCGGATCGGCAGCGCAACGATGGCCGCCGCAACGGGCTTCAACGCATTGGTCAGGTCAGTACGCAATATGAAAATCGCGCCCATGCCAATGAGGATGCCCATTACTGCCAAATTGACGCTATAGGGCAACCGCACACGTGCCGCGAAAGGCTCCGCCACTCCGATCAACAGGAAAAGCGAAGCGATGATCGCGGTTACGATTACAATATCCATTCAATACCTTAGCTAGATCGATAGGTA
>Ga0316205_10001561_pt1 | contig 27813 bp, 32 predicted proteins | sample 3monthpyrite_MG_FD_204941 | JGI IMG/M metagenome (GOLD analysis project Ga0316205, IMG submission 204941) | Microbial mat bacterial communities from mineral coupon in-situ incubated in ocean water Damariscotta River, Maine, United States -... | ecosystem: Environmental > Aquatic > Marine >...
ATATTGTTATCTCCCCTGGCCCCTGTACACCCAATGAAGCTGGTGTTTCAGTAGAGGCGATAAAACACTTCGCCGGTAAAATTCCATTGTTGGGTGTTTGTCTGGGTCATCAAAGTATTGGTCAGGCATTTGGTGGAAAAATAATTCATGCAAATAAAATCATGCATGGCAAAACCTCTATGATGTTTCATGCTGATAAAGGCGTTTTCAGTGGTCTGACCAATCCGTTTGAAGCGACGCGATATCATTCGCTTGTCATTGAAAAAGAAAGCCTGCCGGACTGCCTTGAAATCACGGCATGGACACAAAATACTGATGGGTCATTGGATGAGATTATGGGTGTACGTCATAAAGAATTAAAAATTGAAGGTGTTCAGTTTCATCCGGAATCAATTCTGACAGAACATGGACACGATTTGCTGAAAAATTTTCTGCAGATGTAGACTAGTAAAATAACAAGAGGATATAAGCATGGACATGCAGGCCGCGATAAAAACAGTCACTGAAAGTAATGATTTGAGTAATGAGGAAATGACTGATGTTATGCGTTTGATTATGACAGGTGAAGCAACACAGTCACAGATAGGTGGTTTCCTGGTCGGTCTGCGCATGAAGGGTGAAACTATTGATGAGATTGCAGCAGCAGCATCTGTGATGCGAGACCTGGCGGCCAAGGTTGATGTCAATGGCCCACATCTGGTGGATACCTGTGGTACAGGTGGTGATGCATCGAGCACATTTAACATATCAACTGCAAGTGCATTTGTGGTCGCCGCGGCTGGTGGTAAAGTTGCCAAACACGGAAATCGCTCGATAACCAGCAAGTCCGGAAGTGCCGATGTGCTGGAAACAGCAGGAGTGAATCTTGATCTGAGCCCTGAACAAGTTGCTCGATGCGTAAATGAAATCGGTGTCGGTTTTATGTTTGCACCAAAACATCATGGCGCCATGAAACATGCGATTGGTCCGCGACGTGAGATGGGCGTGCGTACCATTTTTAATGTCCTTGGGCCACTTACCAATCCGGCTGGTGCGCCGAATCAAGTGCTGGGTGTGTTTAGTGATGCCATGGTTGAGCCATTGGCAAACGTATTGAAAAAACTGGGTAGTGATCATGTGTTGGTTGTGCATTCAAAAGATGGTATGGATGAAATCAGTATAGGTGCCTCAACACATATTGCCGAGCTGAAAGATGGCGAGGTGCGTGATTACTTTATCACACCTGAAGAATATGGGTTTGACAGAACAGATATTTCCATGTTGTCTGTTGATGGTTCGGAGCAGAGCCTGAATGTTATCCGTGAAGTATTTAATAATGAAGCGGGCCCCGCTCGTGATATTGTTGCACTGAATGCCGGCGCGGCTATTTATGCAGCGGGTCTTGAAGATAGCCTGGATGCGGGTATTAAAACGGCACTGGATGTTATTGAAAATGGTGGTGCCAAGGCAAAATTGGAAGCATTAATCGATATTTCCAATTCCTTATAATAATTCATATCAGTTAATTACTATGACAACTAACACGCCTGACATACTGAAAAAAATTATACTACGCAAGCAAGAAGAAATTGAACTTGCACGGAATAAGATACCTCTTGATGAAATAAAACAGCGAGCTGAAACCGCATCGCCTGTACGTGGTTTTGTTCGTTGTATTCAAGATACAATTGATCAAGGTAAGGCAGCGGTTATCGCCGAAATTAAAAAAGCATCACCGAGTAAAGGCATATTACGTGAAAATTTTGACCCGGTTGCTATTGCAAAAAGCTATGAAGCAGGTGGGGCCAGTTGTTTATCAATATTAACCGACATTGATTTTTTTCAAGGTTCAATTGAATACTTGATCCAGGCAAGAAACAATTGCACGTTACCCGTGTTGCGCAAAGATTTCATGATCGATCCTTACCAGGTATATGAGGCACGTGCGATGGGTGCAGACTGTATATTGCTCATCGTGGCCTGTTTAACTGATGCGCAAATGCTAACATTGTCAGAATTGGCGCAAGCACTGAATATGGATGTGTTGGTTGAAGTGCATGATGCAGAAGAATTACAGCGCGCACTCAAACTATCTCTACCAATGGTGGGTATCAATAACCGTAACCTCCGAACATTTGATACAACCCTACAAACAACCCTCGATTTGCTCAAACAAATTTCAGATGATCGAATTGTTGTTACCGAAAGCGGTATATTAAATTCCGAAGATGTAAAACTTATGCGTGATCATAATGTAAATGCTTTTCTGGTGGGTGAGGCGTTCATGCGTTCGGATGATCCTGGTGAACGCTTGTCCGAGTTGTTTAGTTAATTGTAGGAGTGGACTCACGATTGCGTGTGGGTTTATTTCATGTGGCTTGATAAACCCATTTACTTTTCCCAGTTATTCTGAGCTTAATGGGCAGGGGCTCGTCCCAGCCCTTTACACTAGCCTAACTTCTGATAAACGGCTCAGTTCGTTTCACTTTTACGGGTGATGGTGTAACGCGTCGTTCTCGTCTGAATAATTTCCAGAACAGACTCCAGAATAATTCCAGTAACAGACTTGCCGCCAGACCAAACGCGAGTCCACAAATAGCAGCAAGGCTGTTTAAGGGTACGTTTGCAGAGTAGTTAACCCAGGTATCAAGCAGTATTTCACGGTCTGAATTAACTAGAATATGAAATGCCTTTGACAGGAATGGCGCTTCCAGTGCCTTCAGTTCGGCATCGAAGCGTTTTTTACGCATGTAATTCTGGCGGATAGGTTCTGCTTCAGCCTGAAATGTCAGGTCCGGGCTACCTTCATGTTTCTTAATCAACGCCTCGATTGAACCTGTACCGTATTTTTTGGCAATTTTCAGGTATTCATCAAAACTGACATTCACTTCTTTTGCATGTGCATCAAGGCGCTTGCTGTATTGGTCAACAAAATTAGGAATCTGTACACCCAGCATAACGGCGGCAGTGAAGATCAACATGGAAATATAATGATGGATTTTTGTCATAGGTCTATTTGAGCAAATTATCTGTTTTTCTGCCAGTTAATGTTCGAGATACAGGCATACCTGCTATATAGTCCATAAACCGCTTATAAAATAACGTAATGCTTCATATATTAGACATTACTAATTTACTATAATCTGTGTAAAATCGCCGTTCATTAATTTTTAATCTTTGTTTCTGGAGAACCAAATGGCCGTTGAACGTACCTTATCTATCATCAAACCCGATGCCGTCGCTAAAAATGTAATTGGTGAAATCTACACACATTTCGAAAATGCGGGTCTAAAGATTGTTGCTGCTCGAATGATGCATCTATCTCGTGAAAAGGCTGAAGGTTTTTATGCCGTACATAAAGAGCGTCCATTCTTTAATGATCTGGTTGAATTTATGACTTCAGGCCCTGTGATTGTTCAGGTGCTGGAAGGGGAAAATGCTATAGCCAAACATCGTGAAGTCATGGGTGCAACCAATCCTAAGGAGGCTGCTGAAGGAACGATACGCGCAACTTTCGCCTCCAGTATTGATGAGAACGCTTGTCATGGATCAGATGCGCCAGAAACGGCAACAGTCGAAATTGAATATTTCTTTAATGCAGATGATTTATGTGAGCGCACACGTTAAGCATAATAATAGTGCCGGAGACAGGATACTATTTCCGGCACTATAGTGCTGTATTGATTAAATATTAATACGCTAGATTTACAACCTGCCCATCAGAAAAATGTTCAAATAGTTTTACTACCGATTGGTTAACATTAGCTTGTGTAAGTTTCGCTGATGATATGCCGGGATAGTAAATCCTTCGAATCTTGAAAGGATGCCAGATTGTTGGCTATCACGAACGAAATTTAATAACAGGTCCTCCATTACTTTACCGAAGGCAGCGGTCGGTGATATGGCGCCGGGGTGAGATTCCATAGATGAACTGCCTACAGTGGTATGTATGGCGTGTTTATAATTTTGATGGTAGGCGGTTTGATTGTTTAACTTGATAGTCGCCTTCATTTCATAGAAGTCTGTTACGGTAGACTCAGCGATGCCAAACGTAAGGCCGGTAGCAAAACCCTTTGCATAAGCCTGCTGCATATCTGCGATGTTATTCATCACTATTGTTATTTCCCCGTCTGCGGCATCGCTGGCAGGTACAATAACACCTGTCGCTCTAAGAGTGCGTTCAACGTGCCCTAATAGTTCAGCGTTAACCTGCGGAAAGTTTTCGCCGTTTCTCTGAAACATAACAGTAAATTTTAATTTGTATGGTTCTGCTTTTTTTACGATATCACTGTATTTGGCGCTTGAATATCTTTTGTCAACGAATGATTTAGGTGTGGCGCATCCAAATAAGAATAGTGACAGTAATAGTAAGCCGATCAGATGTTTCATTATAACTCCCGTTTATAATTATAGTTAGAAATGTATTTATGCCTGTTATTGATTTATTTTGCAACTAACACCTTATAAAATATTAAGGTGTTGAAGCGGATAAATATTTTGCGAATGCTTTTTATTGTTGGCTGATGCTTATAATTATTTTTTGTTTATATCAATAATTTTTGTAATCTCCAGTGAGATGAGAAAAGTAATCGTTGGATATTGAGTTCATAATATGAAACTATGAGATTATGTTACTGAGTCGAGACATTAACGTTATTCCGTTATTTATTGTGTATATCTGCGGATTTACCGGGGTGGCAAATGCTATCGACCTGAAAACAGGCGTTGATGAACAGGCGCAATTACCTTATTGGGAAATTAGTACTGGTGGCATGAGTCTGCGTCTGATCCAACGTTTACCCATACAAACGCGAGGCTATTTCATGGCGCGTGGTTTCAAAGCAAAACAGGCTGAGCGCATAGCGCAAAGTTGCCTGTTTCAAACCATCTTTAAAAATATTTCTGACGCGGATAGTGCAGGCTCTCCCAGTAACCTCGAGTATAACTTGCATGGTTGGCTCGTAAAACGTAAAGGCACCAGACACAGGCCTAAAACGCGCGAAGACTGGTCAAAGGAATGGCAGGCAGAAAAGGTGAGCCAGGCCGCACAGATTGCTTTTGAATGGTCATTGTATCCCACGCAACAGGAATATAAACCCGGTGATTATAACTGGGGGATGACTATCTTTAACCTGAAACCGGGTATGAAGTTTGATCTCGATGTCAGCTGGAAGCAATATGGAAAGCTGAACAAGAGTTCGATCAAAGGTATTGAATGTGCGCCTGATATTAACCCACAATCAAAAGAGTCACGCTAATATGAAATACCTTGTCTGTATATTGATTGCCATTGTGTCATCAACAGTAATGCTATCGACCATGGCCGCAGAAAAAAAACAAACTCTGCCCGCAGTCAGTAAACCCTTCCAGGCACCTGACTTTGAGCTTAAAGACGAAAATGATGTGGTGTATCGATTATCTGATTTGCGTGGCAAGGTTGTTGTTATTAATTTCTGGGCAACCTGGTGTCCTCCCTGTCGTTTTGAAATGCCGTCATTGGAACGGTTATGGCAACAAGTAAAAGATAAAGACATTGTGATTCTGGCCATCAATGTTGGTGAGGATGCAGATACCATGTTTGAATTTACTGGTGAGTTACAGCTGACTATGCCATTACCTATGGACAGGAAAGGTGATGTGGTAAAACTTTATCCGGTAACCGGATTACCGACGACCTATGTGATCAGCCCCGAGGGAGTGGTAACGCACCGAGCCATGGGTAGTCGCGAATGGGATTCACCGGAGTTGATAAAACAACTGCAGATGATGGGTAAAGGCAGGTTAAAGAAATAGTGTCAGGCTGCTACATGTTAGCTATTGTAAGTCAGCCTTTAGAAAATTAATAAACAACCTCACTTTTGCGGGTAGAAAACGTCTCTCTGGGTAGATGGCATTAATTTCCAGTGAGGTGGGTTTATAATCTGTCAGTATTTCTACTAGTCGGCCTTCCTGTATATCTTTCTCCACCAGCCAGTCAGGTGCGGCAGCAATACCCAGTCCTTCAATAAGTGCGCCACGTATAGCGTCAGGATTGTTTGTGGAATACTGACCTCGCACAGCAATTTTTTCTATGCCTTTTTCTCCCTCAAAATACCATTCATTCCGTGTCGTTAGAAGATTATAAATCAGGCAATTATGTTGCAATAAATCTTGCAGTGTATCGGGTTCGCCATGTTCGGCAAGATACGCAGGGCTTGCGACTGTGTATCGATGCATCATGCCAATCTTACGTGCGATCATGCTTGAGTCTGTTAAGGGGCCAATGCGAATAGCAACGTCAATACCCTCCTTAACAAGATCGACATAGTTGTCATCCAAAAACATGTCACACTTAAGCTGAGGGTGTTGTTTTAGAAACTTCCATAAGCGAGGTAGTATTTCCAGCCGACTATAGGTAACCGGGGCATTGACGCGTAATGTTCCGCTTGGCATTGATTGTTGCTCGCGCATTTGCGAGTCGATCTCATCCAGTTCATCCAGAATCTGGCAGCAACGTTCATAATATTCCAGCCCGGCATCAGTAGGATGCAATTGCCGTGTGCTACGGTTAATCAATTTTATTCCATGATGAGATTCCAGGCTGGCAAGTTGTTTGCTTACTGTCGGTTGCGTTAATCCTGTTTCCTTCGCTACCGCAGTAAAGCTGCCTGATTCAATCACGCGCCGAAATAACTTCATGGCCATTATTCTATCCATCTTTTCTCACCATATATTCCAAAATAGAATAAATGATAGTCTATTTATCAGTATTATCAAATATTAATGCATGTATTAACCTGTTTACGTATCCAGAGAGTCACTTACAGGAGAGCAGCATGAATAAAAGAATGTATGGATTTGTTGAACCGTTTACGTTGGGTTTAATTCTATCCCTGGTTGGGGTCGTTTTAATTCAACTTACTGAAAAAGAAACGAAAGAAGACGTTATAGCCAGTCAGCAATATGAAAGCAAGGTAAACACATCAGTATCGCAAATGGCCCCGGCCATGATTATTGAACACAGTAAATTGATAAAACAGGTTAATTAACAAGGAGTTAATCATGAGTCCAGAAATAACCTGGATGACCATGAATGTGGTTTTAACTGCATTCATGGTTATACCTTATGCCATCTACCGAACGAAAAAACTCGGTGGGCTTTGGCAAGTGTTTAAAACACCTTTACCTGGTGATAGTCCTTTTGATGACGCCTGGGCACATCGCGCCTATCGTGCACATATGAATGCATTTGAGGGCATAGCATTGTTTTCGCCGCTTGCTATTGCGGTTCATGTGACGGCTACGGGTAATGAAATAACAGCGGTTGCTTGTGCTGCCTATTTTTGGTCGCGATTGGTATATGCGCCATTATATTATTTCGATGTGCCGGTATTGAAAACCACATCATGGTTTGTGGGTTTAATCGCAACACTGGTACTGGCGTATCAGTTATTAGTATGAGTCAGCAGGGCCTGGAGATGTTAATTCTCCAGGCCCTGTTTATTACATGCCGTCTTTTAAACCAAGTTTCTTCAGAATTATCAGACCAGGACATATGCCCGTAATGGCAGCAAACAGCAGAAAGGCGGGCGGTATATAGAGCAACCAGTGAATGTTATTAAAACCCGTTAACCAGATACCCAGTAGTATGAAAGAAGCCATAAATAGAAAAAATATACGTAAGGAAGACATTATTCACCTCCGTTATGAATGGTAAGAATCGATACTATGCCAGAATAAAGTTGAATGATACAGGCAATAAAAACACTTTAGCCATAGCGATTCCAGCGAAGCTTAGAAAAGGTCAATAAAGCAGGTGCAGTATTGACCTATCTGTAACATGTGATTATTTTCTTCAAGGTGTTGGGCTATAGAATCATGATGAGCATGTTGACGTTCTACCTCGACAATCAGTTCCTGTAAAAAAGATTCATCAAGCTTGTTTTTTTGTTTTACCTGCATCCATAGTAATAACTGTAATATACTTAATCCTAGCATACATTGCACTATTGTAATGTTAGTGGTTTTGTTGCGAGGCAGAAGCGGGAAGCCATTATTCTTGAAATAGACCTGGGTGTAAGTCTTTAATAGTTGTTGGTATTGTTTCTTAATAACAGGTCGACAGTGTTTGATGTAATCCTGTAGCGTATTGTAGATATTTGCATAACCTTCATGCGAGTCTTCGTTGTTGAGTATGGCCTGCGTAAGGGGTAATGTCTCGTCCTCCCTAAAACGGCTGTCAATATTTTGCGTAATGCAAAGTGAGTAAATGCTTTTCCAGTAGGAGCCGGCAGTAACGGGGTCGACGGCAATCTGGTTTTGTTTGACTGCAAGGTTGGCTGCATAAAGATTCTCTTTTAGTTGCTTGCCAACCTGATCGATTTGTGACGGGTGTATTTCAGTTTGTTTGACATGCTCAAAAAAATCACTAAAAAAACTGCTAATGTAAAAAAGTCTTAAACCAAGTGGAAACTTGTCTAGTTTCATGACTTTGTTGATTAACTTGTCCAATGCCAGGTTGATAGTTTCATGAGATATTGCTTGTTGCTCACTTGAGCTGGTTTCACCGGATTGAGTTATCTGGTACGGGTTGTCAATTTTTTTATCGAACAAAACCATCCTGACTATCTCAGGACAAGAGAGAGACGCACTATTGTATTGTCTGTTTTTGGTTTTGATGTTTACCCTTGGATACTCCCGACAAGTGGTTGGAATAAATGTCTGGTCATGTTGCATTTGTATCTTGCATAACTTGTCGGTGCTCAGGAAAGGGCAGTTCAAGTCTTCTGGTTTCATCAGAGGTTGGGAGTTATCATCATTTTTTGCGGGCAGGGCAGACAGCAACCAGTCTCGTTCTTCCGAGTCGGAAATGTGTTGCCATTTATCGATTAACGCCGGTTCAACTTCAATTTGCCAGCCTGAGCAGCAAGTACGTGGGCAGTTGGAACCTGCGCATTGAAATGTTTCGAGGGCTTTAAGTGTATATATGTCAGTCATAAGTTTGGTTATTCAAATATTGCTGATTAACACCAATAGTTATTAAGAGGAATGTTATAGACAAATTAATTCATGCCGCGTGCCATTGTTTTCAAGCAGCTCTTGTATAGACCTGCCTGTTTAAACTAGTCGATGATACCTTGTAAGTTAATATTGATCAAAGGTGTGGTTTGATGAGCATCAGCACCTGAATGTACTTTATTTTTCTCTATCGTACGTTGAGTTGAGTGCTGGTAAGCTCGTCATTTGATTTAACGCAGACGTCCAGATCTTTTAAAAGCCCGTTTTCCATGTTGTAAATCCATCCATGGACGGAAAGATCTTCATTGCTTTTCCATGCGTTTTGTACAATCGTGGTATTGCAGACATTTCTTACTTGTTCGATTACATTCAACTCACAGAGCAACCTGAATTTTTTGTCTTCACTCAAGCCATTTAATTTATCTGCATGTAAATACATAATATCCTTAATATGGAGTAGCCAATTGTTTATAAAGCCATGTTCCTGACCGTCCATTGCGGCTTGTATACCGCCACAGCCATAATGACCACAGACAATAATATGTTTCACTTTCAGAATATGTACAGCAAACTGGATAACAGAAAGACAATTTAAATCGGTATGGACAACAACATTGGCAATATTACGATGCACAAATAGCTCTCCAGATGGCAAATTGACAATATCGTTGGCAGGTACCCGGCTGTCTGAGCAGCCTATCCAAAGGTATTCAGGTGTTTGCTGTTTGGATAGTTGCTTGAAAAAATCCGGATTGGATTGCGTTACTTCAGCTGCCCATTTTGCATTGTTCTCAAAGAGATGTTTGAGTATTTTCAAGACCAGGTAGCCCTTTTTTTATTGGTGGTAAAAATATGTTTAACCTATATTGTACACATTTCAAGCTGTTACTCCATATTTAGTATAGTGTGGAATCGACCAGTGAACGCGTCGTAACGCGGGAGTTCGTTTTGGCAATGCATGCGCGATGGTCTGGCAAGGGTGCCTCTCAATTGTGACTACATGTTTAAATTGTCACAGGTGAATTGTTCAATATGTATAGTTGATCCAGATCAATGGAAAACAATTATTTGGTTATATAATAATAGAATAAATAACAATGATGGTTTTTACACATCTAAAACAAGCAGGGGCTTCTTATGACTATATTACGTTTCAGTAGTGTTTCAATATTGCTTTTATCGATGATGTTCGGGTCGGCTGCGATTCAAGCCAGGGAATTCAAGGTAAATTGTTCCTCTTACGACGATTGCATGAAAAAAGGCAATATGCTGACCAAGAAAAGAAAGTTGTCACTTGCGCTCGAGGCATATCGAAATGCGATCAAGTCAGATACCAGTCAGAAAGATGCCTGGCGGAAATTCGAGAAAATTGTCGTTCGTATCTCAGAAGAAGGCGGTTGTTAACCCATTGCAGTCTGAATAAAACGGGAACTTTATTATGCTAAGTCTCAAGAGGCAGTGGCCCTTCTGGGTGAGTGGTGTGTTTGTCGGCATCGCTGAGATTATGAATTACATCGTACTGGAAAAACCGATTGGCCTGACAACCGGGCTTGTCGAAATGACAGCGGCAATGGAGAAGACGGTCTCTCCAAAGTCTGAGCTCTGGTCAGGAGCTTATGACCCAAATGTACACTGGATTATTATTGGTGTTGTATTGGGTGCGTGGTTGGTGTCACGTGCCGAAGGCGAATCCAGAGGTTGGATCAAATATCCCCGGCGTGAATTAATCCTGGCATTTGTTGGTGGTTTTGTTTTTAGCTTTGGTACCCGGCTTGCACATGGTTGTACAACGCACCATTTTTTGGGTGGTTTGCCTGCCATGTCAACTGCCTCATTACTGTATCTGACGACAATTTTACCAGCAGGGTTTTTAACTTTTTACCTGATGAGTAAAATGAAAATTGGACATGTTTTCAAAGGACAGGAAAACAGGGCAACGGCAAAGGCCGGGTTTGAACAGAAAGGTAAAATGGGAATAGACGGACTCGCATATGAAGCCAGTCAGTCGTACAACCCAAAACGCGACTGGTTGCGTATCTCAATACTGGTTTTCATGTTTCTGTTTTTTGCAAATGCCATTGTAGGGTCATTTATCCATGGAACCAGTGATGGTGTTTATGGGTGGAACTACGCAGTAAGTACCATTGGCTGGAGTCTGATGATCTGGTTCCTGTTAATTGGTGTCATAGCCGGTGTGGGTATGGCAAAAACCGGTTTTGGTACTGAGTGTGCATTCATGACACCAGAAGTGTCGATGGGTTTGGATAAACAGGAAAACTTTTTTGAGAAAAAATGGAATATACCGGGCTCTACTCGTTTTATGTTCCGTTCCATGTCACCGTTTACAGCTATTTTTATCGAGATCCTGATGTTATGGGGCGCCATAATGATCGGCTGGCAGTTTTTTGATATCAAACTGCCATTAGGTATGAATCCAACTTGGGTATTATTAATCGGTGCTGCCTGTCAGGGTTTTGGTTCTGTTGCCATGATCGGTTGTGAAATCAGAACCTACATGCGTCTGGGGCTGGGTTATATGACGGCTGTCGCAGCCTTTCCTGGATTTATACTGGGTTATTTACCCTATACCTTATATGTCGATTACTGGGAAGACCTGGCACGTAGTACGACTATCAGTAAAATAAAACATGTCCCATCAATGTTCAGTCATGAGCCGGCCATACAGGCGTTGGTCGGACTGGCGTACGGGGTCATGGTAGCAAGTATATTAGTTTGGAGTATTCGACGTGGTATGCGTCTGACAGGGTTCTCATTTCGTGATTTGATGTCAAGCCCAAATGATGATCTGGCTATGCGTTATTTTGAAAAACAGTCAAACGAGATCAAGCCATCAAAACCTAAAAATGAAGCGGCGTCAGGTTTTCAGGGCTCACCACTGAACTCGGAAGCATGATCACAAAACGACGACATTTATTAAAAGCTTTGTTGGCTCTTTCGATAGTGCCGCATACAGTACTGGCAAAATTATCTGAACCTGAACTTCAAAGTTGGGAACAGTTTATCACTGCCATGCGACAATTATCTCGCCAACATCAAAGTGATAAGTGGATTGCTGAACGTGGAATGATGTTAATGAAATTGCTGGATGTGCAGTCAAAAGACTTTGCCCGTGAAGTTGCCAATGCCTGGGAATCTGGTAATCGGTTCTGGTTCTGGCAAAGACTGTCGCGTGAACCCGGATTATTGGGTGGTGTGTTATCCATAGAGAAAGGACAAGATATACCCATGCACGATCATCCCGGTGCAACCGGTATCGTGCGCATACTCGAGGGGCAGGCCGAGGTCTGGCAATATGATGTTGTTGATCGGTCCGATCCATCCGGACACGTCATACTAAAACGTCATCTGTATCGTCGACTTAAACCGGGTGATACAGCTGCGTTATTGCCCAATGAGGGGAATATTCACACATTACGTGCAAGCACGGCCGAATGTCGAATGCTGGATTATTTTATACCACCTTATCAACGGTTAGAACGAAAATGGTATACCCCGATCAGTCATCAGTGGTCTGAAAAAGATACTGTGCGCTGCAAAGAAACACCTGAACAAGAATTTGAAACAACCTGAATGATATCCAAGGAGAATAAGATGAAACTGAGTACTGGAATCTTGCGAAGTTTGACCACTTTGATCACATTGATTGCATTAGGAATGAGTGTAAACGTACTTCATGCTGATGATTGGTCTGGCTTGAAAAAAGGTAAACAAACCAAGCTGGGTTTATATATGACAGCTAAACAAGCCTATGACTATACGATGAAACATATGGAAAAATCGTTATTTCTGGACTTGAGGACACCATCAGAATTAAATTACCTCGGTGCCGCAACGGTTATGGATGCACATGTTCCCACTGTGTTTATGGATATTAGTGCATGGAATGACAAGAAACATCGTTATAAAAGAGCAAAAAATAATAATTTCGTTAATGATGTCATGGCAAGTTTGAAGCAAAAAAATCTGACAAAAAATGATACGGTCATCCTAATGTGTCGTTCTGGCAAACGTAGTGCAAAGGCAGTTAATGTACTGGCAGCTAATGGTTTTACAAAAGTATACACAGTCGTTGATGGATACGAAGGTGATAAGGCCAAAAAAGGTGAGAATAAGGGCAAACGTACTGTAAATGGCTGGAAGAATTCAGGTTTGCCGTGGACGTATTCATTGGATAAGGATCTGATGTATTTTAGCAAGTAAGCTTACATCCCCGGGCCGTGGTTGGTCCGGGGCCCCAACTAGCCGGGTATAAAATAATAAGTTATATTCTATTATAAAATTTATTATTCAGTCGTTTATTATCTCTGGGGCTATAATTTATTATAGATTGACTTCTTTCGTTAATCTTGTCTGTATGTGATTGATCGTTTTTCAGGTCTATGACTGTTTGATACTCTTCCTTCACAATCATTTTTTCCTTTAAAGAAAGATTATCCCATTGTTCTTTTGTGTGGCCAAAATAGGGGGCAGAGCATCCCTGTGTTGTTACAATAACTGCAAGTGTGAGTAAAGCTGTATTCAGTTTAATCATATTACTATTTTATTGCTCTGTTTTAGTTGGGATTAATAGTAGCTTAACAGTGTAGGATTTCCTAGCAGCAATGTACTAATTCCGCTAACTAAACAAGGTTAGATTTGAATTGTTTCTAAAATACTTATGGAATCTTTATCTGATTCATCCTTGGTGAGTTAAAAAATTATATTTACTTGATTGAAGTCAATGCATCGATTGAAGTGCTGGCTTCTTTTAATAAAACAGGTTTACAGGTAGATAAAGTAACACTATATATAGAATGAGTTCTTGTATGAAATATCTGTCCGGATAAATACAAAATTTTCTATATCTCTTCAGTATGGGGTGACTGATATGAGATTCAGCGATACGTAGCTAACTGACTGTAATATGCGGGTTGCCATGTAGGTTATTCCTTATCGCCCTTTTGATCGCCACAAAAGTCATAACATATTGTTTGAGTCAACATGCAGCTCAATTATAAACACCTGCAATAAGGAGAATGTCACAATGTTACATCGAATATTAAAAGGATTCATGGTGGTGGTAACGGTTACCTTTTTGAGTCTTGGTGCAAGTGCATCATGGGCAGCACTGACCCCAACCGAAGTTGCCAAACTAATTGCTAGTGATGGGGCCGGGGGTGATTTTTTCGGGTACTCTGTCGCGTTGTCTGGCGATACCGCAGTGATTGGTGCGTGGCTTGGTGATAGTAACGTTGCTAATTCCGGTGCGGCCTACGTATTTACCCGTAGTGGTGCAATATGGAGTCAGCAGGCAAAACTTATTGCCAGTGATGCAATGGTTGGTGATGCGTTTGGTTATTCCGTGGCAATATCCGGCGATACCATCGTTATCGGAGCCAGGAGTGGTGATGGAAATGTTTCTGATTCTGGTTCGGCCTACGTATTTACCCGTAGTGGTTCGACCTGGAGTCAGCAGACAAAACTCATTGCCAGTGATGGTTCATTTGGTGATTTTTTCGGTTGGTCGATAGCAATACATGATGAGACCGTGGTGGTTGGTTCCTGGCGTGACGATGACAATGGTACCGACTCTGGTTCGGTTTATGTGTTTACTCGAAGTGGTTCGACCTGGAGCCAACAGGCTAAACTCAGTGACAGTACTGGCGCGGGTAATGACAGGTTTGGCTGGTCGGTATCTGTGTCCGATGATACCGTTCTGGTTGGTTCATATTATGATGATGATAATGGCACGAATTCTGGCACCACCTACGTGTTTATTCGCAGCGGTACGACCTGGAGCCAACAGGCCAAACTGAGTGCTAGTGATGCTACAAGTTTTCATTTTTTCGGGGTGTCATTGGCGCTGTCCGGTGATACCGCACTGATAGGTGCTTCTGGTGACGATGATAATGGCATTGATGCCGGTGCGGCATACGTGTTTACCCGTAACGGTACTACCTGGAGTCAGCAGGCTAAGCTTACTGGTAACGATGCCGCTCCCGATGACGAATCTGGCTGGTCAGTGGCTTTGTCTGGCGATATCGCGCTTCTTGGTGCCATTCGTGATGATGATAATGGCACTGACTCAGGTTCGGTCTACATATTTATCCGTAATGGTACAACTTGGACTCAGGAGGCCAAACTTATACAAAGTGATGGCGCGGTACATGATTTTTTTAGTTTTTCTATGGGGCTGTCTGGAGATACAGTGCTGATCGGAGCTAGCCTTGATGATGACAATGGTGCTGATTCTGGTTCGGCATACATATTTACCGGGATCAGTATTAATGAGCCACCGGTAGCAGAAGCAGGCCTGAATCAGGCTATTCATGTGGGGCAGAATGTTGTGTTGGATGGCAGTGGTTCAACGGACGATAACACCGCATCTGAAGACCTGTTATATAATTGGATCTTTAGCGCCAAACCGGTGGGAAGTACAGCAGTACTTAGTAATGCTGGTACCGTGACTCCAAGCTTTATGACGGATCTGCCTGGTGATTACATCATCAGCTTGGTAGTAACAGATGAGGGTACGTTATCTAGTGATCCTGATACTGTGACGGTATCTTCACTAAATACACCGCCTACGGCAAACGCCGGAACCGATCAGGGTAGTTATATCAGTAATACCGTGATGCTGGATGGGTCAGCCAGTATTGACCCAGATTTTGATCTGATCACCTATGCGTGGACATTCAGCAGTCGCCCCTCGGGAAGCAGTGCAATACTCAGTGGTACCGATAGCGCGATACCGACATTTACGCCGGATCTTACCGGATCCTATGTAGCACAACTTATCGTAAACGATGGTTACATAGACTCGACTCCGGACGAAGTTCATATTGCAGTCATTACGCCAGAGCAATATGTCGAGGTAAAATCGATGGAAGTATTGAACATCGTTAGTGTGTTACCACCAGCCAGCGTCACTACGAGCGGGAATCAGAAAGCGTTAGGGAATTTCCTGCTACAGGTGATTAAAAGTCTGCAAAAATCTGATATTAATAAAGCAAAGAGTAAACTTGTAAGTGCCATAGAGCGGACCGATGGCTGTGCACTTCGGGGTACACCTGATACCAGTGGTGGCGGTAAATCATTCTCCAAGGATTATGTAACCAACTGTGTGGATCAGAACGAAATCTACCCTTTACTGGTAGATGCGCTCAATGCTTTGACTCCGTAATATATGATAAGGATAATACCTGTGTTAATTGAGCCCATTAATATGGTGCATTGATTAATGCAGGTGTCATTAACTAATGACTATTAGCCCAATGATGTTGAATTTGTATAAATAGAAATACGTGTCAAAAAGTAATCACTGTCAGTATTAAAAAAAGGTCCTTTATTAGATGGCCTTTTAAAGGGATGGCGCTATGTTATATGCGATGTTCAAGTGTTGTATCACCTGTGAGCATGAATGTGTTATTGGTGATTCCAGAAGCTGATAGTAATTTTTTGGGTCTTCCGGCTATCCTAGCCATTCCAGGGCTTCAGGTTCGGTACGAAAAACACAAACAGCTGTATGCCCTTCTTGTTCTCTATAAACCTCAAACATTCTCATTTCACCAAAAACCAGTTCATCAGTTGCAATGATAGCGAGTTTATTTGGCATAGGAAATTTCGATTTTCCATATTCAGAGATAGCTCTTATTTCATCTGAAGTAAATTTGAATTTTATTTTGCTAAGATCCCACAGTCTTTTTTCATATGGGTAATTACTCGTTATTTCATCAATAATAGATTGAACTCGGTATATGTTGGTTTTTATGAAAATTGAATTTTTGTAATATCGTTTAAACATTCAATTTTATATATGTTTGACATAATTGACGCTCTGCTAATTTCACCTAATGGTATATTAGGCGGGTTATTGGCTTTTAGGGGATGTTATCTAGCAATAAACTTATAGTTGTCCATGTGTAAACTATTTATCGTATATTTTCAATATGTGCTCTAGAACAAAAATGGTACAAAGCGCTTGCTTGTCTTCATGTACTCAGCGTAGGACGTGCCGAAGTATTGATTGCATTCGTCCTCATCGCATAGGGCAGTGAAGAAGAGAGCGATACTTGCTCCAACCATTAGTGCAATGCTGGGTACGGAAACATCCTTCAAGAAGGCGCCCCAGGCAAGGAAGAGCAGGGCAGCGTACATCGGATGTCGGATGTAGCGGTACGCGCCCGTGGTGACCAGGGTCGACGTTTTTTCAAAAGGCAGCAGCTCAGGATCACGGCGTTCATCATTGGGGCGGCCTATTTTTCGCAATAGAAACACGGCGTGTATCACCAGGGTGAGGGATGCTAGCAGTAGGAGCCACGAGGAGATCTGATGCAGGGCGAAGGGATTGATCGTCCACATTGGGAAATTGAGCAGCACCAGCGCAAGGATGCATTCCCATGCAAAGAACCGGTAGAAACCATGGGAAAGGGGTTTGAGTAACGAGTACCAGGAGACCCAGGCAAAGAATATTGAGCCGATAAGAAAAATGATTGCTTGGTTCATGTCTAAATCCATTTAGATGTCGGCGATGGCCGGCAGTTTCCTGTTTTGCTAGCGTGGCGACACCGACGTCCTTTCAACTATCAGTGGCGTACCGTTTATGTGTATTTTAGGTTAACATTTTCATTGTCACGAATAATACCAATTTTGAAATGATTTTTTAACTACTATTGTGAGCTAGATGTCAATTATGATCCATAGGCTGGTGCATATCGTTATAGTATCTGCGTTTGAATAGCCATTTTTTTATTTCTGATTTGTCAAACTCTGTAGAATTTCTAATTTCCACTGCTCTATCTTCTTTTTACATTGCTAATGTTGAGTTAACTTGACGGCGTGATTTCTGCATCGATCAAGTGTGATGATTTGTTATATGCTTATTATATGCGCACTAAAATACTATCTAAACTACGTCGTGACTTGGGAAGTTTTGCGTTATAGTCCTCTTCGGGATGATGATATCCAATAGCCAAAGCCACGTCACACTGATAGCCATCAAGTTCCTCTTTGAACTCTTCGTTGACTAAATCAATATCAATTCCTTCCAGGGGAGTCGAATCTATTTTGAGGCGAGCCAGGGTATGCAGGGTGTTGCCAAAAGCAAGGTAGGTTTGTGCTTTTGTCCAACAACTTGTGTTTCCAGTTTCATCGGTATTAAACTCGGCAAATGCAAAGGCACCAAAGGCACGCTCGCGATCCTCTGGTTTGGTTCGCATATCCTCAATTCCTTTATCGACTACTTCAGCATAATCGTCTCGCGTGTAGTGTGGATTATAAGCAAAGAGAATAATATGTGAACTAGCAAACACATGCGGCTGGTTATATTGATGTTTATGAGCAAATGTTTTATTCATGCGCTTTTTTGCTTCACTACTTTCAATAACTACAAACCGCCATGGTTGTGAGTTAATGGATGATGCTGAGAGACGAATCGCCTCAAAGAGCACATCAAGATCATCTTGAGAAACCTTTCTTGTTGTATCGTACTTTTTGGTGGTATGTCTCCAACGGAGGTCTTCGATAATAGGATGTGGCATAGTTAATCCTTAAAGTTTATTTGGATATTGATTGTTCTTTACATATAGCGGTTGCACTCATCGGTAAAATCAGGCTGGCAAGGCTTTTTGCGCTGCAAAAGACGTGACAGACAAGTGCGTCCGCTGGAGTGATTTGTGAGGCGATTTTAGAAAGTGATTAAACTTCATTATTAGGTAGTCTATCATCTATTCATACTATAGCTTTTCTTGCCATCGGACCACCAGCAAATTACATAAGTACTCTTTCTTCTACCTTTGATAAGCCGCCTTCAAGTATTTGTCTAGGTTGTATTAATATGACTGGCAGGAATAGGGGGTAGACCAGATAAATAGGAGTCTGGCCCCTAACGTTTTTAGTTTCAGTAAATATATGAAACAATTATTGTCAGATTACTGTTTTTGTGGACTATTAGAAAAAAGACTATTATTGTGTTCTTACTTTCACTAAAAAGCTGAACTATTATGCCCACTGATTCATTGTTAGCAGCTCCAAGCATGATTCTAAATGCGGGACTAATTCTCGCTGCTCTGTTCGCACTGTATTTTTTACGTAGGCCCAAGTTGCAAAGTAGCGAGTCCTGGCAAGCAACGTTAACACCATTATCATCTATCATTGGCAGTGGTTTTCTGATTATGTCTCCGTTATTAGCCAGCGTAGTTGGTGGACTTTCACCGATTGCGGTAATTGGTATTGTTGTACTGGCATATGCCATTGGTAGCGTTATTCGTTTTAATATTATGCATATAGAGCCACGAATACAAGCAGGCAGTTTGTCAACAAAAACACGGGAAATCGAATATCTTGGTGATATAGCTTTGGTTCTAGCCTACATGGTTGCTGTCGCATTTTACTTGTCGCTATTGTCTTCCTTTTTATTAAGTTATCTTGGAATAGATAACCTGGATGCAGAGCGATGGCTTACAACGGTAATTATAATTTTTATTTCAGTTGTGGGTTATAAACGTGGACTGGGTGGTCTGGAAAAACTGGAAGCAACATCAATGACTGTCCAGCTTTCCATTGTATTTGCTTTGCTGTTGGGGTTAGCTTGTTATTCCTATCTTTTTTATACCTCGGGTGAGAGTCTGAATTTCGATTACCCGGAACGTGATATTAGTACTCAGATACGGATACTTGCAGGAGCATTACTGGTTGTGCAAGGTTTTGAGACGTCACGATTTTTGGGTGAAAAATACAGCCCGCAAATGCGTGCTGCGACAATGAAAAGGGCGCAAATAATTTCTGGTATTCTGTATGTAATTTCTGTTGCTCTGTTTTTGCCCGTAGTTCAGCACCTTGATCTTCAACATATACAACTTGCAAAAATAGTCGATGTCACGGGTATGGCTGCAATCGTTTTACCCTTTATGCTAATAGGCGCGGCACTGATGAGCCAGTTTAGTGCGGCTGTTGCCGATACGGGTGGCGGAGGTGGTTTGTTATGCGAAAATACTGGAAAGAGAATTTCAACGCGTGTGTCTTATCTTGGTATTTCAGTCTGTGCAATCCTACTGGTTTGGGCAGTCGATCTAATTGAAATTATTACGCTCGCTTCCCGTGCGTTTGCTTTTTATTATTTTTTACAAGCTTTGTTAGCCATTCATTTTTGTTTTTGCGATTGTTCGCCAGATGAGAAAATGTCAAAGTGGAGGCGATTGTTATTTATTAGTGTTGCTATAGCGTTATTGTATATTATATTTTTTGCCATTCCTGCTGAATAAATTGACGTCAGTGGAAACACGTCTAATATTTGAAGCGGTTGCTCTCTGGAATCTATTGATTCTAAAACATTTTAGCTGCAATTAATTTAATATGTTTTACACTGTCTTTTGCGCTCGAATGAACGGCTTGTTATACGTCGTTAATTGTATTATCAAAACCGGAATACCGTACGCCTGATAGTAATGCAATTTCACGATGCCATGTTGCTAGATCATCTTTATTGAATTTATTTAATGCATCATGCCCACAGGCTCGTGCCATAACTTGCATGAGTGCAGTTGATGCAGTAAAAAAATTATTCAATTGTGCTGCGGATTTTTTTATATCCAGCTTTTTACGTAGTTCTTCTTTTTGGGTAGCTATACCTGCTGGACAGTTATTTGTATTACACATTCTTGCTGCGACACAGCCAATTGCCTGCATTGCACTATTGGAAATAGCAATGCCATCAGCACCTAACGCCATGGCTTTAACGAAGTCAATCGGCACTCGTAATCCACCCGTTATGATTAACGTCACGCGACCATTGGCTCCTTGTTTATCTATATATCGACGTGCTCGTGCAAGCGCAGGAATGGTGGGTACACTGATATGATTTCTGAATATCTCAGGTGCGGCGCCAGTACCTCCACCTCGGCCATCGAGTATGATGTAGTCTGCACTAGCATCCAGTGCGAATTGAATGTCTTTTTCAATATGATTTGCACTAAGCTTGAAGCCCACTGGTATACCGCCGGTTATCTCTCTGATGCGATCCGCGAATCGCTTGAAATCTGCAACTGTAGAAAGATCTTTAAATGTGGGTGGTGATATTGCCGGTTGTCCTTCCGGTATATTTCTGACTTGTGATATTTTGCCAGTGTTCTTATTGCCGGGGAGGTGGCCACCTGTTCCCGTTTTGGCTCCTTGTCCACCCTTGAAATGAAAAGCTTGAACCTTTTCCAGTAGATCTTCCCTGTAACCGAATTGTGCACTAGCCAATTCGTAAAAATATCGTGTATTCTCAGCTTGTTCTTCAGGTAACATCCCGCCCTCACCAGAACAAATACCTGTACCTGAAAGCTGTGCCCCCCGGGCCAAAGCGATTTTTGCTTCTTCAGATAAGGAACCAAAACTCATATCTGATACAAATAGGGGAATTTTCAATGTTAATGGTTTTCTGGTTTCTGGTCCTATAACGAGCTCGGTAGACACCCTATGATCTTCCATTAAAGGTTTGGTTGCCATTTGGGCTACCATTATTTGAAGATCATCCCAATGAGGTAATTCATGACGAGGTACACCCATAGAGGTCATTGGTCCATGGTGGCCCATATTCGTCAGCCCTTCTTTTGCTAACTGATGAATAAATTCAACAGTTGGTTCCTCATGTGTGGCGACAGCAACGGGAATATCAGTTTTCTGTGATACTAAACCGGGACCTTCTTTGCCTACTTGGTCATCGCCAAACTGTTGATGTGTACCATCACAAAAAGGTCTGTTCCCACTATGCTTACATGCACATAAATAAGCATCGCCATCTTCTTCTGAAACGATGACCTTTGGATTAAATGCTGTACCAGCATGTGAACCATCACAAAATGGCTGGCTTTTAGATTGTCCGCAAGTGCAAAAATGATATTCCTGCCCTTTGGAAAGAGTTACCTTAACCGGTTTATTGTCTGCAATGACAGGATTGCTCATATTTCACTCTCTTATGATGTATAACGACCAAGCTCGCAGGTGTAGGCGCGAATAGCGCTGATGTTCTGTGGAGCGCATTGTTATGTTGATATTTCTAACATAGATATTTGAGATGTCAGTATTCATATCCTTGACACCAAAACGTTGACCGAATAAGTAATAAGGATGATTGCTATAACTGCCATAACTATATAACTAGCAAAGAATATATTTTGCTGATTATCTGTGCCTGTTTTTATCCCTTCATGACGAAAGCTTATATTCTTTGCAGCTTCTCTGCCTGATGTGTCTAGATATATGGCGCCACTAATCAATGACACTATTGGCCACCATTCGTGGTTAATGATCATAAGAACGCCAGCTAACGGTAACCACCCAAGCATCACTAAGTCCCAGTATGCTGCATATCGCTCTGATCTTTGTAATACTGGATCAGTATCTTCTGGGTTCTCTTGAATCCCCAATCGTTGTGCCAACTCAAAATTGACAGATGAAATGACTTGGGCGAGATATAGTGCACCACCCAAAACCAATAGTCCCCATCCTATAGCTATTTGCACAGCGTATCCTCAATTTTCAATATAATGCCTAGCATAGGGGCGAGCGTTAGCGATGTCCTAGTCTGGACGTATGCCCATGCGGCTTAAGTGATTTATTAGATGGTGATAGTTACTATAACGACCGATGCTCATAAACCCTCCAGATTATTATGCCTGTTATTAGTACAATTGCATATACGAACACATAAGACCATGATGATGGACCTGAATGCCCGATTGACTCGATACCAGTAGATTCTTCAAGCCAGCGCCAAAAAGGCATCAAAAATAATGTTAATGTTAGTCCTATGGGCAAGGCCGCTACTGCAATAAGTATGATTCGGATTAGTAATTTCACTTTGTTCCTGGGCCTGGTTATTTAACGTTTAAGCTAAGCTGCGAAAAAAGGCGATAGCATTTTATTCGTCCAGCTTAAGCGTCTGATTATGTGTTTTTGTAAAAAGGACTCTAACCTTAATTATTTTAAATTATCTCCAAAAATATCATCCGGTATCAAAGTATAGAAATTTGGCGCATAGGTTAAAACTGTACCTTGATACACACCAAGATTTCTCCATGTATCAGTAAGTTGTGCTAAAAGTGATTCGTTTTGTGAGTCTTTTTTTAACGCTTCTAGTATCGATATTAAAGGTTCTAAACTGGCTTCATTTGCGTGTTTATTTAACATTTGAATTGCGTTATCAATTTCAGCGACATCTATATTGTCTGTAACATTTCTCATATTTCATTTTATCCGTTTTATCAAACATTAAGGGGAATAGCCCCCTTTTATTTCTAACGCCTAGGTAAGTTGCCGTAGCGTATCGAAGGACCAAGCGCGAGACACTTTTGCACACGCGTATTTTACCACCTTTTTATGCGTTTTTATCTTCAGCCTTCTTAACTCGTATTTTACGGCCGCCAATAGTTTTGTTGTTTAGATTTTTGATGGCGGCTTTTGCTTCACCTGACTTTGGCATGTCAACGAAGCCAAATCCTTTAGACGTGCCACTATCTTGATCCATCACTAAATTGCAAGATTGAACAGAACCGTACTCTTGAAACAAACATTTCAACTCTTCTTCTGTAGTTGATCGATCTAAGTTGCGTATTAATAATTTCATATATATTCCATGTAGGACTTATTCATCAGGGATGTCCGTTGTATGCTTTTGTTAGGCAAGTGCTGCCACCATACTAAAATTCAAGTCGACCTCTCAATTCTCCAAAAGAAATTTGTTTTGCCTAACGTTTACTTAAATTGACCACGGCAAATTGCAGGAAGAGCCAAAAGATTTATTACTGTTAGTGCGCCTATATTTTTCAAAGACACTACGTCCCAGTGGGTCAGCTTGAAGTGTTTGTGAGAAGTGGGTGTCATGAAACTATAATACCCAATAATTACATGAAAACGAATGACTTTTTGCCTTTATTATTACATTGCGTAGGCGAATTACAAACAGTAATGAGGTCAGATCACAGTTTTTACTGTTTTCTAAGGATGGGTGTCCAGATAATTCGATTGTTTTGTTAGGCTTTTGAGCCAAGCTTTTTCGCTATAGAAATCCATTTCTCTCTTTGCCGTTGGCTCGAATCTTTGATTGTAGCGAACTCTGATATTTTAATGACTTTTATGCCACAAAACTCAAGAATTGTTCTTTTCATTTCGTTATGTCCAGGTCTGTGATATATCCAACGATAATACCAGGGTGGAGTATCCATAGTTACCATTAGGTGCGCTGTGCGTCCTGAAAGTAATTTATCCGGTAGAGATTTCCCCCGATACTTAAATGCAAAACCTGGCAGGAAAACCCGATCAAAAAAACCCTTCATTAAAGCTGGCATAGCGCCCCACCAATTAGGATAAACAAAAACTATATGATTTGACCATTGAATAAGTTCTTGGGCTTTTGTTAAGTCAGGCTCAAGTTCCTGAATTTTATTATAACCATTCCATAGTATTGGATCGAACTTTAACTCACCAAGTTTAAGTGTGCGAACTTCTGAACCGCTTACCTTTGCACTGTCGATATATGCCTTGCTCAAGGTGCCACAGAAACTATTTGTGTCGGGGTGTCCAAGTATGACGAGAATATTGCTTTTCATTGTTTCACCTTAGCCTAACGAATGACATGGACCTCCCTGTTGCCAGGCGACGTGTGCCTGGTGACAATGAGAGTTAAACGGCGCCGCGATTTTTAGCGGTGTCCGAGCAGAGCAGGGCGTGTTTTTGTCCTGCGGTTAAAAGAATTTATTATACATTTCTATTATTTTCTAATTACAGATTTTTTCAATACTTTATCTGGCAGATAGAATTCGTAATGTACAGGATCCTTTTCGCCTGATAAAAGGTATGGCAATTTAGTCTTGTATTTTTTATACCTATGTAACTGCCAATGGCTCACCGCTTTATTTACAGCATTGATTATACGCTCCCATGCTAAACGTTCAATGGTTATACTCTCCTTTGCTAGTTGCTCTTTGACCAATGATATTCCAGTCTTTGACTCCACATCATTAAAAACATATTCATAGATCTTCTCTCTGCTCTTATACACTTTTGTATCCGGTTTACCTTTCAGCCAATCAGGGAAATTAGTATCAGCTAACACAAAGGGATTTAAAAAAAAGCAACTGATAATGAATATTGTTATAGGTATTATTTTCAAAATAATAATCCTTAGTCTCGCATAACGTTTGAATTAGATGGCGCCGCGCGCCTTTAGTGGCGTCCAAGTAGGGCAGTTTTATTGCCCTGCGGTTTTAAATGACTTGTTATGCAGCATATAGGTTACCCATAATCTAGCCATACAAGCCATGCTATTGGTGAAACAAAACTAATTAAAAATGCATGGTATAAATGTCTCCAGTCACCTTTGTCAGTAAGCTTGTATATTACAGCAGAGATTAACGAAAATAATGCAATTATAAACGATGTAATTATAGATAAGTAATGAACACTACTAAATACTATAGCTAAACCTAGATCATACTTTCCAATATACTTTGCATTAATTGCCCAAAAACTTAATGGCATGCATAGCGCTACAAATATTGAAACAACTAATGCAGACTTTGAAAATATTTCAATTATATTTTGTTTTGATTTACTATCCATATTTTATGGATGTCATTATTTTTGTATTTGCATAACGCAGAGCTAAACGGTCGGAGCTGCATCGCAGCGGAGGTCCGAGCAGGGCTGGAGGACATGCGATTTGAGCATTTTGTTATGTGTTTTCATAGCTTACACCTGTTCAACTGACTCAATAAAGTATTTTTTCCAGTAATTAGGTTTTTTGTCACTTGGGTTTTGAAATAGTGCATAACCCTTTTTTACATGCCCTTCAGGAAAGTATTTTAGTGGTATTGCCTTTCCATCCTTAATAAGTTTATTCACTTTATTTTCTGGTAGTTTGAAAGCCAGGCCGGCCGGCGACCAAGATGAACAAATTGTTTTATTAGCATATAGTGCTGCACCACTAAAAAAATGTTTTATTTCTATTTGTAGGGATACTTCATTATCTATATTTAATTCACTTACAAGGTTAGTTAATTTGTCGAAGTATTCCTTTGCCATTGTATTTCTTCATATAATGTTTAAACTAAAGGGCCGCCAAAAACCGCGAAGCGGTTTGCGGTTCCGTTTGAGTGCTTTGTTATGCGTTACCGCTGGACTCTCCCTGTTCTGAATTAATATTTGTCACCGAGCCCTTTAGCCTTTCTGAAAAATGTAGACCAGACACCAGCCACACCGTCTACAGGCCAGTCCTGATATCCAGGATCGTCAACGGGATACCAAACGCTCGATCTTTATCGCCTAAATCATCCCATTTCTGATCATCACCATTCCGCCACTCAGTAAGGATCGCCACATTATCATCCGTCACCTTGGCCCTGAAGCTGCTCCTGAGATCGGCCAGCTCCACGCCAGGTGTACGGTTCGCCCACCCCAGCAGATCGAAATCATAACTTCCCGCAGGCCAGATGTTCGGTCTATCGACCTGGGAATCGCGAAACTGGATACCTTTCTCCCACACCGATTGCCCGGCGATGGGGATGTTCATTTCCTGCTTGACCTCAGTGTGCAGGTAGCCCTCTACCTCGTACGGCAGGGTCCAGGATAGATGAAAGACATGCTCCCCATCCCGCCTCACCACGATCTCCAGCCGCTTAAGCACCATACCTTGCTTCGCGCGGTTGATAACCTGGCAGGTCATGTTAACCGTCGGTCCAAGCACGTCGTACTTCTTCTTATCCCCAGTGACGAGCGCGGCCTCAATGGGCAACAAGGTGATGTCGGTCATGCTGCCAATGCGGTTGGTGATCTCGCGGACGAGTAGTTTCAGCCCGTGCGATTCTGGGTCTCCATTCCAGCCGACAAGATCGGTGGCTTGGATGTGAGAGAACTCGGCCGGCGGCGTCACCTGCTGGCTCAGTGCCGGGACGAGGATGTCGCGCTCCAGAGCCATTTTCGCCTCCTTCATGACCCACTCCGAGTCCTTTGACGATTCGTTCCACAGGACAACCACGCATCGGGCGTTATCGAGTTCCGTCTTAATAGTGTCCGACCAGTTGAGACCCGGCCGAAGCTCACGATCCCAGAAGACGGACCAGCGCTGTGACTCGAGTTTCCCGACCAGGGCGGCCGCTTGCTTCTGATCTTCGTGTGAATAGCTAAGGAAGATATCGGCCATCCCTACCACCTCTCCAGTTTGAACCTTACATTGTTGTAAACATAACGCTTAATTAACTGGCGGAGGTGCGTCAGCATCGGAGTTCATGTTTAATTTCTTGTTAGATTTTTGTTTATTCATAAACATTGTGTATTTAAATAAGGCAATAATTGCAGGCAAAAGAAATATGACTGTTGCAAATAAAATGATTATATTTTCCTTTGTTATAGCTCCGTAACTCGATATGCTAAATACAAAAAGAAATAAATACATGTATTTCAGAACTAGCCATATTAAAGCAGTAAATATCACCTTACTATAAATGTAACCATATAAAGCAGTTGCTAATAAGATAAAACAGAAAAAGTCTGTTGATCTTGCTATTAAATTCTCACCTTCATAGGGATAACTATAAACATATTCAATTAATGTTAACCCGATGAAGAATATGAAATAAGCTACCCAAATTTTATTGTTTTTTATCATATATAAAATCTAACGCTCAGTTCAACCGGACGGAGGTGCGTCAGCACCGGAGTCCGGTTGAACTGCTTGTATGGTTAAATTTCCCCATTATTAATCTTTAAAGTAAAGTGAAGCCCGTAACTTGTTACCAGCAAGTTACCAGTTCAGTAGTCCGATGAACGATTGGTCTCGCAGACCGTTAACAAGCGTGG
>Ga0316205_10001563_pt1 | contig 27770 bp, 23 predicted proteins | sample 3monthpyrite_MG_FD_204941 | JGI IMG/M metagenome (GOLD analysis project Ga0316205, IMG submission 204941) | Microbial mat bacterial communities from mineral coupon in-situ incubated in ocean water Damariscotta River, Maine, United States -... | ecosystem: Environmental > Aquatic > Marine >...
GGTCGCGGTCCCCGTGGATGAGCGCCGGGGCCGTCACCATCTCGGTATAGAGCAGCGCGTGGCGGGTCATCAGCCTGTGGAAGTAACGGCAATGGCGGTCGGTCCAATCCATCATTGGCGCTACAGATAGGCGTGCATTCCCGGAAATACCTTGTTTTATTGGATTATTGTTATATTCTTGAGTCATACTGATTGGTCAATTTCGTCCTATTTTGGTACGTTTTTCACGAAAGTATGACTCGGAGTCATACCTGACAGCCCGGAGTCATACGATGCCGTCTATAGTAACCAGACAACTTAAAAATGGCCAGAAGCGCTACTTTGCCCAAATCACCCGCCGCGAGTTTGGCTACAACGAGAACGGGCCGCGCTTTGACACCGAAAAAGCGGCGAGAAAGTGGGCAAAGAACCGCGAAGCAGAGATTGACCAAGACATGAAGACCGGGCGGCAGCCTGCAAAGCGCAGCGACCAGAAAAAGACTCTAGGCGATGCAATCGACCGATACATTACGGAATATAGAAAAGGCATGGGCGACACCAAAGCGCAGGTACTTCGGACGATCCGCCAAGAATGCAAAATTGCCAATATACGCTGTGACCAGATCACAAGCGATGACGTCTACAACTTCGCCGTCCAGATTTCTGACCGTGAGACGGTGGAGTCACCGGGCACCGTAGACAATTATATGCAGAACCTTTCGGCAGTCTTCTCCGTCGCCCGCACGTGGAAATTCAATCTTGACCAGCAGGCGATGAAAGACGCCATGAAGACTACAAAACTTATGGGCATTCGCGGTTCAGCCAAGGAGCGCAAACGCAGACCCACGATGGAAGAACTTGACGCGCTCATGGCACACTTTGAGAAATCATGCGCACACGATCCACGTGCACTACCCATGCATCGCATCCTTGCCTTTGCGATTTTCAGCACCCGCCGTCAGGCAGAGATATGTAGGATAACGTGGGAGGACTACGAACCATCAGTTGGTGAACACTCCGCGCGCGCCATGGTGCGAGATCTAAAACATCCCGGCGACAAACTGGGCAATGACACTTGGTGCGACCTCCCCGCCCCTTGTGAAGCCATCATCGCGGCCCTGCCCCGCGCAGGAAAAAGAGAGAAGCGGATTTTTCCCCACCACTCAGATACGATTTCGAGGCGGTTCACCAAAGCTTGCCAGTTTCTTGAAATTGAGGACCTGCGTTTTCACGACATGCGCCACGAAGGCACGTCCCGCCTTTTCGAAATGAACTGGAACATTCCGCATGTCGCTGCAGTGACCGGTCATCGGTCGTGGGAGTCATTGAAGCGGTATGCGCACATAAGAGCCAAAGGCGATGTATATGAGGGATGGAAGTGGCTGGGGGTTGTCACCTAACTGTGCGTCAATTCCATCTGACGGCGCGCTTCGGCGTGCATGCAATCAATGTATTTCGCAAGATCGCGGATATGTACGCCTTTTTGACTTTTTTGGCTGCGCTCCATTTGGATTAAGGGCAGCTTGATATCGCCCCCGTCCACCTTGCGAAGGAAGGTACGTCGATCCAAATCGAAGAAGTCGCGTGCAACAACATCTGCTGGTACTATTGGTAGGTACTCATACCTGCCTTGCAACATCCACAAAGTATCATTCATCGTAAATCACATTCTGATTGCTTGTGCCTTTGAGCTAAATCAGTCGGCGTGAGAAGTCAAATTTTTATCGTTTATTTTCAATTGCTTGTAATGTTTTGGCACATAAGCAATGGCATGAAAAGAAAGGGAAAATTGTTGGCTTGGCACATTTGGTTAATCTCTTGTTAACAACTGTTACAAGTTTACAGCCGCCGGACCCTTTTTTTTCATAGGTCGCAAAGAATCCGATCACTTTTTTTGAATGTGACAAATAGTAGAGAATAACGGGATTTTTTGGCTAGTATCGCCGCTCAAAGAAAAAGTCAGAGCTAGACCTGCCAGCAAAAAAAGTTTTCGACCGTTAACCTTCTGTGAGTAGAATTTGGGTGCGTTTCGTGCTATACGTAAGACACAACCCAACTATCGGGGATAGTTGTGGTCAGGGCACCGGGGGTGCTCGTCCAAATCTCCATATTTGAGAAATCACATGACCGACCGATTCACGGTGGCCGTGGGTGATATTCAAGCCGCCACAGGTTGGGGGCGTACACGTGTCCGCACGCTCATTCGTCGCCCCTATCTGCTCGCTTACAAGAAGCACCAGCCTTCGCCCAAAGGCGGAAACCGTACCCGGTTGTATCGCTTGGATGAACTTCTTGTGCGCTTGCGCAGCCATCAAGACGCCACCGAAGAGATGGTCAGCAACTTGATCACGACCGACGCCACATCCAGACAAAAGGAAACAGACAATGTCAGAACTCTCCATTCAAAAGCAAATTGACGAAGAAAATCAGCGTCGCTCACGCATTGCAGCCCAACTTGATGTGATGCCACCGCACCAATTGAAGCGGCTCGGAGCGGCCCAGCGCAATCTGGAACTGGCTTTGGCGCGTATGTTTGGACATCGTCTGCACCAAGAGATCGCGTCCCGCATCATCGCTGGTATGGTTCTCGACCCTGCCTGCTTGTGCAGCGTTGGCGGTGGCGTGAATGAACTTCCGACATCGCCCCAAGGCTGGGACAGTTACGCGCGCCAACTTGCGAATGCTGAACCGTTGGCAAAGCTGTCAATCGACCATTCAGACTCAAAGTTGAAAGAAACCATCCGCAACGAAGCAGAACACCACATGCGTCCGGAAGATCGCATCAAGATGGCACGCGCGGGCACGCTTGACGATCATCTCGCGGCGATTGTCGCGACCGAACTGGAAGCGCGCTCTTTCCAATGACCGGCGCGGTAGACGATCCGGGGCAAGAGCCACCGCGCAAGGGGGCCACATATGCGTTTGCGAGAGTTCACGCTCGCCCCCGCGTTTCAAAATGGGTGTAGCGAGATGACTGACCTGCAAGACCCTTCCCTGCCTATAAAAAATCAACGCCACGAGCTTTACGCGATTCAGCGAGCGAAAGGCGTGGATCAAGGCACCGCGTGGAAGAATACGGTTCCGTTTGGCCAAGCGTACAATGGAAGTGCCACCTCTCTGCGCGTTTCAGGCCATCGCGCCGAAAAACGTCCTGAGGTGCAGGCCAGAATCCGATGGCACATCGCAGAGGCCCGCAGTTGCTCTGGGGAAGCCCAAGAAACCTTCGAACGGTCCGAGATCATTCAGCTTAACTTGGAGGTCTCTGAGGCACTACAGGCAGCTTATGAGCGGGCGGTGATGGCCAATGTCCCACCTCAACGGCTGGAACAGCTACGCACTGTCTTTGCCTCGCACCTTGGGCGACAAGGCAAACTGTCCGATGAAGGCGACGAAGCTCTGCCCGACGACGAGGCAACCGCCCAAGTGGCTGCGATGGTGAATTGGATGCACAATCTGGGTGCGTGCACATGTCAAACACGTTGAAATCACGAACCGCCCGCTCCGCCGTCTTCATTGTCCGGGAATCTCTTAAATCTCTGCGCCTGTATTGCTTGAACCTGAACGACCCCACGAACATCGAGCGGATTGTTAAGGAATCCGAAATTCTCTCAATGTCGCTTAAAAAGTTGGAACGTTATCTTGATGCTCCGACGTCTTCGCAACCAACCGACCCATCAAGCGGTGAAACGCCTATCAATGTGCTGACAGTCAACCGCGTACTTTCCGCCGTCCAAGAGGGGCGCATTTGCGGCGTTTGCGGTGGCATCATTGATGGCACCCAAAGCGAAGACACCGGCAAAGGCACATCGCGCAACAGAAGATGAACAAATTTATTGATCTGCCGTGGGCCGCACCGTTCCCAATCCTGACGATTGGAATGGCCCTGTCAAAGACCCAAGCGCTGTGGGCATTCGACCTCATACACTTTGATGCAGGGCAACCCATGTCGCTGACGGACAGTTTGCCCGTAGAATTATCCTTGCCGACGAAGCCCGTGCAAACAGGTTGACGTTCATCTTCGATGGCGAGCGGTGCTCACAGGGACATATTGCCCCGAGACGACTCCGCGCGAATGGACCGCCCGAATGTATAGCATGCCGCCGCGCGTACCGCGCTAGGGCGCGCGCGAGCAAAATTGAGAAAACAGGCAGCACTCGCGTGAAACTGAATTCGCGGGGAAATCCGCGATAGGTGCAATCCCGCACCGCACACATTTGAAGCCCCCGACAGGCTTCCCCGATCAAATGGAGATACAATGAAAGACTAAATCATGATTACCGAAAAGGAGCGCTCATGCGCTCATTTGTCCCTGCTTTGCGCCCTAAATGTTCGAGATAACTCAACATCAGAATCTGACATTCGCAAGGCCGGGCTTGCACTCGCCGTCTCACGCTACGGCGGCACGCCTGAACTGGCTAAACTTCTGGCAGTTGCGGATGCCATTGACGACCGCACTTGGGGCGGCGCAGCGTCATTCGAAGTTCAAAACGTCATGGCGGTTACAGGCTTGGATAAGCCAATGAGCGAGAACGTGTTAATGATGATCGGTGCGCGTCAACGCGAAGTTCTGACGTGGTCGGTCGGTGACGGCGGCAACACCATCACTCTTCCTCATGATCTGATGCGACTTTGGCTAAAAACCAATCTTGAGGTCGTTCCAAAGTTCGACTAGGGCGTGCCATTTCCGCAACGGAGGGCGCGAGACCATTGATTTCAGGGGGCTTTGCAGATGCAATTCGTGCCGACAGAAATGTTAGATTGCGTGAATTTATTTTCAATAAAAACATCGTTCTAGCTCACATTTACATTAGCGGCTATCGTCGATGGCAGATCAAAAAAGAAAATCCCGTCGCTGCGGATTCAAGACAGCGACGGGGCAGTAATGTTCACAACATTGGTAGCAAAAAATGCGCCAAATGTAAATAGGATTCACTTAACGATGAGCTTTCCTGCCAACAAATTTAAGGACCATGAAGCAATCCAGTTTCATCTGGACGAAGGCAACACGCCCGAAGAGGTTTGCACCTTTTTGGTTGCGCGCAATTTTGAACGGACCGGGACAACCGAACCCGACCTCGCGACCAATCAAATTCTCGATCAAGCTCAAGATGACTGTGAAGGCGAGATTGATTGGGGCGCTCTTTACGGTGATGCGGTTTCGACGTCAAACGTAGTAGATATCAGCGAAGAGCTTAGCCGTGAATACGAGATAAATGAAGCGAGCCGCCGTCAGGCGGATGACGCCGTCGGTGGCTACCAAACACTCAATGATGCAATAATTTTGGGCGACCCAAAATCCCCCGAAGCGCAAGATGCTTTGGCTCTACCAATCACAATCATGCGCGCAGGCACCCGCCTGACGGCGGGGCATAACTGGACTCGGAACACCGGCTCTGTTGGCCAGCTAATCGAACATCACCTTTCCAAACATCCCGTAGTGAGCGAGAAAGACGGTGTAGCTTTCGTCTACGCCAGTGGCGTCGAAGATCGCGTGCGTGATGTGGCCTACGCCCAACGCATCCAAAATTCGATTGAGTCGGTGAACGCGATTGCGTTCGACATTGATGGGACAGACGAGGCGCGCCGGGTGGCGGAGCGCATCGCAGAACTTGAATTGATGGGCGTTGTTTACACAACCCATTCTCACGACGCCAAAAAGACAGAAACGGGTGATTGGCTCCGGGGCATCATCGTTCTTGAAGAGCCAATCCATTTTCCCAACGCCATCAAAATGGTCAAGGGGAAGGCTCGCCCGAAAATGACTGAGGCCCGTCGAGAGGCGATTAATAAATATCACGTCCGATACGCCGGGTTGTGCGACCTACTAGGCCTGACAGAAATCGACGCATCAGCCATGAACCTGCATCAAATGATGTATACACCGCGCCGTGCAACTGAGGACGCCGCGTTTGAGCACTACGTGATCTACGGCAAGGCGCTTCGCTATGAAGACATGCCTATTGGCGACGCCGCAAAGTATCGCAATGCAATGAAGGCCCCGTCAGGGGCGATGCTATCAAAGAAAGATTCTGTCGGTCCCGCCGTCCTTAGTGATGGCTTTGACCTTGCCGAATGGTGGGATGATGGCGGGTGCTACTTGATGATTGCCGATGTTCTCGATTTCATTGGGTGGGACGTTCGTGGCGGATACGGCTGGACTGAAATGATGTGTCCTAATGCTGCGCTGCACTCGGACCCGAATGACGATGCCGCCGGGTTCCATGAGGGCGAAGACGGGTTCGCGATTCATTGCTTCCACGACCACTGTTTGCAGCTTGGCACGTGGCAATTTCTGGTTCTAATCGAACAGGCACTTTTGAGTGGTGAAGCGGTGTTGCCTGATGGTGTGGAGTCGTTTTCTGCACTTCTGTGCGACCCGGCGTTTTACCCAGATGAAATCGACGGTGAGCCTGTCGAATTCGACCCCGCTGACTATGGTGTGGTCGAAGAAATCGAGATCAATTTTCTTGGGTCCGCCAGAAAGGTTGAGCGGGCATTTAAGGCAGTCGCCGAGAACGACCGTTCCGGTGATGATGACTTTGCAGCACTCTATGCCGGTGTCGAAAAGGCCGGTTCGAAGACCGCTGCTGTGAAGGCATTGAAAGGATTCATGACTGCCGCCAACCATTTCGATGGAAACGATCTTAAGCGCATCGCGAAGCGGGGGTCTGAAATGTTGAAAGCGGAACGCGCCGCGTGGAAAGTCAAGAAAGGCGTTGAGCGTAAAGAAGTTGTGGCGAAGGCCATGGAACGCGGTGACCTCGCCCACCCGTCAATGGACCCGGCGGAACCGCTCGGTAACGACCTAGAGTCATCGCTGGCGACACTGCGTAAACGCTTCGCACCAGTGGACATAAACGGAAAATTTCGAGTGGTTCGAAAGCCCGATTTCAACGCGTTCAACTCAAACTTCGATTCCACAATCGTTGTCTATCAGAAACAGGATTTCATGGACCTTCATCTTGATCGACAGATACCAGATGAAGAGGGCTTGATTGACCCGGCCAAGACATTTTTGGGGGCGGAGAAACGCAAAAGCGGTTTGGTGTTCGCGCCGCCGCCGGTTATCCCCGGTGCAAATGACTTCAACATGTATCTCGGTCGAAAGCTGGATGCCGCGCCTTGTGACTTCCCGACGCTGAGACGGTTCATTTTTCATGTCGTGTGCGACAGTGATGAAGATAAATACCGATGGCTGATTCTTTGGATGGCCCACATGGTCCAGCGCCCCGGCGAAAAGCCGGGGACTGCGGTAGTTGCGATTGGCGATGGCGGCGTTGGGAAAGGCACCTTCGGGTCGATCCTGATGAAATTGACCGCGCCGCATTCAAAACAGTTGGAAAACGAAAGTCACGTGACTGGTCAGTTTGCCGGGGAACACCTGAGCAAGTGCATTCTGGTGGTGGTCAATGAAGCCGTGTTCGGCCTCAGCCCGCGTGTGTCATCGACGCTCAAGGCGCATGTAGATAGCACCTCGATTCAGGTAGAGGCTAAGGGCATGAACTTGACAACCGTTCCCAGTTTCACCCGCTTTTACTTCGACAGCAATGACGCGGTGCCGGTGCGCATCGAAAACAACGGCTCAGAGCGGCGGTACTTTGTCCTGAAATTCAGCGATGTGAAGAAAGGAGATTATGACTACTTTCGGACCTTGCGTAATGCGATTGACGGAGAAGAGATTTCCGGTTTGCTGGCTTATCTGATGCAGTATGATCCCGCGCCAGCGGGGATGACTTGGGATGATGTGCGCACTGCACCTTTGACGCCAGAACGTGAGGTCATGGGGACACATTCAATGCGTCCTGCGGTCATGAGACTCAAAGAAGTGCTGGAAGAGGGGCAAGTGACGCTGTGGACGCCCGAGGGCGCAGTTACGTTCGCCGCCGACAGCAATGGTTTGCGTGTCCCGCGCGCCCTGTTTCGCGACCACATTTCGGGGACGGGCGATAAGGTTCGCGTCGAAGACCGGGACATCCCGGCATTGTTCGGTCGATTGTTCCCTGACTTTGAATTGTCGGAGGGGCAAGGCACCGTTGGCGCATTGGAACGCACACGTTGGTGGGAGTTTCCATCGGACGTAATTGATCAGTGACCCCAAACCCCAACCCTTTTCGCGAGAATATTTCTAGGGGGACACACACGTTGCGTTCCAAGGTGTGTGTCCTCTGTAATATTTTCAATGTCAAAATGGTTGGGGTTTGGGGGTTAAGCCGCAATATCTTCATTTTATAACTGAAAAAGGCGAGTTTTTTTAACCCCACCCTACCCCCACCACTGGGGTCAGCGTGGGGTCAGAAAATCAATAATGCACCAAAAAATGTGTATCAAACCCTAGTACGTTTCTTCTCCGACGCAAAACCACCAAAACCACGCAATACGCCCCCACAGCGCCCGCTCATGACGATGACGCAATTTTATTGCTGTGTAGTCTCTCGATTTGAAATATTCGACAAATAGACCGACCCTACACAATCGTGACACAGTCGCACCCGGCTAACGCCGGAGCGTTTTGACATTTCGTCGTTTTGACGTTTTCTCATTTTATAGAAATCGCGTGCACCATTTTTCACTGTCGAGATTCCCGCCTAGCCGATGCCAAAGGTATCCGCCAAGATCGAGTCCCGATTTCAAATCCCCGGCGATCTGGCGCGCGCCCACTGAAACGAGATCAGGTCACTTTTTAGCTCGGGTGAGACACTACTCCCCGTCCTCGACAGATTCCCATGGTTTTCACCATTGGAAACGCTGAGTTTCCATCTAAGTCATTGTTTGGACTCGAGTATCATGCCTTTCTCATATATAATTTAGCCTAACGACCGTTACGCCATATTATAGGAATCGTATTATGACTACGATCTGCGCATATCATCGTGTATCGACCGCCCGTCAGGGCGCATCTGGCCTTGGCCTTGAGGCACAAGAAGCAGCAATTGCTGTTTACGCTTCTTCGATTAAAGCCGATATCGTTGCCAGTTTCACAGAGGTTGAGTCAGGGACCAATAACAACCGCCCCGAACTAAAAACGGCGCTGGAATATGCGCATGCCACTGCCAGCGTCCTTGTGATTGCCAAGCTAGATCGCCTCAGCCGAAACGCCGCCTTTCTCTTGACGCTTAAAGAGTCCGGCGTACGCTTTGTCGCGGCTGACATGCCAAGCGCAAATGAACTGACTGTAGGCATCATGGCGTTGGTCGCGGCAGAGGAAGCACGCGCAATATCTAAGCGCACTCGCAGCGCCCTACAGGCCGCAAAGGCGCGTGGCAAACGTCTGGGCAATCCCAATGGCGCTGACGCGCTCAGGCGAGCAAATAAGGGCAATACTGCAAGTATTGCTGTCCGTAAAAGCGCCGCTGACACAACCGCTTACCGCCTGACCAAGCAACTCAGTCTGGCAGAGGAAAAAGGCTACATATCGCTGCAAGCAATCGCGGATCACTTCAACAAGACGGGGGTCAAAACGCCTCGACAACAGACCATCATCAAACGTCATTTGGACCGGGGGGAAGAGCCGCCAACCGATTTGCCGGGGCAATGGTACGCAGCATCGGTGCGCAATCTTAAACAGCGACTACAAACCCGCCTGACGGCGGGACATTAGGACCCTCAACACGTCATTCGGACGCCAGTCAACAAAGGAATCAAAACTATGAAAATCATCAACTTCGCTCTCATGATCGCCTGCTATTACGTCTTAGCACCGTTCTGAAAGCCGACCGATATCGGCGTCAGCCAAAGCACGGCAACCGCGCGCCTCAAACGCCAAACAGCACAACCGACTAGCGCATAAAGCCCTCAAGGCACGAACTGAAAACACCTTTTTACTGGCAGTATGGCGGCGTCTGGCAGTTTTGTGACGCCCACGCGTTAGCGCGGATTCATAACAACATCATTCCAAAATAGCCCGCCTGACCCGTCTTCCACGAAGGCTCGTCAGAGCCTCTTTGCTGCCCGCTGACAGACATGCTGATTGCACTGACAGGAAGACATCGAGACCAACAGATGCCCTCCAAAATCGAATGACGGGGCTCCATCATGGGGTATCCTGAGACCCCACTCGGCGCACGTAGTGGCCACCAGCAAGAACGGGATTGCCAACCGTAAGCGTTGCCCAAAACGGCCCTCGACTGAGAAGTTAGGGTGAGCAAAATTATTATCTCGTCTTATCCTGTGCTGTTGGCCGGGGTGTTATCCAAATTGTTAGCAAAACAAAAAACAGACCGGCGTTGTTAGCCCGTTTCGCCGTTATCCTGTTATTCGTGCTTGATGACGTGTTCACCCACTCCGGTGCGCCCGGAAAAAGTTCGCATCCCGCAGGTCAATGAACGGCATCTCTACCCCTTCCTGTTGGCATCTTGTGTGGTAAGGTTCTGTCAAAGAGGGCTACTCAAGCCGTACTCTACGCCATTTTGCGAGGTGACAGGCATGGACGAATTTGATCAAGAACCATTTGTAGACGCAGTGTTACAGGAAAATCCTGAACCAAGATGCCCAGTGCTTTTGCTTTTGGATACCTCCTACTCTATGAGCGGCGCGCCAATTTCCCAATTGAATGAAGGATTGGCAACGCTCCGGGAAGAATTAATGTCTGATTCATTGGCGGCAAAGCGCGTCGAATTAGCAATGGTTACTTTTGGGCCAGTTGAAACTCGAAATGAATTCGCAACGGTCGATGGCTTCTATCCTGAGACTTTGGAAGTTGGCGGGGCCACGCCAATGGGTGAGGCAATCGTAACCGGCTTGGAAATGCTTCGCGCTAGAAAAGACCACATCCGTTCGAATGGCCTCAAGATATTCCGGCCTTGGGTTTTTCTGATTACTGACGGCGCGCCAACAGACAGTTGGGACGAAGCAAAACGCCGCGTTCACGAAGGCGAAGAACGCAAAGAATTCATGTTCTATGCGGTAGGAGTTGAACAGGCGGATATGGGCGTTCTTGGACAGATAGCAACGCGCCAGCCGTTAAAACTCAAAGGACTGGCCTTCAAGGAATTGTTTCAGTGGCTTTCCAGTTCGCTTAGTGCCGTTTCACAGTCCAATCCCGGCGATCCAGGAGTAGCACTTGCAAACCCCACCGCTCCGGATGGCTGGGCCGTAGCGGATTAGCGTTATGTCGTGGCGGTGGGCGGCTGCGTCCCAGATTGGCACGTCCCACATTCGGAATGGCGTTCGGCTTCAAGATGCCTACGCCGTTTCGGTTATGGAGAACGATAGCATTTTCGCTATAGTGTCCGATGGTGCGGGCAGCGCTGAATTCAGTGCCTTTGGTGCATGGCTTGTATGCCGCTCCCTTACTACTCGCTTCCGAGATTGGTTTCGCAAGAATTCTGAATTACCGGACGACGAATTACTTTGCGAATGGATAGATGAAATACGGGACAGAATTGCTGTAGTAGCCGAGCGCAGGGAAAGCACCCCCCGTCAATTTGCGTCGACATTAGCGGCTGTTATTACGACACCAACCGAAATGCTGACGTTGCATGTTGGGGACAGCGCTGTCGTCGGGCGGCGTGAGAACGAATGGGACGTGCTGTGCTGGCCCGAAAACGGCGAATATGCTTCCACCACTTATTTCGTTACCGATGATCCAGAACCCCGCCTCAACATCGCGCGGCACCCGCGCGAGCATGATGCGTTCGCATTGTTTTCAGACGGCGTTGGCGATCTGGCGCTATCGCATTCGGAACAGGCAGCGTCCCTACAATTCTTCAACCCCATGCTGCGCCCAGTGGACAACGCAATAGGCTTAGGGCGGTTGCCTGAGTTATCGGCGAAACTTCGTACCTACCTAGCCGGACCCGCAATCTGTGAACGCACCGACGATGACAAAACGCTCATCCTAATCTCAGGGATCTGAAAGTGCAGGATATCGTCATCGGAAATGGCAGATATTCGCTTTCTGAACGCATTGGTAGTGGCGGCGAAGGTGAAGTCTACACGATCAGCGGGCGGTCGGGACAGGCTGTAAAAATCTACTTTGCTAACAAGCGGCGCGATCGGGAAGCAAAAGTGCGCGCGATGGTGGGTGAAGGCCTTGCCGTCAAGACAGACCTTATTGCCTATCCCGGTGAAGTGGTAACAGACCAGCACGGCAACTTTCTTGGCTTTGTCATGCGGCTTGTGTCAGGGTATCGCCCGTTGCATGAGTTATACAGCCCAAAGTCTCGGATGCGCCACTTTCCCAAGGCGGACTATCGGTTTTTGATACATGCAGCTTTGAACGTCGCGCGGGCTGTTGGGAAAGTGCACCAAACGGGTTGCGTTATCGGCGATCTAAATCATTCAGGCATCCTAGTCGCACCCGACGCCACAGTTGCTCTAATTGATGCCGACAGCTTTCAGTTTCGCCTTAACGGCAAATCCTATCCCTGCATTGTAGGGGTACCGGACTTCACGCCGCCTGAGCTTCATGGGAAAAACCTCGCGACGGTAGAACGCACGATTGAACATGACAATTTCGGGTTGGCGGTCGCGATCTTCCATTTGCTCTTTATGGGCAAGCACCCGTACGCAGGAGTTCGAAAAGGGCCAGAAACGTCAATGGGCGAGGATATAGCCCAGAACCGCTTTGCTTATTCCTTTCTGCGAAGCGCACAAACGCAATCCACCCCCCCACCCGGCGCACTGACGCTAGATCTGTTTCCAGACGTTATGTCCAAGACGTTTGAAGCTGCATTCGGTTTAGCACCGCGCGCGCGTCCTAGCGCGCTGGATTGGATACACGCTCTCAACAAGCTGGAAAGCTCACAAAGCCGCTGTAGCACGGTAAAGACGCATTACTACCCTAGCACCGCCAAGGGCTGTATCTGGTGCAAGCTGACCGCCAAGAGCGGCTTGGACATGTTCCCCGACTTGTCTGCGGTCACGCCAAATATTCCAACTGATGCACGGGGAACGGAACAGGCCATTCGCGAGATATTGGCGTTTCGTTTCCCTACAGTCGCGGACTTGCTTCCAGCGGTGACTGTTCGCGGTGACAGTTCTGCGCTAAGCGAAGCCAAGAGCGGCAAGCGTGGGCGCGCGCTTCTAGGTTTACTTCTGATGGGCGGTGCGGTGACAGGGTTCATAGTTGCCGCACCTGTCTTCTACATCTGGATCGGACTAGCGATCTGGGGGTGGACCACGTTCTCGGATCGCGAAGTTTTGTCCAGCCCGTTTGCGCAGGCATTCAAAGATGCCGATGAACGGGTTCAGCGCGAATTGAATGCATTTGTGCAGCGCAATGGCCTGACGGAAGTTGTGAAAGTACGCGGCGATCTGGATGCCTCTATTGCAGCCTACAAAGTCCATGACGACTTGCTTGCTCGTGAGGTGATGATACTCAAGTCCAACCGGGAGTTTCGTCAGAGACAGGCCTATCTTGATCGGTTCTCAGTGCGGCGCGCGAAAATATCCGGGATTGGTCACGCAAAGACGGCGACGTTGATTTCATTTGGAATCGAAACCGCCGCCGATGTAACCCGTTCTGCGGTCCTCAGAGTGCCGGGGTTTGGCGACGTCATGACGTCCAAGCTCTTGGTTTGGCGACGTGGGCACGAAATGGACTTTCGTTACAATCGCGCTCCGAACGCTCAGGACGCCGCTGACGAACGTGCATTACTTGGTCGCTTTGGCGCTGAGAAAGCCAAACTGGAAACCACAATCCGCAATGGACTGGGAACACTCCGCAACGCGAAGGCACGGCTTGAAGCATTACCAGCCAAAGCACGGAGTGACAGCGCACTGTTGGCGGCGCTGGGACCCCGTGCACAGGCCGAACATGACTTGAAGGCGCTGGGGGCTTCCATTCCCAATTCGACGGTAGCGCTGACTGTAACACCGCCGCCGACTCCGCTATCGCCCAAAGCGCAAAGAACGAGCACATCGCCTCAAGTTGGCCCTCCCCCTGCGTCAGGGACGCCGGACTGTCCCTTTTGCGGAAAACGCATGGTCAAACGCAAAGCGCGGCGTGGTCGCAATGCTGGAAATCAGTTTTGGGGTTGCTCCGGTTTCCCTCACTGCAAAGGCACACGCAATCTGTCAGGAAAATCGCGATACAATCCTTAACTGAAAGAGTAGGCGTTTAAAATGGATGAGGGAATAGAGCCCCAACATCACTAGAACCTTATGCCGAAAAGCCCGCCACCTTCTTCATCAGTCAACTTAGTGTCCATTAAGAATTCAGTTGGATCGAAGGTTGGCCCCTCTCCGTCTGTTGACTCATATTCGATCTTTTTCAAATCATCAGAATTCATCGCCACAATATATTGAACACCCAGAGCTTCGCACTTTTGGTGCGCTAACTCTAACGCAAGCCCAATTTGCCTTCCGTCGACCCCATCGAAAATATGGCTGTCATGGACAAGAAAACCCGGAAATCTATCGTACTTTGACGCCGCTTCAACTAATAACCAGTCGAAGCAAAAAACTTGCATATGGTTTTTTCCACCACTCTTCTTTCCGACGATGTCAGTCTCAATCGACAGGCCACCTACGCCGCTGGATCGCCCGATAATGAGTTGCCCGGGTTCGTCATATAAATACTTCGAGGTTTCAGCAAAGATGTTCGCAGCCAGCTTGCGAGGCGCTTCGCGCTCTAAGACATCTTGCGCAATGAGATCAACCAAATCGTCAATTTCGCGTTTTAGTCGCTTCTGATCATCCGCAACATTCCGGAACCGAGGAATTTGTTGTCGAAGGTCTGCTTGTTCTGCTTCCAGCCGATTAAGGTCCGATTGCAAGAAAGTTAGCCGTTCGATTGCCATACCGGATCGCAGTAGCGACATCTTGTCCGCAAGCTGGCTTTGCAGAACCAATATCTCCTTTTTGCGGACCGTCAGTCGTTCACTGGCCTTTTCCCTTTCCCGTTTCAGATGAGTTTCGCGGTTCTTCGATACCTGCTTGTGGAAAGCTGCGACTTGTTCAAACCGCTTTTTTACTTGGTCGGAAAAGAAAACACCGACCTGTTCATACAGGCTTTCAACGTCAGCAATATTGGCGTCTTCAACTTCCTCTAACGCAAGGCCGATGTTTTCTCTCAGGTCCAAATCCTCAAGATTTGCTTCGTTCAAATCTCGGATTCTTGCGGTCAGATCGTTAGCAGTCGTCTCGTGCTGACGATAGCCGTCAACGACAGTTGCGGATGTCACCTCAACTCGCTTATCGTCAACTTCCCGATCAAGAAAGTCGAGGCGAGCCTGCATCTTGTTTAGGTCTAAGGCTCCGTCAGTCAGGTAGCCGCTCTTGATCATCTTAGCCAAGGTATCTGCGTCTTTTTTCTGATCTTTTTTTACCTGCAACTGTTGCGGTAAACGCCAATCAAATCCTAGCAAATAGGATAGGCAAATTTGACTATCCCATGACTGTTGCGAGGTGCTGTTTGCCACAGGACTGGCAAAACCGCCGTTACGTTCTTTGCGAACAAAATACGAAAGTAGAGCCGCAAACTTTGGGCTGTAAGTTTGGTCAGTATCTTCTGTTGAGAGGCCGAACCAACGTTGAGCTAAACTCGTACGCAAATCTTTTGCTGCAATCGGTTCACCATCCAACTTAACGTCGTCAGTTTTACCACCACTTTTCTTCTCAATAGTGTACGCGTGGCCTGCATCTGAGAAGGTTGCTGTATATTCCGCGCCTAACAATTCTGGTTTATGAAAGTCGTCGTGCTTGTTGCGTCGTTCTGCTAGTAGGAAATGCAAAAGCTCTATGAAACTCGTTTTCCCGGTGCCGTTGCGTGTGTCACGGGAGCCGGAGGATTCGTGCCGCTCTGCCAGCAGGATATTCAAGCCGCTTGAGAAATTCAGCGTCTTAAATGTAGGCAAGTCGCTTTTTAGCTGTGTGATCATTGGTTCATCTTCTTGATCAAGCCTGAATCGAACCGGATCGCGCCAATTGTGAACAGGAAGTCAATCGAGAGTAAGAACCAATCGAAATGAATAGTCGCTAACTCATTTTCATCGCGCCATTCTTGAAGATCGTGAAACAAGCGCGAGACGGTCTTGTCGTCGTCTAGCTGTGCGAGAACTACGGCACCGACGCCGATCAACGCATTCTCCGCTTTGATGTGCTTTGTGGGCATTATCATGTCGCGTCCCCGGGCACGTTTTCAAAAATATCACATGCATCAAAATAGTAGGCGACTATCACATAGGCTGCTGCGTTTACCTTCGGATTTTCCTCGCCACCCACAAAAGTTAGCATTTTCCCCATTATTTCATCAGTGTCATATCCGAGGTCACGCAGTTCCGAATACTTAGTCCGTATTTCCGATTGGATTATGGATGCGTTTTGAGGGTTGCTTAGCCCGTCGAGGTATCGGTCCACAATGTCGGCATTGGATCGGGCACGCTGAATATCATACTTCGCATCGGGGCTGAGCGCATTATAGTCCAGCTTTTCCTCATCGGGTATGTCGCCAAAGGCGCTCGCGTCATACGTTGACGTTTTTTCAGCAATGATCTTTTTAAGAAGTGGCCGCACCTGTTCCATACGAACTGCCATGAAATTCAGGCTTGCTGATGGATACAAGTCTAGCATCTGTTGCAGGGAAAGTTTGTCGTGTAGCTCATCTTTCAAGAACCGCCGTGAGGCGGTCACAATGCTTAGACTACTATGAGACTTGCGCAGAGCTTCGATTGCGTCGCTGACTGCGGCAGTGATACCTTCGTCATTGTTGTGGACAAACACCCACACTTTCAGGTTAGGCCAGTATGTAAGCACCTCCGGAAACGAGTCTTCAATTTTGGCCTTTGCTTTCTTGGCGAAGGTGGCCGGAGATTCGGGTGCATAGCATTGAAAAATCGTCTCAGTCGATATCCGGCGTCCATCGCTCTTTTTGTCGCCATCATGGCCACCGGCTTTGATCAATTCGAAGTCCGTCCCATAAACACAACCAGCCATTGCCGCGAACCATGTCTCAAATTTGGATTGGTTTGCGGCATGAAACGCCATGTCGAAGTGGAGATTGAAGTCAGAATTGTTCACGCCGGTTGTGCTCCCCTCCGTTGTTGATCACCACATCTTGTACTTGGACGATCCACATATGCGTTACCTAGTTATGATCTAGCTAACCAGAGTCGGCAATAGCAAGAGAGGAACTGTAGCAGGACAACGTCAACATTTGGGGCACGGCGTCGAGCCAAGCGAGATTGTTTTGTGTACCCGACATTGCTGCATGTCGCTTATTCAAGCTGTTATCATGCCGTAGATCGACCTATGGCTCCTATGCTTGCTCAGTGGTCGTAGACAAATCTTCGGCAACGCTACGAAACTGTTCAAGCGCTGCCTCCAAGTTCTCGACGATCTCAGCAGCAATCACGTCCGGCTCGGGCAGAGCGTCGATGTCTTCCAAGCTGTCATCTTTTAGCCAAAAGATGTCCATGTTGAGCTTGTCACGAGCGACGAGGTCTTCATAGGTAAAGAGCCGAAAACGGTCGGTTTCTTTCCGCTCGTGAAAACATGTCACGAAATCATCTAGGTCCGCTTTGACCAGTTTCTTTGTCTTCAACGTCTTGTGGACGTTTGTACGGAAGTCGTAGACCCAGAGTTCACGTGTCTGGACCTCCCGCGATGCAGCCTTCTTGTCGAAAAAGAGCACGTTCGCCTTGACGCCGGGGCTGTACCAGATGCCCGTCGGCAGGCGCAGCAGAGTGTGGAAATTGAAGCCTTCCAGAAGTCGCTTTCGAATGCCTTCTCCCGCTCGTCCTGCCTCAAACAACACGTTATCTGGAAGTACGACACCGGCGCGCCCGTTGGTCTCCATGATCGTCATGATGTGTTGGAGGAAATTAAATTGCTTGTTCGAAGTCGTGAACTTGAAATCTTCCCGCTCGTAGCTCTCGCGTTCCGTCGTTACCTGCCCGTCTTCGCCAACGACAGTATAGCTCGACTTTTTACCGAAGGGCGGGTTCGTCAGAACAACGTTGAAACGCTTGCCGGGGTCCCCCGCTAGGGCGTCGCCTTGGCGGACTGGGCTGCTATCATTACCAACACCGTGCAAATAAAGGTTCATCGCCGCCAAGCGGACGACCTCGTCGACGATATCGACGCCTGTGAACGTTGTTTCACGGAGCGTTTTGATCTTTTCGCGGTCTTGGCTCTGACCTTTCATGTGATCGTAAGCGGTTAGGAGAAAACCGCCCGTGCCGCATGCGGGGTCGCACACTGTCTCACCGATCTTGGGGGCGACGCATGCGGCGATTGCTTCAATCACAGGGCGCGGTGTGAAGTATTGCCCAGCGCCTGACTTCACCTCAGATGCATTCTTCTCAAGCAGGCCTTCGTAAATCTCGCCTTTCACATCGACGCCGATCCCGACCCAAGGGCCTTCTTTGTCGATCAGAGATACGATGCGGGTCAGTTTGGCCGGGTCGCTTAGTTTGTTCTGCGATTTCCTGAATATCGTACCGATCAGACCGCTCGCCGTCGCAAGTGCCTCAAGCGTATGACGGTAGTGTAGTTCCAACGCGTCGCCGGTCTTACCAGCCAGTTGGATCCAATTCCATTCTGGGGGTACTGCGGAAGCTTCACCGAGCAGGTCTACCCTCTCCTGATCCATCTTGAGGAACAGCAGGTATGTGATCTGCTCGATGTAGTCGCCGTACGAAATACCCTGATCGCGCAGCACGTGGGCATAGTTCCAGACTTTCGAAACAAGTTGTTCGTTTGTCATTCGCTTTCCCCCCAATCCTCAAATACTTCCTCAAGTTGCCATGCGCGCGCCAGCCGCTCCAATAGTTTAGCCTGCCGTTTCCTAATTCGCTTAGGCTTCCATGAATTGTAGTCTCGAACCTCGCTGGTGAGAGTAAAGGCGCACGAGTCTCCGGGGGCAAAATAGGTCGACTTTTTCGTGTCAAAGTCGAAGTTCCGGGCCGCAGAGTTTTTTCGAAAATTAAGCAGCACTAGATTGCCGAGCCGATGTAGCCACATGTTGTGATCGTCTGGATCCGAATACCAATCAGCCCACTCGGATTCTTCGGGTATCGTTTGAGGGCAAACATGTTCGACAGAAATAGTAGGGTAGTCGTAAGACGCCGACGCGTCTTTGGATGCTTGCTCCAATCGAAGCAGGATAGGCTTTACAACACGAGTCGCTAAGTAGACCGGGCCATTTAGTGCCTCAAACAGAGCAAATGCCTCGTTGTTTGTAATATCCAATCCAGTAGATCGCTCTTTTCGTACAACGCGCGGCTTGGGGTTTGCGATTGGCTCAAGGGTGTCCAAAACGTCGGCATAGCGCGACATACGTGCATTCACATCAGCACGGACCATGAATAGGTAATAGGCTAACCTTTCGAGTTGAAAAACAACGTCCGGAACGTCTTCGCGGGCTCCTTCGTTGCTTTGCCGCAGACACAAAAGCAGCGGAGGTAACCAGTCCTTGTTGTCCAATCGATTCAAAGATCGGATCAAGTTCGCCGTTTCAGGTCCAAACCGGTCCCGCAACTCCTGATCGTCAAAGGACAACGAAAACGCATCAGCATATGGTTCGAGGACTTTATCGACAAAGGTGATTGGCTTTTCTTTGAAACTCGGAACTTGATCAGGGAAGCCGTTTTCAAGTGACGTGCGCGGCTTGTCACGTTCAAAAATCATCCTGATGTGGGTGAAGATGTCACTGAATTTGTCTCGTCCAAGTGCCACTTCGATATCTTCCCAGCGCTGGGAGAGTTGATCCTCTTTTGCCTCACCAGCGCGCTCCAAGAGATCAGCCTTCAAAATATCTGTTGCAGACAAATCCATCCCCCGCGCGTTCAGGACTGTGAAAATGCGCCGGGCAGCGGTCGGAGTTGGCACCTCGACGACTACTAAATAGCAGTTCTGCAAAAGGAACCTCAAAAGCTCGCTGCGCTTCTCCTCGCCCATTTCGTCCAGCCGTGCCCGAATGGTCGCGGCATTTTCGACCATCCGCGCCTTCGCACCCGCCAACCCATCAACGGACGGTAGGTTGTTCGTGGCTCCGCGCGTCTGGATGTGCTTCTCGAAATAACCCTGATCTTTCTGGCGAAGTTGTAATCGCAAGGTCTCAGGGATGCCCTCGTCTTCGTTCGCCACTTGCTTGAGATACTTTTCACGGTTGCCTTGCTTTTCTAAGTCATCGGTCAAATCCCGGATGATGCTGAAAAGAATGGTCAACGTCGTCAGACGTTGCTGCCCGTCGACAACGCGCGATTCCGGGTTCCCATGGGTCTTGACGAGAACGATACTTCCTAAGAAATAAAATCCATCTGACCGCGTATCAGGCCCCATCGCCTCGCTCAGATCGGTCAGCAATTCCTCGACTTGTGTCCTCTCCCAAGCATAGGGACGTTGATATGCTGGAATGCTAAATGCGTATTTTTCCGAAAAAACTTCGGAGATTTTCTTATGGGCTGCTTCAATACGAAGCTGAGAAACGTCGGGCATTTGAAATCCAGTCGGTACTATGCTTTTGCTTTTCGTCGCGTCGGCTTTTTGGTGGGTTCCTGCGGCGCGATGCGGGCAAGGAGATCGCTGGCGGGTTCGTCAGCCGGGTCTTGCGGGACGAGCTTGCCTGCGAAGGCGTCTTTCAGGATGGATTGGCGGAGAGAAGCCGAACGCTTGGTTTCGGTTTCGCACCAGTCTTCCAGCGTCGAAATCCGTGCTTCGGCATCTTCCAGACGCTCCAAGATCACTGCCTGCTCGGCTTCTGGTGCCAATGGAACAGCGAGTGCTTTGAGTTTCGTCCCGTTGACGTTCGCTTGACCAACCTGCTGACTGACAACACTTCTGACCCATTGCCTGCCAAACAGCGAGTTAATGAAAGATGAAACGATCTGAGGCTCAACTCCGATGAGCTTCACTCGTATTAGGTATGAGGCGAACGAAAAATCCCGATCATATCCCGAAAAGATCGCAGTTTTTCCCACAAGTTCTGCGCTGTTTGTCCGGTTAAAAATCAAGTCGCCGTCTTCTAGGAGAAGCTTAGGGAACTCCGAATGATCGGTTGGCAGATACTTCAATTTTGCTAGGTCCAATTTACCAGCGACGATGTTCCCCATCCGCAAGACCGGAACTCCACTGTCAACCTCCGAACACTTTGCGGAACTTCCATATTCGACGGCAGAGGATAGCTGGTCCACAGTCGCCCAAATCCATCCGTTCGGTAGCTCCATCTGTTTTGATTGGTCAAAGCTGACAGGCTCCTTGTAACGCCCACGCCCTTCCCATTGCTCACGGCGTGTCGCGAGGATTCGAGTAAGGTGATCGCGTCCACTTTCCAACTGGTCCGAATTTTCAGCGCGCCAGTCGGCGGTGAGTTGGCCGGTGACGGCGGATTTCAGGACGGATTGGCGATATTGGGTCAGGAGCTTCTGCACGTCTCGCACCGCTTCCTCGCCCTTGTCCAGCCGGGCAAATAGCGTCTCGATCTTCTCAACTATCCGTTCTTGTTCCTCTGCCGGTGGGATCGGGACAGAAACAGAGTTCAGAATTTCCAAGTTGATATTTTTTTGCGCTGTGGCAGGAGCGTAGCGATCAAGGTTCTCTTTTGCCGTGCGAACAAAGGCTTCCACGAAAGGTCCACTGATTTCTGGATGCGGAACGAGCCCGACTACACTATCCGGGAAGCAAGCTTCAATCTTGAGAATTCCTGACTCTGCTATATTTGCGGCAATCGTAATACAGACTGTGCCGACCGGCCAAAGCTTCGATTGGGCTAGGCCGAAGTCGCTGTATAGTTTGTCGTATTCACGGATAAGTCCGTTGCTATTTCGAATTCTGCCCGTTTGCAGAAATGGGTATTTTCCGTCAGCATAAAGCCGGTCGTCATTTCTCGGGCGGTGCTTCGACTTTCCTCTTCCGAACTCACCTAACATAGGGAGTGTCGCCCAAGCCCAGCCGTTAGGAAGTTCGGGAAGTATCTTCACATCAACTTCCACTAGGCGACCAACGCCCCCTGCAACTCATTCAGCATGTTATTCAGTCCTGAGCCAAACAGTTCCCGCGCTTTCAGAATGCCTCCTTTGTCTGATAGGCTTGGTACTTCCATAAAATCACTTGGTCCTATCTCGGCGTTCGCTGCGATGAAGCTTGCGATGGTGCGCAGCCAAGTCATCTGTTCGGACGTGTATTCGCGTCCCGCGTTCTTCTCACGCCCAACCCAGAGATTGAAGCGCTGTTCGACCTTGGCCGCGAAGGGCTCAAGCACGGTGTCATAGCCCAGCGCAAAGCGGACGAGGCTAACGACCTCAGTTAGTTGCTGATCGACCGGAGCGCCCTTCACCACGGCGGCGTTCAGCCGCTTGTAGGCCTGCCAGACATCCGCCGTGGTCAGATGGTTCGGCGGGTCTCGCATGGCTTGTGTCAGGTCCTTGATTGCCTTGTAGGTCAGGCGCTGCTGCGCGTAGGACTGGTTGTAGATGATCTGTAGGGCGGTCAGTTCGTCCTTGTTGTCTTCGATGAAGGTCTTGAAGGACGTCACCCGCTCTTCGGCGTGCTTGAGGTCAAAACCCGCGCTGCGAACTTCGTCGGTCGTGATCTCGTCGATGACGATGTCGTTCTTTTGCTTGATGTCCTTGAGCAGGTTGCGGACCGGGGCAGCGTCGAAGGGTTCGCAAGCCTGTTCGACAAGTCGGTCGATGACGTCCTTTTCCTGCTCTGGCGTTGGCGCTTGGCCGTGGGCTTTTTCGATCTCATCAACTTGTTTGTCGGGGTCGATGGCATCCAGCAGGCGATTGGCGAGGTCGCGCGGGGATTTGCCGCCCGTGGCTTCGATGATCCGCCCCCGGTCTTCGTTATCGAGCTTACGGTCGAGCGCGGCAAGGCGTCCGGCAAGACTGGAAAGCGCGTCCTCGTCCCGCCGCCCTTGGGCGATCTGATCAATTAGCTGATCGAAGGACAGCGTCTTCTTGCGCTCCAACGGTTGGGAGGCGTTCTTCTTGGTCTCCGACACGCCTACGGCGTCAATCAGCACAAAGCGGGTCTTGGTTTGCGCGTCAGGCGTGACCGCCTTGAGGTCAGCGTCAGGGATCGTGCGCACACCGCGCCCCTTCATCTGCTCGTAGTAGCCTTCGGATTTGACGTCCCTCATGAAGATCAGGACTTCGACGGGTTTGATGTCCGTGCCGGTGGCGATCATGTCGACCGTGACGGCGATGCGCGGGAAAGGATCGACACGGAAGGCCTTAATCAGTTCTTTCGGGCTTTCGCCCGTGTTGCGATAAGTGATCTTCTTGGCAAAGTCGTTGCCCTCGCCAAAAACCTCCCGTGCGATATGCACGATCTCTTCGGCGTGGTTGTCATCTTTCGCGAAGATCAACGTCTTAGGGAGCCATTCACCAGTTCGGTCGGGGAAGAGTTCAGTGAAGACGCGGTTCTTGTAGGTCTCAAGCACTGTCCGGATTTGGTTCGGGGTGACGACGGATCGGTCGAGTTCCTTCGACGAGTAATCGAGGTCGGCGTCGAGATCGAGATATCGGACTGCGCGGGTGCGCTTGTCACGTACCGGAACCTGAAAGCCGGTCTCTCCCGCTTCGACCTTGCCGCCGTCTTCTGTCACGCGCGTCTTGATGCGGTAGACCTCATAGCCAACGTTTACGCCGTCAGCGACCGAACGCTCGTAGGGGTATTCGGCGACCAGATTCTGGTTGAAATAGCCAAGCGTGTGTTTTGACGGGGTGGCCGTGAGGCCAATGATCGAGGCGTCGAAGTATTCGAGAACCTGACGCCAAAGACCATAGATTGAGCGGTGACATTCGTCTGTGACGATGAAGTCAAAAGTCTCGATTGGGATTTTGGGGTTGTATTCGATGGGCGGAACCTCGCCCTCTTCCCCTTGCCACGTCTCAAAGGCGGAGACGTCTTCGGCGTCTTCTTCAATCTCCTGACCGCGCAACATAGCGTAGAGGCGTTGGATCGTGGTGATCACGACCTTCGCATCAGGATCGATCTGGCGCGAGTGCAAATGCTGGACAATGTAAGTGTCTGTAAAACGGTTGGCAGTGCCCGGTGGCTGATAGTTCTGAAATTCCTTGAGTGTCTGGTCGCCAAGGTTGTTTCGGTCGACCAAGAACAGGACGCGCTTTGCACCAGCGTGCTTGATGAGGCGATACGAAAACGAACAAGCGGTGAAGGTCTTGCCCGCGCCGGTGGCGAGTTGAATCAGCGAGCGTGGATTGTCATCGGCTAGGGATTTCTCAAGCCCTTGAATCGCATCTATCTGACAGTCGCGAAGGCCCGTTTCATCCAGTGGTGGCATATCCGACAAAGCCGCACGGAGCGAACGCGGGGCCTTGAGCCAAGCATGCAACGTTTCAGGTTTATGAAAGGCAAAGACACGTCGCGACCGAGGTCTTGGATCGCGGGTGTTGCGGAAGAATGTTTCTTCGCTCGTGCTTTCGTAGTCGAAAATCAGCAGATCGTCCCACTTTGCTAAATGCTCCGGCAGGCCGCCCATGTACTTATCAGATTGATCCGCGACGCCGCTGAGTGTGACGCCGGTCTTCTTGGCCTCGATAACCCCTGCAGCCTTGCCATCGACGAAGAGAAGGTAATCACATGGTCCAGTCGTAAGTTGGAACTCTCTGACGGCGACGCCAAGTGACGCCTTACGGTTGAACTCATCGGGATTCTGGATTTCCCAACCAGCGTTGCCAAGGAGGCGATCGATCTTCTGTCTAGCAATCTGTTCCGGGGTAAGCATACTGTTACTCTGCTATGACTTTGCATGGAATAGAAGTAGAAAGGTCGGCGTTACCAAAGCTAACTTGGCTTGCCGGAATGCAGCAGGTCCCATATTTAGTTCGAACGCATGAAATGCGACCAAAAAGGCGGATCGAATTGTCATATTTATAATATCTACGCCGCGCAACTAACAGCGGACACGTAAGGAGGCGACGCAGCTTGTTCTTCAAAGTTCTATCAAACAAGGCAAACATTCCACATGCGGCAAGAAACCAAGCCTTTCTAAGGGAAGACAATTGGAACGACTGGTTTACTTATAGTACGATGTACACACTAAGTTATTTCGACTATGCCAAGGAAGAACACATCATTGGAAGTGTGAAAATTGGCCAATTTGGCATGGAGAAAGAACAAAACAGTGCCGCGATTCCTGAGAATTTTGATTACTTAGATGAAGAGTTTTTTTCTGTAGGTCAAGACGAGTCGTATTACGGTGATTTGAATTCTCTGGGTGAAGGAATCAGAGATAGAATCCTTTCAGGGTTGAATGACTTTGCGTTAAACCAAGAGCTATTTTCTCGCGCATTGACTGAGAAAGTAACGGGGGAATCCCTTCTGCGCGGAGTTGCCCCTGCGACAGTAAGAGGCCAATTCAGAAGGATGGCGACTGGTGGCGCTCGTCTATCAGAGTACAGGTTCTCATATACTGCACCAAAACGCCGTGGGTCAAAGGCAGTTCCAATTCAATTGGATTTCTCAATTGAGCCCGAGTCGCTACCTCCAACAAATATTCATGTACTCATAGGAAGAAATGGCGTTGGAAAAACCTACCTTCTGAACAACATGGTCCAAGCAATATTGTCGGAAGGGGAGCAAGTAAACAAGTTTGGCTACTTTGAGGATGCTGACCAAGATATTCTCAGCGACACGGAATTTTTTGCACACTTGGTATCTGTGAGTTTTAGCGCATTTGATTCTTTTGAACCGCTTCCGGTACGCCGTGACAAATCCAAGGGTGTGCTCTTCACCTACATAGGCCTCAGGAATCAGCCACGTGACGGAAAGCAACGCCCCCCCAAAACCCCGGACAACTTGTCCTCGGAATTTGGAAGTAGCGTTACTATTTGTAGATTGGGGCCTCGTGCATCCCGTTGGAAAAGAGCACTGGAATTGCTTGAGGCAGACCCAATATTCGAAGCAGCGAACGTCGCGGAACTCGCCAGTGACGAACTTGAAGATGAAGATGTGAAATCGGAAGCCCGCGCTGTTTATGATAAGCTGAGTTCCGGCCACAAGATTGTTCTGCTTACCATCACAAGGCTTGTCGAGACTGTCGAAGAGAGAACGCTTGTATTGCTTGATGAGCCGGAAGCCCATCTTCATCCTCCGCTACTTTCCGCATTTGTACGGGCGCTCTCGGACCTCTTGGTCGACCGGAACGGGGTGGCGATTATCGCCACGCACTCGCCAGTCGTGCTACAAGAAGTTCCTCGCAGTTGTTCTTGGATGATTAGACGTGTGGGAGCGCATGCACACGGTCAGCGTCCTGAATTAGAAACGTTTGGAGAAAATGTCGGGACTCTCACAAGAGAGGTTTTTGGCCTCGAAGTTACAGAAACCGGTTTTCATAAAATGTTACGCGATATCGTAGCTGAGGAAGAGGACTATGAAGAAGTCTTGGAGCGCTTCGGTGGCTCATTGGGCGGTGAAGCACGGGCTGTACTAAGGGCAATTATTTCGACTAATCAAAACAATGGATAGAATTATTGATTTCACTTGAACTTCCTCTCTTTGAAAATCGAGATACTTACGAAGCTTGCATAAGTCGTGTAAGGAACCCCGCGATCAAACATCGGATGGCGCTGGCAACTCCTGCAATTCATGCCGCCGCGAATGAGTATGCAATATTGGCGCGCAATCAGGCGCTCCATCAGTTAGTTGCTCATGACCAGATAGCTGGCGTGACTCGCAGTGAAATGGAAACGACATACAATTCTCGAATGGTTAAAGCCGGTTCTCCGGGCCGGGACATCTATGACGCAATCATGGCGGCCCCGCATGATGGACGTTGCCCATACTGCGGACAACGTGTCGTTTCCACTCTTGATCACGTCTTACCCAAATCGCTTTATCCAGCCTATGCAGTGGCACCTGTAAACCTCGTTCCAAGCTGTAGTGATTGCAACAAACTGAAACTCGATGACGACCCTGCGACAGCGGTTGAGGTGTATTTGCATCCCTACTTTGACGACGTTGAACAGTGTGTGTGGTTGGCTGCTCAAGTCGTTGAGCGCTCGCCAGCCGCACTCGTTTATTCTGTTGTACCATGTGTCGAATGGGACGCCACTCAACAAGAGAGGTTATTACGCCAGTTTCAACGTCTACACCTAGGTCGATTATACGCGTTGGAATCCGCAAACGAACTTACAGCTATTCGATATAGTCTTGAAATGATTTTCGAGGCTGGCGGTGCCGAACAGGTTGAAGGCTTCCTAAGGGAACAAGAGGTCTCTGCCCGGCACGCAAGAAGAAATTGGTGGCGTGCATCTGCTTATCTAGCTTGGGCCGATTCCAATTGGTTCTGTGAAGGCGGTTTTCGATAGGAACCATATTCTGCGAAGTAAAAGCAGGGGCAGGAATTTGTCCAACGGCAATTGCGTTTTTCGGAACTCAATGTCGAATTTTCGGTACCATTAGTTACATCACTCGAAGTGCAATCTCTGCAACCAACTGAAAGTTAACATTTTAATGCCCCTATCAGATCTAAGGCCGACTTGATTCCAAGGTCGCTCATACTCGGATCGACTGCCGGAGTCGAACAACAGTCGCTACGAAAGACGCTTATGCCAAGCAACCTTCGTCCGCCAGCCTGAGTTCGCTATTTGGTCTGACTCTCGCATGACTCCATGACAATATATACCGTAAAACATTATAAAATATGATTTTTCTTATACATCAGTCCAATCCATCATAGGGGCGACGGACAGTCTCGCGGCCTCTGTGGCTGCGTTTTTGGGCATTCAGCGTTCTCCTGGAGTCCGCCCGATTTTGAAGCGGACCCGCTATGCACACCTTACGCACACGGCATCCGTTCTGCCACCCTGCCCCGTGCAAGGACAGGCAATCAGCGGTGATTGGGCAGGTCTTCCCCTGTCGCATATTCCAAGGCCGAAGAC
>Ga0316205_10001564_pt1 | contig 27769 bp, 26 predicted proteins | sample 3monthpyrite_MG_FD_204941 | JGI IMG/M metagenome (GOLD analysis project Ga0316205, IMG submission 204941) | Microbial mat bacterial communities from mineral coupon in-situ incubated in ocean water Damariscotta River, Maine, United States -... | ecosystem: Environmental > Aquatic > Marine >...
AATTTCATCACCGGCTGCAATTGCCTCATTTGGACATTCCGGTTCACATACATCACAGTTAATGCATTCGTCAGTTATGATCAATGCCATTATTTTAGCCCTACATTTAAAATTTTAAGAGTCTCACGGGGAGACTGGTAATATTAGCGGATGATTATACCCTAAATGAGTTTATTTCGCCCTTACTCACAGCAAGTCTTTATGCCGAATATTTATTGCTCAGCTCTTTTACGACTAATGAGTTCACAAATTCTGACACATCACCATGATGTGAAGCAATTTCCTTTACCAGTGAAGAGGAAATAAAACTGCTTTTTTCTGATGGCGTGAGAAACAATGTCTCAATTTCGGGCGCCAGATGCCGATTCATACTGGCAAGTTGCATTTCAAACTCAAAATCTGAAACCACTCGTAATCCCCTGAGAATCACATTGGCCTGACGATTTCGCACAAAATCCACCAGCAAATCAGAAAAACCACAAATTTCGACGTTATTATGTTTCTGCAACACTTGCTCTGCAAGTCGAATTCGATGCTCTAAATCAAATAAAGGTGCTTTTGAGGGGCTTGCAGCTATAGCGACAATGACCTTATCGAATAAGCCAGACGCTCTTGACACCAGATCACTGTGACCATTAGTAACTGGATCAAACGTTCCCGGGTAGACGGCTACCACTGACATACTCTTTCCTCTTAATATTTAAGTCTAAACTGTAGATCAGGTTCTAGTTAGATGTAAAATTTCGCCTGATTAGATAATAGCTTACCTGACCTGCTTTTTTCTCTCTTACTACATTCCAGTTTTCTGGTAACACAGGCAAATCCTGCTTACGGTTCATTTCCAGATATATACAGGCAAATTCAGAAAGATATTGCTGGTTTTCTAGCAGCTCACAAGCCTGTGCCAGATAATCACTGTCAAACGGTGGATCAATAAAAACTATATCGTATTGAGTTTTCGGTGCTGATCTTAACCAGCTTAGGGCATCATACTGTAGCAAGTGCATGTGCTCAGCTTTTAACTCTTGAATATTGGCTGATATCAATTCCGCAGCCTGGCGCTGATTTTCAATCATTGTAACCGATGCGGCTCCACGAGAAGCTGATTCAAAACTCAAGGCACCACTTCCCGCAAATAAATCAAGGCAATGCGCACCTGGCACATCATTTTGCAACCAGTTAAACAAGGTTTCACGAACCCTGTCTGTAGTCGGCCTTAAACCCGGCAAATCCGCCACCTGCAAAAAACGACTACGCCACATGCCACCAATAATACGTAACTTACCAGCCGAGGGCTTTCTCACTCTCTTTGACATTAGCCTCTATCATTAAAGAGCAGCACTACCTGCTCTTTGCTCCCACTATTACCGTTAACATTTTCTGCGGTTGAATTCTGCGTTTCAATGCATCATCCACTGTTTTCTTATCCTGTAAATTAATATTGCTAACAAATGTATCGAGATAATCCAATGGCAAGTTATAAAACCCTATAACTGATAAATATTCGACAATTTTTTTATTGCTATCAATGCGTAAAGGAAAACCACCGGTAATATTTTTTAAACTATCACTCAGTTCATCAGTTTCCGGGCCTTGTGTTATGTAATCATCCAGTTCAGTTTTCACTATACCCATAGCTTCATCCAGTTGATCGTTGCGTGTTTTTAAACCAATCATAAACGGACCTGAAGCATGCATCGGTGAAAAATAACTATATACACTATAAGCCAGACCACGCTCTTCACGCACTTTCTGCATTAATCGTGAACCGAAGCCACTACCACCAAACGCATGATTACCCAGGTATAACGCATAATAATCTGCATCGCCCCTGGCTAAGCCAACCTGCCCCATCAACACACTACTTTGCCTGGATGGAAAATCAATATGTATGGTCTTGGATTCTGTTAATGGCTTAACATCGGGTAATTTTTTCGCATGCTGACCTGCGGGTAAATCAGCAACCAGATCTGCAGCAATTTTTTCTGCTTCAGCTTTTGTCAATTGACCCACGATGCTGATTACTGCATTTTTAGCAACATAATATTTTTTATAAAAACTTTTCAGGTGACTTAGTTCTAATTTTTTCAGACTTTCCTCTGTACCTTCACTGGGTAACGCATAAGGATGGTCACCATAAAGCTCTGAATAAAACCGTTGCGAACCAATAGTAGATGGTGACTGCTTACCAGCTTTTACAGAAATTTTTAATCGCTCTAATTCACGACTAAATGATGTTTTGGAAAATTCAGGTAAAGTTAATATATTTTTTAGATTAATTAATGCTGGCTGCAGATATTTATCATTACGTAAACTACGCACACTTAACCACGCCATATCCTTTAATGATCCATTACCGAATGAAGCACCTACCGCCTCAAACTTTTCAGCCAGCACCTGGGCATCATCGCCAGCCGCACCTTCTGACAACAAACCATTCGTCATTAACGCAGTACCTGACAAGTTATCACCCATCTCTATATCACGTGCACTGCCCGCATCAAATACAATACGCACATCTACCATTGGAATATCATTAGAAGGCACAAAGTATACATCTGCCCCATTCTTAGTTTGCCAGTTCTGAATATCAGGTGATGCATGAACCTGACTCATAACGAATAAACATCCGGCAACAATCAAACTTTTATTAATGACCATGACGACCTCCTGTAATACGACTGCCTTTCCCTGATTTGTTTGTATCAATAGACTGAGGATCTAAAACAGCAACAGTCAGACTATCGTCAATAAGATATTTTTTTGCAACCGCGCTAACCTGATCAGCAGTAACTTGCTGAATCTTTTTCAAATACTCGTCTTTTTTCCGCCATCCCACACCCACTGTTTCCAGCGTGCCTAGCTGCATAGCCTGATAAAAAACAGAATCTTTTTCATATACAGATGATGCCATTACCTGCGCTTTTACACGATCAAGCTCCTGCTGTGATGGCAATTCTTTCTGGATATTTGTAATTTGTTTTTTAATAGCAGACTCAAGCTCTTTAATTGTATGACCTTCACGTGGCGTGCCATCAAATAGAAACAACGTTTGTTGTCTGGCATAGGGATCATATCCCGCTCCAGCCGAGGTTGCTATTTCACTCTCACGCACCAGTCGCTGACTTAAGCGGCTACTATCTCCGCCATCAAGCACACCAGCCAGAACTTCTAAAGCATAGATATCTTTTTCATCTTGTGCTGTGTTCATAACCGGCACTTTATAACCCATCAATAAATAAGGCACCTTCGCTGGCACTTTCACTGTGATTCGCCGCTCCCCCATTTGCTCAACTTCACGACGAGGTTTTGGTGGTAATATTTCAGATGGCTTTAATACACCAAAATACTTTTCAGCCCAGTCTCTGACCTGCTCAGGATCAACATCACCCGCCACGACCAGTGTTGCATTGTTTGGTGCGTACCATGTTTTATACCACTGACTTAGGTCTTCAAGGCGCATACTATCAAGGTCTTCCATCCAGCCAATAATCGGCTGCTGATAACTTGAGTTAATAAATGCAGCCGCATTAAAACGCTCATAAGTTAAAGAAGTAGGTTTATCATCCGTACGAGAACGCCTTTCCTCTTTTATTACCTCAATTTCTTTTTTAAACTCATCCTCATTTAACTGCAGGTGCCTCATGCGATCTGCTTCATGCTGTAGACATAACTCTAGTCGATCACTGGATATTCTTTGAAAATAAGCCGTATAGTCTTTACCAGTAAAGGCATTTTCGCTGCCCCCATTTGCTGCAATGATTTCTGAAAACTCTCCGGGCTTTAAATTTTTTGTTCCCTTAAACATCATATGCTCAAGTGCATGTGATACCCCGGTTACGCCATCATATTCATAAGAACCGCCCACTTTGTACCATACCTGTGAAACAGCCACTGGTGAACGATGATCCGGTTTAACCAGTATTTTCATTCCGTTATCCAGCATAAAACTATAAACACCCGACTGACTTACGCTGCTACCTGATTTAACCTTATCAGGCTGCTCTAAATCTTTTTCAGCAGCATATTGTGGATTTGTCTGGCATGCCGATAAGCCAAATATCACACCTGTGAGCATATACACAACTCTATATTTCTTTAATATCATCCAATTTATCCGATTAATTTTGATTTTCGCCCCTTAGAATGACTATGAAGCTTAACCTTAGTTCCACGCGATGATAGGATAAGCCCCCTCTGATATACAAGTTATTTAATAAATTATGTTTGGTTTTTTACGCCGCACTAAAGAAACCCCTGAAGTTACTTCCGAAACTGATAATGAGTCTTCTAGCAAGCTTGTTGACCAGTCTAATGAAGCTGTAACTCAATCATCGCAACCAGCCGTAAAGTCTGGCGCATCGTTTACCCCCGGTGGTAAACGTGATTTTGCTGCACCCTCAACAGTTGCAGCCGAAACCGAAAAACCCGCTGTAGCTGATAAGCAAATTGAAGAAAGCTCTTCAACTGTGAGCGTTCAGCCAGCTGAACAGTTCGCAGATAATCAGCAATCAAATACGTCAGAACCAACAACAGTAAAGTCAGGTTCATCGTTTAGCCCACCTACCGCAGAAGAATGGGCTAAAGCAAAAGAAGAGAGCACTTTCGTTTACCTTAAGGATAGCCTTGGGAAAACGCGCGCGGGATTAACCGATGGAATGGCTGACTTATTGTTGGGCAGGAAAACCATTGATGATGACTTATTAGAAGAACTCGAAACTCGCCTGTTATCTGCTGACGTTGGTGTAGAAGCCACCACACGCATAATAACTGATCTGACTAAACGTATTTCACGTAATGAACTACAAGACCCAATTGCTCTATTCAATGCATTGTGCGATGACATGATAGAAATATTACAGCCTGTCGATAAACCACTGGTAATTGAAACCCAGAAAACTCCTTTCGTTATTTTAGTCATCGGAATCAATGGCGCCGGAAAAACAACCACGATTGGTAAGCTTGCTAAACGTTTTCAAAATCAGGGAAAATCAGTCATGCTGGCTGCGGGTGACACCTTCCGTGCGGCTGCTGTAGAACAGCTACAAACCTGGGGCGAGCGAAATGAAATTCCGGTAGTAGCTCAGGGCACGGGTGCAGATTCAGCATCCGTTATTTATGACGCTATTGAATCTGCCCAGTCAAAAAATATTGATATTGTGATTGCTGACACTGCCGGACGTTTACATACTCAAAGCAACTTAATGGATGAGTTAATTAAAATAAAACGTGTAATGGGTAAACTTGATAACTCTGCCCCCCATGAAACATTACTGGTTATGGATGCCGGTTTTGGTCAGAACGGATTAATACAGGCCCAGCAGTTTAATGATGCCATGGAATTAAGCGGACTTGTGCTGACCAAATTAGATGGCACAGCAAAAGGTGGCATCTTATTTGCCATTGCAGAAAAACTTGCCACACCAATTCGCTTTATCGGTGTCGGCGAAGGCATTGATGACTTGCGTGAATTTCATGCAACTGAATTTGTTGATGCCTTATTAGATAAGATACCCGATGACGATGATGAGTTAAGTGCAAAAATATAATTAATTAGCTATAGCTATTGTGATTAGTTATTTACCAATGAACTTATAAATGTGAAAGGATAGAAACATGAAACTATTATTATTTATCCTCACCTGCCTGTTTATAAGTTCATGCCAGTCATTACATTCCAATGACCCTGCTTCCCTGACGTTTGATATACCCGATGGATCTACATTAAGCTTAAACAAGAACCTGCCCATCGATAAGGGCAATACCCATGCTGTAATTCAGGCAGGTAAAATCACCAAAGAAAAAAACAAAGATCTTTATAACATTAGTTGCCGGCTTGAAATGAAAGCTTTTGGACCTCGCACGGTTAAACCCGACACATTTGAAATTAGTCGTACCGAAGACGGACAAGAACAGGCTTCAGGCCTCTACATTATTAATTATTATACTGAAGTTTATTTACACTCTGATCATAATTCAGACATTATAAAACTGGTTTGCTCTGTATGGGCCGATAGACTTGACGGCAGTTTTCCTGTTTCAGAAATGCAAAAAGCATTGGGTGATTATTTTAGCTTCACTTTTGTTAAACCTAAAATCAAATAAAAAACAGAAAACGATATTATTTCTCTCAAATCTTAACCATTGCAATATTTAAGCATGGCAACCAACGATACAGTTAAAATTATTTTCATTTTCTTTTTCATTTCGCTTTTAACACGAAAAAACTTAGTGCAGAATAGCTGACATGATTCGTTTTGATAATGTCAGCAAGCGCTACCCGGGTGGTCATGAAGCATTAAGCAATGTGAGCTTTCACCTGCCGCGTGGTGAAATGGCCTATTTAACAGGGCATTCCGGCGCAGGAAAAAGCACCCTGCTCAAACTCATTGCCTTAATCGAGCGACCAAGTCGTGGAAACCTGGTGCTAGATGGCATCAACTTAAGCAGCGTTGCCAACCGAAAAATCCCGTACATTCGCAGAAATATAGGTATTATTTTTCAAAATCACCACCTACTATATGATCGCACTGTTTTTGATAATGTCGCGCTACCTCTTATTATCGCCGGATACCAACACAAAGAAATAGGTAAACGCGTCCGCGCATCACTGGATCAGGTAGGGTTATTGAATAAAGAAAAATCTGCTCCCATTACGCTATCCGGTGGAGAACAGCAAAGAGTTGGCATAGCTCGGGCCATTGTTCACAAACCCGGTTTACTATTAGCGGATGAGCCTACCGGAAATCTCGACCCCGAGTTATCAAAAGAAATAATGCAGCTTTTTGCACGATTTAATGACGTCGGTGTAACTGTACTTATTGCTAGCCACGATCTAAAACTGATTAAAGAAATGGGCAGCCCTGTTATCAGTTTGAATAAAGGCCTGCTTTCACACAATGACCTGGATATCACCACCCATGGTTAAGGCTGAAAGCAATCAGTTAGCAAAAAGCAGCCCTTTTAAAGCCTGGGCGACTAACCATCTACGTACCCTCATTGCTAGCCTCGGCACCATGAGTCGTCAGCCCGCTTCTTCATTTATGACTATTGCTGTCATTGCTATTGCACTCGCTTTACCTGCAGGCATGTTTGTATTATTAAACAATGCCAGTAACGTCAGTGTAGGCTGGGATAACAGCGCTCAAATATCTGTTTTTCTAAAACACGATGTTTCAGAGAAGCAGGCAAAAAAATTAACCGGCAAGTTACGTCTGTATGATGATGTCAATAAAGTGTCCATGATTAATAAAAAACAGGCACTTAATGAATTTAAAAAAATTTCTGGCTTTGGTAATGCTATTGAGGCGCTTGGTGAAAATCCCTTGCCTCACGTATTAACCATCCAGCCCGTTGTTGATGCGAACAGGCCCGACAAAATTCGACATCTTTTAAAACAACTAAACAAACTAAAACAGGTAGAACTGGCACAGTTAGATTTGCAATGGGTAAAACGCTTATTCGCCATGTTAGAAATTGCTCAACGCGCAATTTGGGTAATTGCAAGTCTGTTAGGCATCGCCGTATTACTTGTTGTGGGTAACACCATTCGACTCGACATCCAGAACCGCCGTGAAGAAATCGAGGTAACAAAACTAATTGGAGGCACTGACGCCTTTATTCGACGCCCTTTCCTCTATACCGGTTTATGGTATGGAATTGGCGGCGGTGTTTTTGCCTGGATTCTTACCTCATTATCGATTGGCTTGCTCGATAACTCAGTAGAACATCTGGCAAATCTTTACAATAGTGGCTTCCAGCTAAAAGGCCTGAGTTTTACCGAGGGCCTGAACCTGATAGGTTTTAGTTGTTTTCTTGGCCTTTTTGGCTCCTGGATTGCTGTAGGGCGCCACCTAAGTGAGATTGAACCAAGCTAATTCCCATAAAAGTCAGCTATAGCAAGCCAAAAACTCTCACATTGACTCCTGACCAATACGGCTTCAAATGCCCGCCGCTAACCATCACAGCATAACGACATTCACATCAACTGATATATTTCAGATAAACAGCCATAAACTATCGACTAGATGCCCCATCAAAACCGATAATTTATGTCACTTTGGACTATTATTTAGCTATAAAAACTAAAAACGAACAGTCTTCAGGCTCTCAATCATTCAGGGCAGGTAGAGAGTCTATATATTATGTCTTCAGCAACACAGCGTGTTCTACTTATCGACCATTCTGGTACCAGTCTGGCTATTATTAGCAAATTGATTGTCAAAAACATTCCCAATGTTATTGTGGATGCAGCCATGAATGTGGACGAAGCGTTTCGTCTACTGACTGAGCACAAATACGCCTTAATCACTTCTTCGAGAAACCTGCCGGATATCGACTGCCATGAAATGATTAATAAGATTCGTCATGAATTAGGCGTAAAGACGACTCCCTTAATCGTTATATCTGGTGAAAAAATGGGTATTTACGAAGAACAAATGGCCTGCAACCTGGTGAACGGCTACTTCGATAAGAAGCTGGGGCAACAAAAACTGGTCGATTATATTAATTCATTTTTAAATACTGATCCGCCCAAAGCCATAATTAGCGGAAATATTCTATATGTTGAAGACAGCGCTACTGTGGCCCTCGCAACAAAAAACCTTCTAAGTAAACATGAGTATAATTATCTACATGCCATAAATGCAGAACAAGCTCTACAACATATTCAACACTCGTTTACTAAAAACAATATTCAACCCTTTGATTTACTCTTAACAGATATACAGCTCGAAGGGCATATGAGTGGAAGAGACCTGATACGCGAGATTCGCCATGGTCTGGGGCTGGGCTATGAACAACTCCCTATACTCGTAACAACCTCAAGTAATTTCGATGCTGACCCTGATGGACTGAACCGAATCTTCTCCTCAGGATCAAATGACATTCTTGAAAAGCCCGTCAGAGAACCCATGCTAATAGCCCGACTAAACAACTTATTAATGCTGCGCAAGCAGTTTTTAGAAATTCATCACCCTAACAACTCCCTGGCAATGAGCCACTAAACGTCGCACTATCAGCCTTTAAGACTATGTTTATCTCATGAAATCAGTCAATTAGCCTACATTAGTGGGAACTTATACAGGCATTAGCACTCTAATTAAAAGAGTGCTAATATGAGCACAGAATTTTGGAGTTGATATGTCTAACGAACTGGTACTTGCAAATAACCACCTACCGATTTCGAGCGGTAGTCTGGATCAATTTATTCAGAATGCACAGGCTTTTCCCATGCTTAGCGCAGAGGAAGAACGTGAGTATGGCTATCGTCTGTCCGAACACGGCGATCTGGAAGCTGCACAAAAATTGATTATGTCGCACCTTCGTTTTGTTATTCGTATTGCCCGAGGATATCAGGGTTATGGCCTGCCAATGGCCGACCTGGTTCAGGAAGGCAATGTAGGCCTAATGAAGGCCGTTAAACGCTTCAGTCCTGACCATAATGTTCGACTAGTTTCTTTTGCCGTTCACTGGATTCGCGCAGAAATTCATGAATACGTACTGAAAAACTGGCGCATCGTGAAAGTCGCTACAACTAAAGCTCAGCGTAAACTGTTTTTTAATCTACGTAGCTCTAAAAAGCGTCTAGGCTGGTTTACACCAGAAGAAGTTGAAGGTGTTGCTAAAGATCTAGGAGTCAAACCTGAAACGGTACTCGAAATGGAGTCACGCCTGAGCAACTACGATATGGCTTTTGACGCTACATCGGACGATGATGATGACGCAATGATTGCTCCATCTACTTATCTGGCTAACCCCGTTCGTGATCCTGCACAACAACTAGAATCATCTGACTGGCAACAAACGCGAAGTAATGCCCTGGCTGAGTCACTGCAGACACTCGATGAAAGAAGTCGTGATATTCTGATGTCTCGCTGGATGGATGATGACAAGAAAGCAACACTTCATGAACTAGCAGCGAAATACGATGTTTCTGCTGAGCGTATTCGCCAACTAGAAAAAAATGCAATGAAGAAAATTCGCAATTGTCTTGAAGCCTGAAGCAAGACCAAACAAGTATTAACTTCTAAAAAGGCGCTTACTCAGCGCCTTTTTTTATAATTAAAACATTTTTATAATGAACAGGGAAATAAGCTTTTTGGAAACTGACGCTTACCAAACACCACAAGCCGATTTATCAACTCAAGACGATACAGTTGCCACATATTACGTTGTTTCTATAAAGAAGTTTATGACACTTTTTATATCGACACTAGGCAGTTATGGTGTCTACTGGTTTTATAAAAACTGGGCTTTACATAAAGCAACAACCCATTCAAATGTCTGGCCTGTAATGCGAGGGATATTGTCAATTTTTTTCACTCACTCTCTTTTTAGAAATGTAAACGAAACCATCGAATTGAAAAACATTTCATACAAATGGGATCACGGTCTTCTCGCAACCCTATATGTAATAAGCGTAATTTTTTCAAATATCAGTGACCGGTTATCCGAAAGAAACATTGGCTCACCCATAACAGATTTCGCCGGTTTTATATTGATGGTACTAATGGCATGGGTGTTATACAAAGCCCAAATTGCAATTAATACAGCCTGTGACGACCCACAAGGATTAACGAATAGCCAGTTCAGTCCTGCAAATATTGCATGGATTGTTTTAGGATTGGCTTTTTGGGTTTTGATTTTTATTGGTATGACTGCTTATATTTAAATTAGGATTTACTACTGCATCGCAAAACCGAACCAGTCAATGAACGCAGTAGTTGATACAATAAAATAACCACATTGAACTTCTGAAAACCTTAATTTTCAGATTAGACTTCAGTTTGTATTACTTTTTAATCTGCTCAATAGAAACAGAAAACTCTTTACTTACACGGCCTTCTTTTGAAACCTTTGTTTCTCTTGGTTTTGTTTTCCATGCGTGCCCGTAAACCACCTCATAACTTGCAGGAACAAGGCCTTCTTTTCTGTATTGTTCGTAATGGCTTATAACTTTTTTCAACTTTCCGGGGGTGACCAAACCTTGTTCAGCTTCTTTTTTCTGATTTTTTAAAATAGTATTTGCACCAATAGACTTCAGATCAACCATAACCGACATCACATCCTGATAAGTTAATGTAAGTAAATCCATATCCATGACTGGCTCAGCTAATCCGGCCTGAATTAACTCATCACCTAGATCATGCATATCTGTAAAGTCATTAACATGTGCGTGTGAATCTACCTGCTCCCAGCTTTTTTTCAGCTCTTTTAATGTGTCAGGCCCAAAGGTTGAAAACATCAACAAACCCTCAGGTTTTAAGAGCCGCTTAAATTCTGCAAATACTTTTTTATAATCACACCACTGCAACATCAGGCTCGAAAAAATCAAATCCACAGATTCATCTTCTAGCGGTATCTCTTCGGCATCGGCACATAGTAAAGTCGGTTTTCTCAGCCAGCCACCTTTGCTTTTAGTTTGCTTCAACATCTCAGGTGACAGGTCTAATGAAATGACTTTTGCTTTTTTATATTTTTTTAATAGATCTTGTGTTCCCCAGCCTGTACCGCAGCCAACATCCAGAATCACAGATGGTTTTATGCTTGTTAAATCTAAACGCTGCAATAATTCTTTGCAAACATTACGCTGTAATACGGCTGATGACTCATAACATAACGCTTTTGCATCAAAATGTTTCTGAATACGACTTTTTTCTGTTTGACTCATATATACCAATTATTTATTTATGGATTCGTGACACTGTTTTTATAAGGTGCTGTGCAAACTCATCGGTATGCGACAAAAATGCTGCATGCCCTGCATTATTAAAAACAGTTGTATTATCCAACTCATCTGATAACTGTTTTTTCACCAGGCCATCCTGTGCACCAAGCACCCAGTCAATCGGCAGCTTTATTTTTTTTATCTGACCACGTAAATCTACCTGTTTTAAAATTTCCAAACCTGCATCAAGGTTAGACTCACCAGGCCTGGGTTGCTGTAAAATTTTCTCTCTTAAATTCCGCAATACAAGTCTCCCTGACTCCGACCCCTTTACCTGCAATGAAAGAAATCGACGAATTGTACCTGAAAAATCTTTTTTTAGAGACTGCGAAAACTGTTCAAAAACAACAGCATCAATTCCGTAATCCCAATTCTCTTTAGCAATAAAACATGGATTACTACTAACCAGTGTTAAGCCGCGAATTTCCTCAGCATGATCCGTAGCCAATTGTATACACGGCAAACCACCTAACGACCAACCTACTAAGTATAACGGCTGACCCGTGCTATGTTGCCGCTTTATGTTTTTGCATTTTGTTAACAAATCATCAGTAAGGCTTTGCAAATTTGTAAGAGACTCACCCACCCTGCCACCATGCCCGGGCAGGTCCATCACTTCTGCGTCTATCCAGTCAGGTAATTTATCCAGTAGCGGTTTCCACACAGTACTATTCATTGCCCAACCATGGACAAACAAACAGGTCACCCGTGAATCACCCTCTTGCATAGCATTTCACCGATGTTACATTTCGTGCTAAATTGCGCGCGTTATTCATCATTACCTACTGGATATATTCGTGGATCTATTACAGCACCCCATTATACTGATAATCGGCTTCGCCCTGTTCGGCTATTTACTCGGTTCAGTTTCTACCGCAATAATAACTTGTAAAGTAATGGGCTTATCCGACCCCAGGACCGTTGGTTCAAACAACCCTGGCGCGACTAACGTTCTACGAGCAGGCGGCAAGAAAGCCGCTATCATTACGCTTCTTGGCGACATGTTAAAAGGTCTGATCCCTGTCTTAATAGCTGTATTGCTGGATATGCAAAATGAAATCATTGCAGCCACCGCTGTGGCTGCATTTTTAGGTCACCTTTATCCAATTTATTACGGTTTTAAAGGCGGCAAAGGCGTAGCAACAATACTAGGTGCCTTACTTGGTATTCACTGGATGTTAGGACTAGGCACTATCGGCATCTGGTTATTTATGGCAGTAACTTTACGTTATTCTTCATTATCTGCGCTGGTTGCCGCTGCAGGCTCACCAGTTTTGGCCTGGTTCATTACACAGTCTGAAGTTATAACGGTGTGCGTAGCTTTTATGGCACTAATGTTAATCTGGCGCCACAAGAAAAACATACAAAACCTGCTTTCAGGCAAAGAAGACAAGATTGGTGCAAAGAAAAACAAGTAACTTGATCTGTCTAGGCCCATCTCCATCGGGGACAGATCTTTAGCTCTGTCCCCTGTTGTGATGCCATCAAGAGCTTTACGGAGTCGACACCCTACACTGCCAGCTCCTGGTGGTATGGGTTTAGGGGACATGGCACCAAAAAACGGTGGCCTTTCCCCGATGGAGATGTGCCTGAACAGTGTAAAATCAACCAATCGCTTCCAACTCACTCATCGGCCATCTCGCCCTTACGTTTATTGCTAAAGGCTCAGCTTCTCCAGCCTCAAGCCTCAAACACCCCGCATAGGCAATCATCGCACCGTTATCTGTACAGAACTCAATCCGCGGATAAAACAGCTCACCACCCTCTTTTTCCATCATTGACTGTAGCGATGCCCGCAACCGCAGGTTTGCCCCAACACCACCGGCAATCACCAGCGTTTTAGCCCCCACCTGCTGAATAGCCCTGCGACATTTAATCATCAATGTGTCAACTACCGCCTCTTCAAATGCACGACAAATATTGGCCTGCGTCTGTTCATTATTGTTACCTTGCTTAACTTCTTTCTGCCAGGTGTTAAGACTAAACGTTTTCAAACCGCTAAAACTAAAGTCTAAGCCGGGTCGGTCACACATTGGTCTTGGGAACTTATAAATACCTGTCTCACCCTGTTCGGCTAATTTAGCCAGAATTGGACCTCCGGGGTAACCTAAGCCCAACATTTTTGCTGTTTTATCAAAAGCTTCACCCGCGGCATCGTCCAGGCTTTCACCTAACAACTCATACTGACCAATACCTTTAACCTCAGCCAGCAGTGTATGTCCTCCTGATACCAGCAATGCAACAAACGGAAATTCAGGTGCCTCAGCTTCCAACATCGGAGCCAGTAGATGACCTTCCATATGATGCACCGCTACAGATGGCACACCTAATGCCATAGCCATAGCCCTGCCTGTGCAGGCACCCACCATTAATGCTCCCATCAGTCCCGGCCCAGCGGTATAAGCAATACCGTCTAATTCTGTTTTTGCAATACCGGCTTTCTGTAAAACCTGTTCGGCTAATGGCAACAAATATCTCACATGGTCACGTGATGCCAGCTCAGGAACCACTCCCCCGTATTCACCATGTAAGGCAATTTGCGAATGCAATACATGCGCAAGCAGCCCTTTCTCCGTGTCATACACGGCTAATCCTGTTTCATCACAAGAAGATTCAATACCTAAAACGATCATTCTTTACGTTATCCTGAAGTTTTCTTCATATTTAATTTGGAAATTATCGCTCAAGGGGCTATAATCCCGCGGTTCCACGGTACCGGATTGGTGCCTGTTAATAAATTAAGTTCTATTTTAGAGTGAGAGTTCTGAATGCCACAAGTAAAAGTTAAAGACAACGAGCCGTTTGACGTTGCTCTTCGTCGTTTTAAACGTTCATGCGAAAAAGCCGGTATTTTAACCGAGATCCGTCGTCGTGAGTGCTATGAAAAGCCCACAACAGAACGTAAGCGTAAAGCAGCAGCAGCTGTAAAACGTAATCTTAAGAAGTTATCGAAAGAGCGCGAGCGTTTAACTCGTAATCCTCATCGTCGTCGCTAATAACGCTTCATAATGAGTGACAGTCTCAAGCAAAACCTGACAGCCGACATGAAAGCCTCCATGAAAGGTGGCGATAAGAAGCGTCTGGGTGTTATTCGTTTAGTGCTTGCCGCTATCAAACAGATAGAAGTCGATGAGCGCATTGAGCTTGATGACAACCGAGTGCTTGCTGTACTCGATAAAATGGTTAAGCAACGCCGTGAATCCATCAGCCAGTATAAAGACGCTGGACGAGATGATCTGCGTGAGCAGGAAGAGTATGAAGTTTCGATATTGCAAGACTTCTTACCCGAAGCGCTAAGTGAAGAAGAGATAAGCCAGATGATCACTAAAGCCATTAGTGATACCGGTGCCGAGTCGATAAAAGACATGGGCAAGGTAATGGGAGTTCTTAAACCCCAGATGCAAGGCCGTGCTGATATGGGCGCGGTGAGCGGAAAAATAAAAGCTCAACTAAACGCCTAACTTATTCTAAAGTTACAACGCATTTATCCTGTCATCCCCGAACTTTGTCGGGGATCCAGTGTCTTTAAAGTCGCTAGATTTCCGACACACGCCTTTCGGAAATGACAAAAACAAAAGACTTTGAACATGACTGAACTAAAAAACGATCGTTTTCTTCGTGCACTACTAAAGCAACCAGTAGATAAAACACCTGTTTGGATAATGCGCCAGGCTGGCCGATATTTGCCTGAATATCGCGCAACCCGCGAACAGGCCGGTGATTTTATGAGCCTGTGCATGAATCCTGACCTGGCTTGTGAAGTGACAATGCAGCCATTAAGGCGCTTCGATCTTGATGCAGCCATCTTATTTTCAGATATTCTAACTATCCCTGACGCTATGGGCCTCGGTTTATATTTTGAAACCGGTGAAGGCCCAAAGTTTTCAAACCCAATTCGATCTGCAGCTGATGTTAAAAACCTGCCCATCCCAGACCCGGAAGGCGAACTCAAATATGTTATGGACGCAGTGCGCACCATACGTCGAGAGCTGAATGGCGATATCCCTTTAATTGGTTTTTCTGGTAGCCCCTGGACATTAGCTACATACATGATTGAAGGCGGCAGCAGTAAAACCTTTAGCAAATCAAAAACCATGTTATTTGATGATCCTGCTTTAGCTCACCAACTATTGAGTAAAATAGCCGAGTCGGTTACCAGCTACCTCAATGCTCAAATTGCAGCTGGTGCACAAGCAGTCATGATTTTTGATACCTGGGGCGGCAACCTGAACCCGGAAATGTATCGTTTATTTTCATTAGATTACATGCAAAAAATTGTTTCAAACCTGACCCGTGAAGCGGATGGTCGAGAAGTTCCCATTATTTTATATACCAAAGGTGGCGGCCAATGGTTAAACGCAATGGCCGATACAGGTTGTAATGCACTGGGCATAGACTGGAGCACCAGCATTTCAGATGCTAAAGCTGCTGTCGGTGACCGCGTAGCCCTGCAAGGCAATATGGACCCGAATACTCTCTATGCCTCACCTGAAGTTATACGCAGAGAAGCCGGAAAAATTCTTAAAGACTTTGGCTCAGGTGAAGGCCATGTATTTAATTTAGGCCATGGCATAACACCGGATATTAATCCGGAGCATGTAAAAGTACTGGTCGATTCTGTTCATGAATTAAGCGAGCAATACCATAAGACATAGTCGTAAGTCCGAAGCTTAGGTTATCAAGAAGCATCTCTCTCGGGGGAAACAAGCCGTTTCTTGCACTGCTAAGGCTCATCTCCATCGGGGATGAATCGCGTTGTTTGCTCTCCGTCCTCTTGCCGATGCCATCAAGAGTTTTACGGCGTCAGTTTGTCGCCCTGTCTGCTCTTGGCGGTATGGGTTAAGGGGACAGGGCTCAAAAAACGAGACCTTTCCCCGAGGGAGATATATCTGAACAGTGTAAAAAAACGACTTACGACTTTTTTTTTAGTATGATGCTCAAAATTAAAAACATTATTGCCAAGGACTTCTCCGCATGATTAACAAATGCCTCTATCCCGTTGCCGGTTATGGCACCCGATTTCTACCCGCAACAAAATCTATTCCAAAAGAGATGCTGCCCGTCGTAGACAAACCCTTAATTCATTACGCAGTTGAAGAAGCACTGGATGCGGGCATGGCCAATAACGCCTTTGTAACCGGCCGAGGCAAACATGCAATTGCTGATCACTTTGATATCAGTTATGAAGTAGAAAATGAAATCTCTGGCACAGGCAAAGAGGCAAAACTAACTGACATACGCAACCTGCTAGACAACTGTACATTTACGTATACACCACAAAAAGAAATGAAAGGCCTTGGACACGCTGTTCTTGCGGGCAAAAACATGATTGGTGACCAGGCATTTGGCGTCATTCTTGCCGATGACTTATGCATAACAGAACCGGGCGAAGATAGCGTAATGAAACAAATGGTCGCTTTATATAACCAATTCCGTTGCTCTATTATCGCAATTGAAGAAGTACCAAAAGAAAATATTAGCAGTTACGGCGTCATTGACGGCGAAATGATTAGTGACAATATTTTTCGCGTAAATGACATGGTTGAAAAACCACCTGCTGATAAAGCCCCCAGTAATCTCGCCGTCATTGGTCGCTATATCTTAACACCCGATATTTTTGACCTTTTAAGCAACACAAAACCCGGTGCCGGCGGTGAAATACAACTAACCGACGCCATAAAGGAACAAGCCAAAAACGGCTGTGTTATGGCATATAAATTCAAAGGCCGTCGCTTCGATTGCGGCAGCGTAGAAGGCTTTGTTGAAGCCACTAACTACTGCTTTGAAAACATATTCAAGAAAAAGTAAGACTAATACTGCCCGCAAGTTACTGATAAGTTTAAACTTATCAGTACTTTTTATGACCATTTAACCCTCTCTTTGCCTTCATCCACTATTTCTTTGTTTTAGCCCTATTTTACTGTAAAATACCCGACCCCTTGTCCGCGACCCATGCTATTCTGGGCTCAATTCGGACGGCGAAATTTAAGAAATACCTTATAAAAATCAGGTATTTAAGAGGCAGGCAATGAGCAATAACGAAATCTTCAATCAATATACCCGACCCAATAAACATGGTTTATATGACCCTGCCAATGAAACGGAAAACTGTGGTGTAGGTTTTGTGGCGCATATTAAGGGTCAGGCCAGTCATCAAATCGTTGAAGATGCCGACCATATTTTACGTCGCATGGTCCACCGTGGCGCTTGTGGTTGCGAAGCTAACACAGGTGATGGCGCTGGTATTATGACCAGTCTCCCATATGAGTTCTTAACTCGTGTAGCTAAAGAAGATTTAGGTGCAGACTTGCCTGAAAAAGGCCAGTATGCTGCGGGCAATGTATTTTTACCTGTTAACGAAACTGAACGCGCAGCATGCAAAAAGCTCATTAACGAACTAATTGAAAAATCAGACCAGAAACTGATAGGCTGGCGCGAACTTCCAGTTGATCCAATAAAAGCCGACATAGGTCCAACTGCTCGTGCAGCACAACCCCATATGGAGCAATTATTTATAGCTTCAGCTGATGGCGTTTCTAGCGAAGAATTCGAACGTAAGTTATATATCTTACGTAAAGATGCGGGTCACACAATTCGTAATGATGAAAGCATCACTCAACGTGAGTTATATTACGTTTGTTCGTTATCGACAAAAGTTATTGTCTATAAAGGCATGTTAAACCCTGACCAGATGATGCCTTTCTACACAGATTTAAGTGCTCAAGATTTCACTGCACATTTAGCGATGGTTCACTCGCGCTTTTCAACCAATACTTTTCCATCATGGGATCGCGCACAACCTAAACGTTTTATGAGCCACAACGGTGAAATAAACACCCGTTTAGGTAACGCGAACTGGATGACGGCCCGTGAAGGCACTGCTGAAAGTAAATTATTTGGTGATGATATAAAACGCGTATTGCCTGTAGTAGAGCCAGATGTTTCTGACTCAGGTAGTTTTGATAACGTTTTAGAATTTTTATTAATGGGCGGCCGCTCACTTCAGGAAGCAGTGATGATGATGGTGCCTGAGGCCTGGCAAAATGATGCCAGCATGTCTGAAGAAAAACGCGCATTTTACGAATACCAGTCTGCGCTAATGGAACCATGGGACGGCCCTGCTTCTATCGTATTTACAGATGGTCGTTACATTGGTGCAACCCTCGACAGAAATGGTTTACGTCCAAGCAGATATTACTTAACACATGATGACCGTGTAGTTATGGCATCTGAAGTAGGTGTACTACCTATTGATGCGGACAATGTAAAACTTAAAGGCCGTTTACAGCCTGGCAAAATGTTCCTGATCGATTTTGATCAGGGCCGCATGATTCCTGATGAAGAATTAAAACATGAGTTTGCATCAAAGCAACCTTATCATCAGTGGTTATCTGATCAGCGTATCTCTTTGTCTCAATTAGAGCCGAAACAGGAAGCACACGGTTTTAATCAAGATACATTGTTAGAGCGCATGCGTGCATTTGGTTACACATCAGAAACTATGCAGTTCATGTTATTGCCTTTAGTTAAAGAAGGTCGTGACCCAGTTGGTTCAATGGGGAACGATGCAGCATTAGCTTGCATGTCTGATAAATCACGTATGATTTACGACTACTTCAAGCAGTTATTTGCGCAGGTAACAAACCCGGCAATCGATTCTATTCGTGAAGAAGTAGTTATGTCTTTGCAATGTTATATCGGGCCTGAAAAAAATATTTTAGAAGCATCTGAAGAACATGCGCATCGCTTATTAATACCACACCCTATTCTTACGAATGAAGAGCTGGCTGCAATTAAGCATATGGATTTCCGCGGCTGGACTACTGCAACTTTAGACATGACTTATGACAAGTCAGAAGGAACAGCCGGTTTAGCTAAAGCGATAGATCGTTTGTGCGGCGAAGCTGCACAGGCAATTAATGACGGACACAGCTTAATTGTTTTATCAGATCGAAATATTTCTGATAGCCGCATTCCGGTAAGCGCATTACTGGCAACAGGCGCAGTTCATCAACACCTTGTACAAAAGCATTTACGTACTCGCATTGGTTTAGTTTTAGAGTCTGGTGAAGCCCGTGAAGTTCATCATCACTGCTTATTAACCGGTTATGGTATTGATGCAATCAACCCATACCTGGCATTCGAAGCACTATGGGATGCTCGTCGTAAAGGTTTATTAGATTCGGACACTTATGACACCGACGATAAAATTGTTGAAGGTTATAGAAAATCTGTTGGCAAAGGCATGTTTAAAGTATTTGCTAAAATGGGTATCTCTACTCTACAGTCATACAAAGCCGCACAAATTTTTGAAGCCGTTGGTTTAGCCGATGAAATTATCGCTCGATGCTTTGAAGGTACAGCGAGCCGAATTCAGGGCGTTAATTTCAATGTGCTTGCGGAAGAGTCTATTCGCCGACATGGTTTGGGCTATAACGAAACGAATGTTTCTATTTTACCTAACCAGGGTGATATGCACTGGCGCGCAAAAGGCGACAGCCATATGTGGAACCCGCAAAGCATTTCATCATTGCAACAGGCTGCTCGCAGTGGCGATAAAAGTGCGTTCGATCGTTTTGCAAAACTGGCTAACGAAGATACAAAAAAATGTACACTTCGCGGCATGTTAGATTTTAAAACAGATGTAAATCCTTCAATTGATATTAGTGAAGTTGAAGAAACAAAAGAAATCGTTAAACGATTTGCAACAGGCGCTATGAGCTTCGGCTCTATCTCACCTGAATCACATGAATCTTTAGCCATTGCAATGAATCGCATGGGTGGAAAATCAAATACCGGTGAAGGTGGCGAAGACGATGCTCGCTGGACGCCGGAAGCTAATGGTGATTCACGTCGCTCTGCAATTAAGCAAATTGCATCAGGTCGTTTTGGTGTAACAATTAACTACCTGACGAATGCTGACGAATTACAAATTAAAGTTTCACAGGGCGCCAAGCCAGGTGAAGGTGGTGAACTACCTGGCACTAAAGTTGATGACCTGATTGCACGTTTACGTCACTCAACACCGGGAGTAGGTTTAATCAGCCCGCCACCACACCACGATATATATTCTATAGAAGATTTAGCACAGTTGATTCACGATTTGAAAAATGCAAATCGCGCAGCACGTATCTCAGTTAAACTGGTTGCTGAAAGAGGTGTGGGCACAATCGCATCAGGTGTAACAAAAGCTCATGCAGATCACATTGTTATTGCTGGTCACGATGGCGGCACAGGTGCTTCACCAATTACATCAATCAAACACGCTGGTTTGCCATGGGAATTAGGCGTTGCCGAAACTCACCAAACTTTAGTAATGAACGACTTACGCTCTCGTGTAGTTATTCAAACTGATGGACAAATGAAAACTGGTCGTGACGTTGCTATTGCGGCACTACTTGGGGCTGAAGAATATGGCTTTGCAACAGCACCATTAATTACAATGGGTTGCATTATGATGCGCAAATGTCATTTAAATACATGCCCGGTTGGTATTGCAACGCAGGACAAAGAACTGCGTAAGAAATTTAAGGGAAAACCAGAGCATGTCGTTAACTACCTGTTTATGGTGGCTGAAGATTTACGCAAAATCATGGCGCAATTAGGTTTCCGCACCATCAATGAAATGATTGGTCGTGTTGATTGTTTAGAACAGGCAACCGATTCAGAGCACTGGAAGCAAAGTGGCATTGATTTACAAATGTTATTAACGCCAGCTGAAAAACCACATGCTAATGTTGAAGTTCATCAAACCATAAAACAAGATCATGGTCTGGATGAAGCATTAGATAACCAGTTAATTGAATTATCAAAAGCCGCTTTAGAAAATGGCGAGAAAGTTAATATTGATTTACCGGTGATCAATATTAACCGCGTAGTCGGTACAATGTTATCCAATGAGGTTGCCAAAAAATACGGTTCTGAATTATTACCTGACGGCACCATCAACATTAAGCTAACCGGCTCTGCTGGTCAGTCACTAGGTGCATTCTTAGCCTCTGGTATCTCCATCGAAGTTGAAGGCGATGCTAACGACTATGTAGGTAAAGGTTTAAGTGGTGGACGAGTAATAGTAGCACCCGATAAAAATGCCACCTTTGTTGCCGAAGAAAACATCATTGTAGGCAATGTATGTTTATACGGCGCAACATCTGGTGAAGCCTACTTCCGCGGTATAGCCGCTGAACGTTTCTGCGTAAGAAATTCTGGCGCAACAGCTGTTGTCGAAGGCATTGGTGATCATGGTTGCGAATATATGACCGGCGGCCGCATAGCTGTGCTTGGCTCAATAGGCAGAAACTTTGCAGCAGGAATGAGTGGCGGCATTGCTTATATCTGGGATCACGCAGGTGACCTTTCAACAAAATGCAATATGGGCATGGTTGAATTAGAAACTGTTTCCGCAGATGAAGATATAGCAGAGCTTAAAGGCATGATTGAAAACCATCTTAAGTATACCGGCTCTACTGTCGCGGAACGCTTGTTAAAAGACTGGGATGGTGCTTTAAGTCAGTTTGTAAAAGTCATGCCAACTGATTACAAACGCGTGCTTGAAGAACAGAAAAAGAAAGCCAGCGCGGCTTAAAGTTAAAGATTTAAAAGCAGTTTGTCCGCAAATAAACGCGAATAAACGCAAATAGAATCAAAGGTATTATTAATATGTAATGCGCCACAGGCGCACAACCCACAAACATTTGCGTTTATTTGCGTTTATTTGCGGACAACAATGCTTTTTAAAAAAGGTTAGAAAGAAAGTATGGGCAAGATTACAGGTTTTAAAGAGTTCGATCGCAAGACAGCACCTTACCGTGATGTAACAGTGCGTCTTAAAGATTTTGATGAAATTTATACCGAGCATGATGAACAGCACCTTATTACACAGGGCGCACGCTGCATGGATTGCGGTATTCCTTTCTGCCAGTCAGATGACGGCTGCCCGGTTGATAACCTGATTCCCGAATGGAATGATCTGGTTTACAACAATCGCTGGGAAGATGCTAACGAGCGCCTGCACCATACTAATAACTTTCCTGAATTTACAGGGCGCGTTTGCCCTGCTCCTTGCGAAGGTTCATGCGTGCTGGGTGTAACCAACCCCGCAGTAACAATCAAAAATATTGAGTGCGCAATTGTTGACCGTGCTTTTGATGAAGGCTGGATTAAAGCTCAACCACCTACTTCCAGAACAAATAAAAAAGTAGCCGTTGTTGGCTCCGGCCCGGCGGGCATGGCTGCCGCACAGGAACTAAATCGTGCAGGTCATACAGTAACCGTTTATGAACGTGCCGATCGCATTGGCGGCCTTTTAATGTATGGCATCCCAAACATGAAACTGGACAAGGGCGTTATTGATCGTCGCGTCCAGCTAATGAAAGACGAAGGCGTAGAATTTAAAACTAATTCTGATGTTGGCAACAATGTAGACATTAAAGAATTAAATAGAAATACAGATGCCATTTTATTTGCAACAGGCGCAACCACACCTCGCGACCTTCCTGTTGATGGTCGTGATTTAAATGGCGTTCACTTCGCAATGGATTTTTTAACTGCAAACACAAAAAGCCTGTTAGATTCTAATTTACAAGATGGTGAGTACATTTCAGCTAAAGACAAACACGTTGTCGTTATAGGCGGTGGTGACACAGGTACTGATTGCATCGGCACATCATTACGTCACGGCTGCAAATCTGTGGTTAATTTTGAATTAATGCCTACACCACCTGAAGCACGTGCTGAAAATAATCCCTGGCCTGCATGGCCACATATTTATCGCGTGGATTACGGGCATGAAGAGGCGAAAAAAGTTCAGGGCGAAGACCCGCGTACATATTGCGTGCTTAGTAAAGGCTTCTCAGGTGTTGATGGCAACATATCCAGTGTTAAGACTATTGAAGTTGAATGGCATAGCGATGAAGAAACCGGTCAGTGGAAAATGCAGGAAGTTGCAGGCTCAGAAAAAGACTGGCCAGCAGATCTTGTTTTACTCGCAATGGGTTTCACTGGCCCAGAACATTACATAAGTGATGCATTAGAAATTGAATACGATGAGCGCTCAAACTATAAAGCTGATTATGGAAAATACGCGACAAATATTGAAGGTATTTATGCAGCAGGCGATTGCCGTCGCGGACAGTCTTTGGTTGTTTGGGGAATAAACGAAGGCCGTCAGGCCGCTGCTGAGATTGATCAATTTTTGAAAAAATAATTTAGAGTGACGCTCTAAAAAGAGACTACCCTGCCATGGCACATCTCCATCGGGGACTGACGTGTTTTTTACGCCTGTCCCATGTAGTAATTCCGATCAGACTGGCACAGCGATTAACTACCCTGCAAAACTTTAGGTGGCATCAATAAGGGGACAGGGCGCGAAAAGCAGCGAACTTTCCCAGATGGAGATGCACCTTAACAAGCTCGCTTTTGTTATTAAAAAGTTTTAATTTTTAACTCTTCAGCTGTGGCCGGAATAAAAGCATAAGATGCATAAATTTTTTGAGCATCAGGCGTCGCTAAATATTTCAAAAACACTTTTGCATTCTCGGTATTTCTAGCTTTATTCATTACACCTATGACATAAGCCACTTTATCCTGTTTATTGTATGGCGCCTGAATAACTACACCATCAATTTTACGCCCTTCAGCTTTTGCATGCGCAACTTCGGATGTCCATACTATACCCACATCTGCCTGTTTATTTTCTATACGATATGGTGTTTCACGATGATGACGAGCTGTAAACCAGGTTTTCTGTGGTACAGCCCAACATTTCTTACACTTCTGTCCTGCAGTAACTTTTTCATAAAGTCCAAGATCTTTTAACATTTCACTACCATAAAATCTAAAAATACCTTCTGTTAATGGATTAGGGTGTGACTGCACAATATCATCTCTACTCAGGTCTTTTGCGCCCTTTATTTTTTTAGGATTACCTTTCGCAACCATTAACTCAAGTTTATTATGCGTATAAATAATGTAGTTATTGAGCAAGCCTTTTTTATTTAATTTCTTAAGATGATTAATATTCACACTAGCAAACAGATCAGGTGTCATAGATGTCTTAGCACCGTTTATTTTTCCCTGTTTTAATAACTGCTTTTTTAAAATTTGACCTGGCGGAATTGTTTCAACATAAACTGTTTTAATGGTTTTGTTTTTTGATTGAAAGTCTTTTATCAGTTCTTCCATCACCATAAATTGATTGCCAGCCAGATACATCACAAGATCCGAATCGTATGAATTTTTAACATTGCCATAACCTATATCGCCATTAACATTAAAAGTTCGATAATCATGACCGTGACCAGTATCTTTCGCACTAACAAATGACGAAGAAATCGTCACCAATAACGCTGCCAGAATAATTATTACGGGAGTTTTATTCATATTTAATCTACAGCTTTATTAATTACAAGTAATTCATCTATATAACGATGCAGAAGATTCTAGTTTATTCCATTTATTTTTTATCTACAATTTATGTTGATAAATATGACACTTGTATATATTTTATATATCGAGCTTAAACTTTAAAATGAGAACACCATGAAAAAATCATTGTTATCTTTAGTTTCACTTTTTACCTTGTTAACGATTAATACTTTAAGTATTGCCGGACCGGCAGGTCTAATTAATAAAGCCAGTAAATTCAATGTTACTGAAACTATAAACCGCCTTGAAACTGTATTAAAAAAGAAGGGTATTACTGTTGTTACCCGCTGGAGCCACAGTGATCGCGCAAAAGATATAGGCATCACTCTCAGACCAACTGAGTTAATTTTATTTGGCAACCCAAAGCTGGGCAGTCAGTTTTTTACATCCCAACAAACATCGGGAATTGATTTACCTATGAAAGCACTGGCCTGGGAAGATGAAACGGGCCAGGTCTGGCTCAGCTACAACGATCCCGCATACATAACAACACGTCACAACATTAATGACAGAGATAAGACTTCAAATAAAATGAAAAATGCTTTAAACAAACTCACAAATGTTGCAACTGGAAATAAAAACTAAATTTTTATATATGACCAGCCTTGATGAACTCGGTTAACGATCTGATCAATTGCAGTTACATCCTGATGCACTGCATTGATCATGTCAGGCTCAATACCCTTTTTACGTAAACGCTCTACCGCATTAACACAAGCTATAAACTTTATATTAGGGTAATCATTGCTTAATGCTTTCACACGCTGCGCATAAGGTGATGTACTTTCTCGAAATAAATCAAGGCCGCCAGAATTCGCAATAACCTCTAATTGGATTCCCTGATCAACATTCTGATAATTTGCTAATAAGGTTTCAGCCTGATCAAGCGTTTTTTTGAATTTTTTATTATCATTCACACTGATGTGTAAAATATATTTTCCGGGTTGATCAGCAATAGCCTGCATGACAGGTGCGACCGAACCTGTATCGGCCAAATTCAGACGATTGTGCAGCAAATCACTACTAAACCAGCCGCCGGTAAATGTCATTAATAAAAATACCACATAAGACGCCACACGATACTTACTGCTTGAAATTTGTGCTTTAACAGGGGCTTCAACATTTTGATAAGCATGTTTTAGATGCGCTTTTAATGCATAAAGATCATCCAGAGTCTGTTGTAATTTTGTATCTGTTAATAAAGCTTTTTCAAACTCTATTTTTTCACCACCCTGCAACTCACCGTCTGCATAGGCATTTATAATTTCAGTAGAAAATTCCATTATTACTTTACCACTCTTAAAATATTGTCTGCGTTATTTTCCTGTGCTTTAAATGCCACATGTGATTTATTTTGTTGTTCTAATCTTTTTTTCTTAATGCTTTTACTTAGCGCACCTCTTGCTCTATTTAGGCGACTCATAACCGTACCAATAGGCACCTGTAATATGCTTGCTACCTCGCTATAACTAAGGCCATCTAAATCAACCAGACTAACAACCTGACGCTGAGCGTTAGGTAAGCCTGTCATTGCACTGCGAACCATCAAATCAACCTGACTAACCAGCATTTCATGCTCCGGAGTATTATTATCAGACATGATTATCCGCTCTATATCTTCACTAGGTCTGCTTTTTCTCAAATAACCTAGCCATACATTATTTAATATCGTATACACCCAGCCATCAAACGCAGCTTCATCTTTCAACTGCTCAATTTTTTGAAGCGCCAGCATCTGAGTTTCCTGCACCAGATCATCTGCCAGCATGGCATCATGGGACCACGCATAGGCCATGCGATAAAGCTTTGGCCGACTTAACTCAATACGCCTTACGAGAACCACCTTGCGGCAAGCAAGCTTAAATATATTCACTACACACTCTTTATTATCCTTAAACCGTCTGGATTACTAAATAAAGATACATTTATTGGCAAATTTATTCCATTTTATTTAATTTTGATTAATTTTTATAAGCTTTATTAGCTATTAATTAAATTAGAGTTATCTAATTCATTGATTTAATTAAAAATAATGGAATATTTATTTCATAACCTTCATCTATGTTTAAACCAAAACAAAACCTGAGGAGGTTAATACTTAAAATGAAATATATAACTATACTAATATCGATATTGTTCAGCATGACAGCAATGTCTGCCAATGCTGACAGTACCAATAAACCATTCGCAGAAAAGCGAGTAGTTCTTCAGATAAGTGACCCAAACCCGTTTAAACAAACTCTGGTTTTAAATGTGGCTAACAACCTGATTAAACATTATGGGCAAGACAAAGTTGATGTAGAAATTGTTGCATTTGGCCCCGGTCTTCGACTTTTAATGGCCGGTAACAGCAATCAATCCCGCATCAGCGGCTTAAGTGATTCAGGCGTAGAATTTTCAGCTTGCAAAAACACCATAAAAGCTTTTTCTAAAAAGTTGGGGCATACACCTGAGCTTGTAGCACAGGCAAAACCTGTCAGTGCCGGTGTAGTAAGAATTCTAGATTTAACAGCTCAAGGCTACAGCCTGGTTAAGCCTTAACAGGCATCATGAGGAATTATTAATGAATATTAAAAAAATAGTATTATTGACTGGCTTGTCATTAATTAGCACAAG
>Ga0316205_10001565_pt1 | contig 27766 bp, 21 predicted proteins | sample 3monthpyrite_MG_FD_204941 | JGI IMG/M metagenome (GOLD analysis project Ga0316205, IMG submission 204941) | Microbial mat bacterial communities from mineral coupon in-situ incubated in ocean water Damariscotta River, Maine, United States -... | ecosystem: Environmental > Aquatic > Marine >...
CATTGAAATGTTCTACAATCGAAAACGATTGCATAGCCACCTTGGTCATGTGTCACCCGATGATTATGAAAACCAGTATTTAGCTGGAAGCTAGAAGTCTACAAAATCAGGGGAAGATCACATTATCTCTTAACTGGGGTAGTCGAATCCATTAAACCACGTCAGGTATTGTAGTTATCCGCTAGCATCCTTGTAAGACATGTCTTACATCTGTGTGAGATATGTTGTTAATTTTTAGTAGATATAACTGCGGATTAACTCTAACCATCTGAAAATATTGTTTAATTTTTCAGTTGCGGATGTTACAAATAAGTTACAGCTTAAAAATAATTATTAACATACTTCGAAAATTCAATTTTAAGTGTAATATTAATCATGTCAGGAAGGCACAGAGCAGGAAGCTCTTTTAATATGTTTTACTAGAGTAATGATTACTTGATGTAAAAATTGCTGAAGTAAGGACTACTAAAGTATTGAGGGAGGCTTAAGGATTAAGTCGAGTGAATTGGACTTCACTAAAGGATGATATGAACAAGGATGTGAATCAGTCAGGATGATTGATGTCAGGAAGACGATGTCTAGGAGACAGCTTGTTTTTAAATGGAATTTTTATAAAGGAATTGCTCAAGGATGTAGTTATGGAGAGTATGTGCAAGGAAGTACATGGATGTTAGCTAAGGACAAAAAGTAAGGATTTACTTTAAGGAAAAACTAAGGAAAGTTATCAAGGATGAATTGAGAACACTGAAAAAATGCAGGATGCATATAAGCTAGTTATAAAGTGCAGCTCTTTGAGCTGCATTTTTTTATGCCTGATTTCTAGTGTTTTTAACCAAAGTTTGATCTTACTCATTACTGATTCTTGACTATTTTAAAATGTTTTTATTAAATGAAGTAATTATTATTTTTTAAGGAATAATTATGACTAGCCAAAGACATGGCCTTTCAATTGGTATCGAACGTGTACAGAACAATTTCTTCTTATCTTTAAAAGCTATTGGAAAATTAACCCATCAAGATTATCAAGTTATTACACCTATGATTGATGCAGCGCTTAGAGAGGTCGATTCACCGAAAGTTAAAGCAGTTTTTGATGTCACTGAAATGCAAGGGTGGGAATTTAGAGCTGCATGGGATGATTTTAAACTAGGCTTAAAGCATGGTAGTGAATTTGAAAAAATAGCTATTTATGGCAATAAGCATTGGCAAGAAATCATTTCAAAAATTGGCTCTTGGTTTATTTCTGGTGAAGTGGAGTATTTTGAAAGTTATCAACAAGCAATTGATTGGCTTAATAAATAATAAAGTTTTATTTGCTCGGTGTTGAAAAGATCAAAGAGCGCTCTAAACTGAGCTAATCGTCCATATTAGATATGAACCTAGGAAATTAAATGATGGTGAACGATACTGGGCTTGAACTAGTGATTGACACGGGTTGTAAAGAGTAGAAGGTGTTATCTCAACTGAGCTAATCGTCCATATTAGATATGAATATAGGAAATTAAATGATGGTGGACGATACTGGGCTTGAACCAGTGACCCCCGCCTTGTAAGGGCGGTGCTCTCCCAACTGAGCTAATCGTCCATATTAGATATGAATCTAGGAAATTAAATGATGGTGGACGATACTGGGCTTGAACCAGTGACCCCCGCCTTGTAAGGGCGGTGCTCTCCCAACTGAGCTAATCGTCCGAAATATCATTACTTAAACAAGTGGCGGAGTGGACGGGACTCGAACCCGCGACCCCCGGCGTGACAGGCCGGTATTCTAACCAACTGAACTACCACTCCGCAAAATCTTGCTTAATTTTTGATAAATATAAGTGGCGGAGTGGACGGGACTCGAACCCGCGACCCCCGGCGTGACAGGCCGGTATTCTAACCAACTGAACTACCACTCCGCAGTATATATCTATCTACATAATTTTTTTACAGGTTATGCTCCTGATGAAACAAAAGTGGCGGAGTGGACGGGACTCGAACCCGCGACCCCCGGCGTGACAGGCCGGTATTCTAACCAACTGAACTACCACTCCGCGATATTTGTTTCTCAAAGTATCCTTATAATAAGGATGGTGGATGATACTGGGCTTAACCAGTGAATCAGCGCGGGTTGTAAAGAGCAGAAGGTGCTTTTATAACTACGCTTTTTCTCATCATTCCACAACCATTTTATTAAAATGGTGGACGATACTGGGCTTGAACCAGTGACCCCCGCCTTGTAAGGGCGGTGCTCTCCCAACTGAGCTAATCGTCCGTCTCTGTGGGGGCGTATTATAGGCAGATCAAAAAAGCTGTCAACATAAAAGCTACTAAAAACACTAATTATTTTCAAATAGATGATTGTTTGATTTATTTTTGTCCACAACGCCGTTTTTGTCTGCACTATCATAGAATATTTTTATAGGTTTTGTTAATAGTTTCAAACAAAACTGGTTAAAAGGTGAATTAACTTAAGCACAGTGTTAAAATGCCGCCAATTTTTAGGCCTATTTACTCTCCTAAGCTATTATTTTTGTTGCTTAGGATCTTGATGTTGAGAATTTTATGACTTTAACTACTCGTTTTGCTCCAAGCCCTACCGGTTATTTACATGTGGGTGGTGCTCGTACTGCCTTATACAGCTGGCTTTATGCTCAAAAAAATGGCGGTGACTTTATTCTTCGCATTGAAGATACAGACATAGAGCGCTCTACTCAAGCATCGGTTGATGCCATTATGGATGGCATGAACTGGTTAAACCTTGAGTGGACGCATGGTCCTTATTATCAAACCAAACGCTTTGATCGTTATAAAGAAGTAATTGAGCAGTTACTTGAGTCGGGCAATGCCTATCGTTGTTATAGCACTGCGGAAGAAGTGGAAGCAATGCGTGAGGAAGCTAAAGCAAAAGGCGAAATTGAAAAATATAATGGCTTATGGCGTGATCGTACAGATCATCCAAGCGATGACCCCTTTGTTATTCGTTTTAAAAATCCGTTAGAGGGCGATGTTGTTATTAAAGATATGGTTAAAGGTGATATCACCATTAGCAATGAGCAGTTAGATGATTTAATTATTGCGCGTTCAGATGGTACGCCAACTTATAACTTAACTGTAGTTGTTGATGATTGGGATATGAAAGTAAGCCATGTGGTACGTGGTGATGATCATATTTCAAATACACCTAAGCAAATTAATATTTTAGCGGCACTTGGCGCGACTATTCCTGAATATGCCCATATTCCGATGATTTTAGGTGATGATGGCAAACGTTTATCAAAACGTCATGGTGCGGTTGGTGTTATGCAATATCGTGATGATGGTTATTTGCCCGAAGCCTTACTTAATTATTTAGTACGCTTAGGTTGGTCACATGGCGATCAAGAAATTTTTTCTCGCGAAGAAATGATAGATTTATTTGATTTAAAAGATTGTAACCGAGCGCCATCGGGTTTTAATACCGATAAACTTATCTGGGTAAATCAGCATTACATGAAAACCATGGATCCTGAGTATGTTGCTAGCCACTTAGCTTGGCATATGGAAAACCAAGGTATTAACACTGAAAATGGCCCTGCACTTGCCGATGTTGTAAAAATACAGGCCGATAGAGTAAAAACCTTAAAAGAAATGGCAGAGATTTCACGTTATTTTTATGAAGACTTTACTGAGCTTGACGCAAAAGCAGTGAAAAAACATTTGCGCCCGGTGGTAAAAGAGCCACTGTTGTTAGTGAAAGAAAAATTAGCCGCATTAAGCAATTGGCAGCCAGATCTTATTCACGCAGCTATTAATGATACAGCAGAAGAGCTAGAAGTTGGCATGGGTAAGGTTGGTATGCCACTTCGCGTTGCAGCAACGGGCGGCGGTAATTCACCATCGCTTGATATTACCCTTGCATTACTTGATAAAGAAAAAGTGTTAGCACGTATTGATCAAGCGTTAGTGGTTGTTGAAGAGCGTATAGCAAATAGCTAATGTTAAAAAGCTTAACATTAAATATAACAGGAGAAATAAGTGCAATTTAGCGATTTTGGTTTAGAAAACCGTTTGATGAACACAGTAGAGCACTTAGGTTTTACTGAGCCAACCCCAATTCAGCAACAGGCAATACCTGCGGCAATGAACGGACATGACTTAATTGCATCATCAAAAACAGGCTCGGGTAAAACACTTGCTTTTATTATTCCTGCTTTGCAACGGCTCACTAAAAATCGCGCTTTGTCTAAGCGAGATCCTCGTGTGGTCATTTTAACGCCTACACGAGAGCTTGCTAAACAAGTTTTTAGTCAACTGCGCTTATTTACTGCCAATACTCAGTTTAAAGCTGTGCTTATTTTAGGTGGTGAAAATTTCAATGATCAGGTTAAAGTCTTAGAAAAAGACCCACATTTTATTGTTGCCACACCAGGACGTTTAGCAGATCACTTAACTCAAGGCCATTTTTATTTAAATGGTTTAGAGCTACTTATTTTAGATGAAGCCGACCGTATGCTTGACCTTGGTTTTGCTAAAGAGCTAAGTCAAATCAATAAGGCAGCGGATCATCGTAAACGGCAAACGTTATTATTTTCTGCAACCCTAGATCATGCTCAAGTTAATGAATTTGCTCAAGAGCTATTAAAGAAACCTAAACGTATTGCTATTGGTGGCGCTTTTACTGAGCATAAAGATATTAACAAACGTTTTTATTTGGCTGATAACCTTGATCATAAAGAAGCCTTGTTAGGTCATTTTTTAAGTAATGAAAGCTACCAACAAGTGATTATCTTTACCGCAACACGAAGTGATACTGAGCGATTAGCTAATGTACTTAATGAACAAGCATTAAATGCGGTTGCCTTAAGCGGCGAGCTAATTCAAAGCCAACGTAATCAAATTATGGAAAGCTTTAGTAAAGGACAGCATAAAATTTTAGTGACTACTGATTTAGCGTCCCGTGGTTTGGATCTTGTTAATGTTTCACTAGTCATTAATTTCGATATGCCAAAACATGCTGAAGAGTTTATTCACCGTATTGGCCGTACAGGGCGTGCAGGAAGCCAAGGTGATGCTATTGCTTTTGTTGGCCCTAAAGACTGGTTGAGCTTTAAAAATGTTGAAGGTTTGTTAGAACAAAAAATAAACTTTGATTATATTGATGGCTTAAAAGCAAAATTTAAAGGCTTAAAGCCTAAAAAAGACAAAGTAAAAGCAGTTAAAACTAAAGGGAATAAAGACGTTAAGTCAAAAGCTCCTAAAGTGAGAAAAGCCTCTAAGAAAACATTCCATGTTGCTCAAGATGTTGGTGATATGCCCATTATTAAGAAAAAGAAGGCTATACCTGCTCAGCACATAGAAGACAGTAAGCTTGATGAAGTTGATTAAATGAAAAACACAGGCAGTTGTTTATGTAAAAAAATCACTTTTGCAGTGGATAAATTTCAAGGACCTGTTGGACATTGCCATTGCACTATGTGTCAGAAATTTCATGGCGCGGCGTTTTCCACCTTTGTTGAAGCGAAAATAAAAGATTTACATTGGCTGTCAGGCAAGGATTTATTAAAAGAATATGAAGCAGACAACAGCAGTGTCAGAACTTTTTGCTCAAATTGCGGTTCAAGTTTACTATTCGAGTCACGCTATAATCGCGAGGCAGAAACCATTGAAATTGCCTTAGCGGCTTTTGATGAGCATCAAGCGGTTACGCCTGATGCTCATATTTATACCGAATCTAAACTCGATTGGTTTGAAATTAACGACCACTTACCGCAATTTCATCAATACAGAGATTGACCTTTACCTGTAGTAACTAAGGTGATGCTTATTCTATAACCAACTGTTTGACAGTGAAGTGAGTTTCATCGCTACCTAACTTTTCTTTTAAATAAGGTAATGCCTCTGACATTTGCTGTGCTAATTGCCATGGCGGATTAACAATAAACAATCCCGTGCCTGTCATACCGTATTCTTCACTATCTTCTGATAAGCAAAACTCCAGTTGCAGGACATTTTTTACATCACTTTTGGTAAAGTTATTTTGCATTTCATCGACACGTGAACGCTGCACTACCGGATACCAAAGAATATAAGTGCCAGTGGCAAACTTTTTATAGGCTTTAATAATAGTAGTAACCGCTTTTTGATAATCTTCTTTAAGCTCGTAAGGTGGGTCGATTAACACCACTCCACGTCGACTTGGTGGCGGCAGTAAGCCTAAAACGCCTTGATAACCATCACTTTGTTTAACAAAACATTTTTTCCACCGATAACAAAAATCCGTTAAGTGCTCTATATCGGTTGGGTGTAACTCAAACAAATGAGTGCTGTCTTGGCGGCGCATAAAGGCTTTAGCAATGCCGGGAGAGCCGGGATAAATATCAAGTTCAGCATTACCATTAAGTTGATTAATTAATTCAATATAAGGCTGCAAGGCGACAGGCAAATTTGGTTCACCAACTAACTTGGCAATACCATTTCTATACTCACCAGTTTTTTGCGCGTAATCATCATTCAGTTGATACATGCCCGCACCAGAATGGCTATCTATATAATGAAATCCCTTTTCTTTGCGGGTCATATAATCAAGCACCAGTGTTAGCACACTGTGCTTGAGTACATCGGCAAAATTGCCAGCATGGAAGGCGTGACGATAACTTAACATTTCTATCCTTGGTAGGCGGGAACTTGTTCGCGCTAAAGTCGATAATAAACACCCTTCGACAAGCTCAGGGCAAACGGGTTTAAGACTAATCCTAAGACTAACGCGCATTCTGAGCGCGAAGCAGTCGAAGGGTTAAGCTTGACTTGCTAAATACTCATCGTAAGTACCAGCAAAATCAACATAACCCTCTTTGGTTATTTCAATAATACGTGTGGCTATGGTAGAAACAAATTCACGGTCATGACTAACAAATAATAATGTGCCTTCATAGCTCTCTAGTGCCATATTCAATGATTCGATTGATTCCATATCCATGTGGTTAGTTGGCTCATCCAATACTAAAACATTAGGGTTTTGCATCATCAGTTTACCGAAAAGCATACGGCCTTTTTCACCACCAGAAAGTACGCTTACCATCTTTTTAATATCGTCAGCAGAGAAAAGTAAACGTCCTAAGTAACCACGAACGGCTTGTTCATCATCATTAGGTTGGCGCCATTGACTCATCCACTCAAATAAAGTCATGTCAGTTTCAAATTCGTATTCATGATCTTGCGCGTAATAGCCAATATTGACGTTTTCAGACCAAGTGAATTCACCAGAAGTTGCTTCATAGCCCACTTCATTCATTAAAGTACGTAAAAAGGTGGTTTTACCTATACCATTTTCACCAATAATAGCGACACGTTCGCCAACTTCTATTAAGGCAGATATATCTTTAAGGATATGAGCATCTTCGAAGCTTTTGTTTAGTTTATCTAATACTAGGGCATTACGGAAAAGTTTCTTTTCTTGGTTAAAGCGAATAAACGGGTTGCTACGACTTGACGCTTTCACTTCTTCAAGCTGAATTTTATCAATACGTTTAGCGCGTGATGTCGCTTGTTTGGCTTTAGATGCATTAGCCGAAAAACGGGCAACGAATGCTTGTAACTCACCAATTTGTGCTTTTTTCTTAGCATTATCAGCTAATAAACGCGCGCGAGCTTGTGTTGCTGCTAGCATGTACTCGTCATAATTACCGGGGTAAACGCGTAGCTCACCATAATCTAAATCAGCCATGTGGGTACAAACACTGTTTAAAAAATGTCTATCATGAGAAATAATGATCATTGTTGAATTACGTTCGTTCAAGGTTTCTTCTAACCATTGAATCGTGTGAATATCTAAGTTGTTGGTTGGCTCATCAAGCAATAAAATATCAGGATCAGAAAACAAAGCTTGGGCAAGCAGAATACGTAATTTATAGCCTGGTGCTATTTCGCTCATTAAGCCATAATGTTGCTCGACAGAAATACCAACACCAATTAATAACTCCCCAGCGCGTGATTCAGCACTGTACCCGTCCATTTCAGCATATTCAGATTCTAAATCGCCTACCTTCATACCATCAGCTTCGCTCATTTCAGGCAAGGCATAAATACGATCGCGTTCTTCTTTTACCGCCCAAAGCTCAGTGTGCCCCATAATAACGGTGTCGATAACACTGTATTCTTCAAAAGCGAACTGATCTTGACGTAACTTACCTAAACGCTCACCAGTATCAAGGTTAACATTGCCAGAGGTTTGCTCTAAATCGCCACCTAAAATTTTCATAAAGGTTGATTTACCACAGCCATTTGCGCCAATTAAACCATAGCGGTTACCGCCACCAAATTTCTGTGAAATGTTTTCAAACAGTGGCTTGGCGCCAAATTGTTGGGTGATGTTGTTTGCTGCTAACACGTTATTTATCCTTTGTTTCTGTTGTGAACTTTAGCTTTATTTGACTTACGCTTACTAGAGCTTGTATCACTTTTAGTATTTTGATTTGAACTATTAAATTGATCGTTGCTAAAGCGCGTTAAGCCCTTATTTGTGGGGTGACGGTTCGCTTTAGGTTTTTGCTTGTTGTTTCTACTTTGTCCTGGACTGGTTTTATTGCCTTTGCTGTTATTTTTGCCTTGTCGCTTATCATAGCCTTGAGCACGTTGCTCATTACGGGTTTCTCTTGGCACTAAACAGTTTGGCGCAGAGCCAATTAGTTTACTTAAGCCCATTTTGGTTAATGCTTTACGTATTTCTGGCCAGTTATTGGCGTCGTGATAGCGCAATATTGCTTTATGCAAGCGTCTTTGTATGGTGCCTTTAGGTACAGACACTGTGCCATCTTCTTTTGCCAAATTTTTACTGGTAATATTCCGCAATGAGTTTAGCTCAGTATGGTAAAGTGTTGTAGCATTAGCGAGTGGTGAGGGATAAAAATTTTGCACCTGATCTAACTTAAAGTTATTTTCTTTAAGCCATAATGCTAAATTGACCATATCTCGATCGGTTGTGCCCGGATGTGCTGAAATGAAATAAGGGATTAAATACTGTTTTTTACCGGCAAGCTTAGAGTAATGATCAAACATTTCTTTAAATTTGTCATAACTGCCCATGCCCGGTTTCATCATATTATTTAATGGACCTTCTTCGGTGTGCTCTGGCGCTATTTTCAAATAACCGCCAACATGATGACTGGCTAATTCTTTAACGTAGTCAGGATCTTGTATGGCTAAATCGTAACGAACGCCTGAAGCAATCAGTACTTTTTTTATGCCTTTTACTTTTCTCGCCTTGCGATAAAGCTCAATAGTAGGAGTATGGTCCGTATCTAGATGGCCACAAATGGTTGGCCAAACACACGAAGGTTTTCTACAGGTTGCTTCGGCTTTTTCACTTTTGCAATTAAGCTGATACATATTGGCAGTCGGGCCGCCTAAATCAGAGATTACACCAGTAAAACCGGGAACTTTGACTTTTATATCTTCAATCTCAGCAATAATTGACTCATGAGAGCGAGATTGAATAATGCGGCCTTCATGCTCGGTAATAGAACAAAAAGTGCAACCGCCAAAGCAGCCTCGCATAATATTAATAGAGGTTTTGATCATCTCATAGGCAGGAATTTTTGCTTTGCCATAACTAGGGTGTGGCACGCGCTGATAAGGTAAACCAAACACACCATCCATTTCATCTTGCGACAATGGTTTAGCGGGTGGATTTAACCAAATAAGTCGGTTGCCATGGCTTTGTACTAACGGCTTGGCTGATGTTGGGTTCACTTCTTGATGAAAAATTCGAGAGGCATGAGCATACATCACTTTATTATCTTTTACCTGTTCAAAGGTCGGTAAATTAATGTAAGTGTTTTCCCAAGGTTTTGCTTTTTTTTCCCAACTTTTATTGCGGGTATAACTGCTTTTAGTATCGCTAGCACGAGGATCGGTAATATTAACTACTTGTGCTGTTTTTGTTACATCTTTAGATGCATCAAGTGCTGTCATTTGCGATTCATTATCACTGCACGTACTCGGCGTAATCTCATCATAAGGATTAGGAATAGCATCAATCTTGCCAGGCCTATCAATATCGCGAGAATCTATGCCTTGCCAACCTGGAAGGGCTTGGTTAGATAAAAAGGCGCTACCACGAACATCAGTAATTTTTTTTACATCTTCGCCATTGGCAATACGGTGAGCAATTTCAATTAATGGTCGTTCAGCATTACCATAAATCAATAAATCGGCTTTTGAGTCGAATAGTACAGAGCGGCGAACTTTGTCAGACCAATAATCGTAATGAGCGATACGGCGCAAACTTGCTTCTATGCCGCCAATAACAACGGGTACACCTTTAAATGCTTCTTTACAGCGTTGAGTATAAGCGGTAACTGCTCTGTCTGGGCGTTTTCCGCCTTCGTCATTTGGGGTGTAGGCGTCATCATGGCGCATTCTTCGTTCAGCCGTGTAACGGTTGATCATTGAGTCCATGTTGCCAGCGGTTACGCCAAAAAATAGATTAGGTTTGCCCAGTTGCATAAAGGCATCTTTTGACTTCCAGTCAGGTTGGGCAATAATGCCAACTCGAAAACCTTGCGACTCTAGCATTCTGCCAATAATTGCCATGCCAAAACTGGGATGATCAACATAAGCGTCGCCAGTAACTAATATAATGTCACAGCTATCCCAACCTAATGCGTCCATTTCTTTGCGAGACATAGGTAAAAATGGCGCGGTGCCATAACACTCAGCCCAATATTTGGGATAGTCGAATAAGGCTTGTGACTGTGTATGGCTCATGGCTCGCTCAATATTTATTTACATGGGTTTAAACAACCCTACAAAAAGTAGGCGCGCGATTATAGCAAAAAGCAACGCATTTATCTAAAGGTATCTATTCTCTCATGGTTGATTGTATTGGTTGAAGGTATGGGTATGTTTCATTTACAAATAAATTGTATACAATTTTGCTTTGTTTATTTACATCCACAATTTCATTTGCTCTAATCAGTTCACAAAATATTTATCTTAGAGCAAAGTACATGAAATTAACCTTGATCAGTAGCGCATTAATTGCTGCTTTTACTTTAACGGCGTGTAATAACGAACAAAATAAAACTAATGAGCCGAGCCAGAGTAAACCTGTCGCTGTGACTCAAACAACGTCAACTAAACAAGATAATAAAAATTTAGAAGTGCTTTATAAACAAGCCACACAAATATTGTTTAAACAAAGAGCCCTTGAAGCAACAATGTATGGTTTGTCGAGCAAAGATGTTGGTAAAGAATTTAGCAGTCAACAAGAAGTTTTTAATCCAAAAAATGAAGCGCAATTACGTCAGCAATTAGCTAAGTTATCAAAACAAATTAGTGAGTTTGTTTTATCTCAGCCTTCAAAGTCTGATATTGATAACCAGCAGGTAATGGCAGGGTTGACGCGTTATTTTGCAGGGCATGCAGATTTTAATATAGGTTATATTGACGTTTGGATGGGCTTATCACCATTTATTGTTAATCAAATAAATGGCCCTTTAATAGATATCCCTCGTATTATGCAAAATGATCAGCCTATTACCAACGAGCAGGAGGCACTTCATTATATTGCTCGCTTAGAAAAAGTTGATCAACTTATTGCTAGTATAGAAAAGAAGCTTGCCTTTGATACTGAACAAAACTGGTTGCCACCTAAAAGTACACTTGATGGTGCTATTCGTTATTTAAGCGGCTTTACCAGTGCAGCGCCAAAAGATCATGTTTTTGTAACTGCATTTAGTGACAAAATTAGTGAAGTTGCTACCTTAACAAGTGAACAAAAACAAAAATTAATTAATCAAGTGGTTAAAACAGTGACTGAGGTGGTTTATCCTGCTTATCAGTCAATGACTAAAACAGCTCAGCAGTTATCACCTAAAGCACGTAGCGAAGCAGGTGTTTGGGCACAGCCTAATGGCGAAAAATATTATCAAGATGCCATTCAACAACTAGGCGATAGCGCACTTTCTGCTGATGAAATTCATCAATTAGGGTTAGATGAAGTTAAGCGCATTAGTGCAGAAATGGATGCAATTTTACGTAGTGAGGGTTATAAACAAGGCACTGTTGGTGCAAGAATGGTAGCACTTAACGACGAGCCTCGTTTTTTATACGAAGACTCTCAGGCTGGTCGTGAGCAATTATTAGCAGATTTGAATGGCTATATTAATGAAATTACGCAAAAAATGGCGCCTGTCTTTAAAACCAAACCCAGTTATCAAGTAGAAGTACGCGCTTTTCCTGTTGAAATTCAAGACGGCGCACCGGGAGGGCAGTACAGTCCTCCAGCAGTTGATGGCTCAAAACCGGGCATTTATTGGATTAACTTACGTGACATGAAAGCTAATCCTAAATTTGGTTTGAAAACCTTAACCTATCATGAAGCTAACCCTGGGCATCATTGGCAAGTCGCGTTAAATATGGATCAAACGACCTTACCATTTTTACGCCGTATTGCGCCTTACAATGCTTATGCAGAAGGCTGGGCACTTTACTCTGAAAAAGTTGCTAGTGAACTTGGGCTTTATGAAAATGATCCCTTTGGTAACTTAGGGCGACTACAAGCTGAATTATTTAGAGCCGTGCGTTTGGTGGTTGATACTGGCATGCATCACAAGCGTTGGACACGAGAGCAAGCTATTGCGTATATGAGTGAGCAAACTGGCTCCGCTGAGTCTGATGTCATTGCAGAAATAGAGCGCTATATCACATGGCCAGGACAAGCTTTAGGTTATAAGTTAGGTATGCTGAAAATTTTATCATTGCGTGAACAAGCTAAAACGCAATTAGGTGATAAATTTAATTTAGCTGATTTTCATGATGTGGTATTACTGGGAGGCGCTGTGCCTATGGTTGTACTAGAGCGTAATGTAAATCAGTGGGTTAAAAAACAGTTATAATGAAATAGTTACAAGTTACAAAAAGCCACCAAGGTTTATATACTGGTGGCTTTTTTTGTACATGGAAGTACTTATCCAGCGGTGCCAAGGATGGCAAAGAGCGGATTTGTTTGCCTAAAAAATCAATGCAAAATACGTTGCTTTAACAACACACATTGAGTTTTGCCTACGCAGGCAGAATTTTCTAATTGCGCTATTTCTTCATGCTTAAAGTCAGTATTTGATAATATAACCGCAGAGCAGTTGCCCTTACTTAACACAGATTTTATTTTTTCCAAATCTATTTGAGTATCAGCACTGACGACACTTTTAAAATTTACCATTAGTATTTTTGTTACGTCAATATCATGTACTTTGGCGAGTTGTTCTATTGAACTTTCTTCTGGATTAATAAATAAAACCCACTTTTTTTCTTGTTTATGTTGTTGGCATATATGCGCGTATTGACTTGATAGTTCACCGTTGTCGCTAACATTTGTGCATTGTAACCAGTGAGTGCTTGATATAATGTTAGTATTACTAAATTTACTTATCTTATTGATATTATTGTTTTTTAAGTTGTACATAACGAGTTGCCTTCACACTTGATTAAATAAAATAGATATACTGTATAAATCTACAGTATATCTATTTTGTGTGATATTCAAGCATTATTTTTAATTTAAATGAGATGAACCTATACATTTACTTTTATCATATAAAATTTTGGCTGTTGAAATACTCGATGGCACTCACATATCATGGGCCATTGATTATGTTTTTATAATAGTATTTAGGCACAGTATATGAAAATTGAAGTAAGTTTACTGGAAGGGCAGCAGTTACAAGCCAGTTTTGGTGAGCATAAAATAACGAGTGATCAAAGTGTTAACGCTGGCGGAAATGCTGAGCACCCAGAGCCGTTTGATTATTTTTTAGCTAGTATGCCGTTATGCGCTGCTTTTTATATGCGAAAATTTTGTCAACAACGCGATATTAGTACTGATGGTTTGAAAATTGTGCAAAACAATGAAAATATTTCTGAAGATGATAATTACAAGAAAAAAATACCCCTAGAAGTTACCCTGCCAGAAGGATTCCCTAAAAAGTACAATAAAGCTATGCTTGCTGCGGCTAATACTTGTACGGTTAAAAAGGTTATTCAGGCAATGCCCGAATTTGACATAAGTATTGTATAGTTTTCTATTGCTTCATTAAATGTGGCATTTTACTTTGCCACTTACTTAGAATCTTTTGATAACCACCATCTTGATGCATATTAGCTAAACTGTTTTTTAGTTTTTTAATGATGTTTTTGTCGGTATTAAGGTTGCACGCTAAAAAAAAGTTTAAAGATAAACTTTCAACTTCAATAACACGTTGTAATAATTCGGTGGAAACACCTGCTAGCTTAGCTCGGTGTGGAATTGTAATGTCATCGGCAACTATAAAATCTATTTCTGGTCTAGAAACTAATAAATTGATGAGCGAATTAGTACTTTCTAACACATATAAGTTTATATTTTCAGTTAAGCCAATATCTAACATACCTAGATGTGTAACATCGTTTCGGTTAACTGCGGTAATGTAATGTTTTAAATCTTCAAGAGTTTTAATTTCTCTACTGTGCTTATTACTTTTTAAGGCCCAAACCACGGCATTGTTTTTTTCTGTAACAGGTCCTATCCACTCAAACAGTTTTTCCCTACTGGGGATTCTAGCTATAGAGAAAATACAATGGTTAGCTTTTTTTAGAGCCAAGTTATATGTTCTCACCCATGGATAACCATGTAAGCTGTAATTTATATTTGCCCGCCTCACTACTTCTAAAATAACTTCAGTCGAAAAACCAGTAACTGAAGAGTCTTCTGTTATTATTTGATAAGGCGGTAAGTGCTCGGTAACAAAGGTAACTTGAGTTTGGTTTGCAAAACTTTTGTTGTTTAAGAAAATAACAGCGAGTATGGCAAAAGTATATTTTTTCATATCGAAGATCTGTTACCAAATGATAATTTATAAAGTTAAGCATAACTTGCTTAAAGAAAACCGTCCATTTTTTGACAAAATTAGTCAACAAAGCGCCACGCAATAAAACGACTAACTTTTTGTCCTTGCGCCATTTTTACCACTTTAAATTCTGAGACTTTCGCTTTTTTTAGCGCGAGTTTTAGTGGTGATAAATGATCTTTTTTAGACACTAAGCAGGTAAACCATAATACTTGCTCACAATAGTGCTTACTTTCTTTGATCATTTGCTTAATAAATGCTACTTCACCACCTTCACACCAAAGCTCAGCTTTTTGACCACCAAAATTGAGTGTTTTAGTATTTTTATTATCACTTGATTTGTTCAAGTTCTGCCATTTTTTCTTTGTGCCAGTACTACTATCAGCCAAGGACTTGTGAAAGGGCGGATTGCATAGTGTCAAATGATAATATTCATTTGGCTTGATGATGTTATCAAAGATACTTTTACTATTTTTTTGTAACCGGCACTGAATATGATTGGCAATATTTTTATTCGCATTAATATTGATGTTTGCGGCTTTTATTGAAATAGGATCTATATCAGAAGCAACAAAATGCCAACCGTACTCACGAGCGCCTAAAATAGGGTAAATACAGGTAGCACCTGTGCCAATATCTAGCACAGATATTTTCTCCTTAATAGACTCTTCGTTTATTAAATCAGCAAGGTAGTGAATATAATCAACTCGTCCGGGAATAGGTGGGCACAAATAGTCTTGAGGAAAATCCCAGTTTTTTATTTGATAATGATTATTTAATAGCGCAGTGTTTAATGTTTTTACTGCATTGCTATTGCTAAAATCAATGGTACTTTGCTGATTGTATTTGTTTACTATTATAAAAGCAGAAAGAGCAGGGTGAGCTTTAACAAGCGCTATGAAGTCATAACCCTTGCGATGTTTGTTGCGGGGGTGTAATGCTACTTTGGTTGTCATTACTTTGGCTTAATACCAATTTTAAAATAGCCATTGCTGGTAAATTGCACGCACTCGCTGCGTTTTTTACCGATAAGAATTGGGCCATCATCCATAAACAAAAAATTCTTCCAGCAGCGTTTAAATACCGCCCATGTTGTTTCGATAACATGGTCACGGCTTGAGCAGTAATACACAACAGTATTATTATTCCAATTATTGTGATTAGCAATTAGCTCAGGCAACGCTTCTTCATTACTATCCCAAAGGCCTTCCCATTTACCTTGTTCGCCCCAATTACTTTTATCAAACGGCCAATCACCTTTTTTGAAAAAGTCAGGGTGATCTACTTGGCGGCTAATAAAAGTGTCCCACAAAACATTAGCTCTGTCTTTTGCCATGGGTTTTATTTTAGTTAAATCAGACTCATCAATAGGTAAGCTTTTATGTTTGAAAATCCAAGCATTCTTTAATTGTTCTAGTGGGGTGTAACTCATGAATTAAGCCTGATTTTGTGAATACAGTTGAATATGAACTCTTGAATTATACTTGGATCTACTTGTTTTGAAAGTATATTCAAAATCTATGTTTACTTTTTATTTTTAATACGTAAAGTAAGTGGTATTAAGTGTTTTATTAGCTACAATTTAGATGTAGATATATTCAGGTGAAGTTTATGTAATCTTGCACTAATGTAGTCTAGAACTTATGTAAAATATTGTATGAGGTAAGCATTGATAGCTTTAGTCATTATAAAAGATGTTGTAATAAGGGAGCAAACATCTAAAATGCTGGAAGCAAATAATATATCTGTAGTTCAGGCTGCTAATAGCGAAATTGCGGTTGATGTACTAAGAACAAGCCAAGTTGATCTTGTTATTACTGAAGTTGACATAGGTACTGTTGATGGCTGGCGTTTGGCGCGTTTCATTCGAACAGGCATTCTTAGCTCCCATGAAAATTTGCCTATTATTTTAATAGCCGATAATTATTATGAGCGAATCGCTGAAACTACCGCGCGAATGTTCGATATTACCCGTGTTATTACCTATTCTGAGCTAGATTTAATTGTTGACGTAGCAACACAAGCGACCCAAGGGATTAATTGCTTGAACGTGCTGCCACGCATATTAGTCATTGAAGATACCCAAGATACCGCTAATCTTGTTGAACGAATGCTTAAAAACAAGTTTGTTATTGATTTAGCTGAAAATGGACTTGTTGGTATTGAAAAATTCAAACAAAATAGTTATGACCTTGTTTTACTTGATATCATGATGCCAGGTATGACAGGCGATGAAGTTTTAGAGGTTTTAATTGAGCTGAACCCGCAACAAATTATAATCGCAATGACGGCTCATGGCACCATAGATTTAGCTGAATTAATGTTAACTAAAGGGGCTGCAGACTATATACAAAAACCTTTTAAAGCCGAACAATTACGAAAAATTTGTGACATAGCCGCTAAACGAGAAGATTTTTTAATTTCACATCAACAGTTCTCATCAAAAAGCTTGGCATTAGCAAACGAACAGCAAAAATATAGCTCATTATCAAAAACTCATTATCGCGTACTCGATAGCCTTAACAGTATTGTTATAGAAATATCATCTTCAGGTCGTATCACTTTTCTAAATAAAGCTTGGCAAAAAAATACGGGATTTATGGTTTCTGAATCCCTTGGTAAAGAGTTTGTCCATTATATTTCAGAAAACAGTAGCTATGCGAAACAATATATTAATGAGTCTTTTGAAAAGCTGTTATCAGGAAGTGTTACTCAAGAGAGCGTAGAGTTAAAATTAAATAAGAAAAACCAAAATAGTTTTTGGTGTGAAATAAATTTATCTCCTCACTTTGATGAAAATCAACAGTTAATAGGTGTTTCAGGCACTATTGACGATATTAGTGTGCGCAAAAAAGCAGAAAAGCGATTACGCCATGTTGCCTTGCATGACTCGTTAACTAATATTCATAATCGTTATTATTTTGATAATGAGTTACGTAATATCGCTAATACAGCAATACGCGCAAATGTTGAGCATTCATTGCTTTATATAGACTTAGATCACTTTAAGGTTATTAATGATTCTCAAGGACATAAACAAGGGGATTTAGTACTCAAAGAAATTGCTCGCTTATTAAAAGAAAGAACCAGAGCAAGTGATGTACTTGCGCGAATAGGCGGTGACGAGTTTGCAATGCTATTAACAAACACCACTGTTGCGGATGCTAAAAAAGCGGGGCTGGAAATATGCCAAGTTATCGCCAATTCAAGCTTTAGGTTTGCTGAGCAAGTTTACAAGGTAAGTTGTAGTATTGGCGTTTCTGCGATAAATGCTACAGAGCAAAGCAGTGAAATTTATTTACAGCAAGCGGATATTGCCATGTTCGCAGCAAAAGAAAAAGGTCGAAATAGAGTTCATGTTTTCGATGAAAAAGATAAAACGACAGACGGCCTAAAACAAAGTTTTGAGTGGGTTCAAAAAGTACAACAGGCGCTTTTAGAAGATAATATCACACTACATTTTCAACCCATTATTGATGTTAATACCCGTGAAACTGAATGCTATGAGGCGTTAGTTCGGTTAATGGTTGATGGTAAAATGGTCTTTCCTGATAGTTTTATTCCTTCCCTTGAAAAAGCTGAAGATATGAGTTTACTCGACCGGCATGTTATCAGTAAAGCGCTAAGCTTGATGAAACAAAATCCTATTCTAAAAAGAGTTGCCATTAATTTGTCCGCACAGGCCTTTACTGATGATCGCTTATTTTCATTTATCGCTGAAAAATTAACGCGTTATGAAATAGACCCCGCCATGGTGATTTTTGAATTAACTGAAAGTGCAAGTCTTGCCAATATAACTGGCACTCAACGTATGGTTAATGGATTAAACGATATTGGTTGTCATTTTTCTATAGATGACTTTGGTACGGGTTTTAGTACCTTTGCTTATTTAAAACAAATTCCAGCTGGCAGTGTTAAAATTGACGGCTCTTTTGTTAAAGACATGGTCAAAGATCCTATTGATGCAGTGCTAGTAAAAGCCATAAATGATACCGCACATGCGCTTGGAAAAAGCACAGTAGCTGAATTTGTTGAAGACGCTGAAGTTTTAGACAAATTAGCAGAGCTAGGTGTAGATTATGCGCAAGGCTACCATATTAGTAAGCCGATGAGCATAGAAGAAATTATTGAAAAAGCTAAAAATAGTAGTAGCGCAGCATAGGCAAATTGTAGTAAAAAACCTCTGCAAGACTCTAGTGAAACCGCAATAGATACCGTTAATATTATAAAGAGTTGCACCAAGTTTAATGCCTTTGTTTCCCATTCTGCGCAGTTAGAAGCTAAACTCATTTCAGCTTTAATGGAAACGGTACAATCTCCTCGAGGTCCTGTACACATTAGTATTCCTTCTGATGTGCTTCGAAGTCCATATCCTTCAAACTTTCCTAATGTTCATGTAAATTATTTAATGCAGCGTACTTCATTAGAAGATAGACCCGCAGTTCAAAGGCTAGTAGATGAAGTGCTTAATTCAGATAATATCGTTTTTTATATTGGTCATGGTTGTAGTCGAGCCTATGAGCAAATTGAAAAGTTAGCAGAGGCATTAAGTGCTCCTTTTGTGACAGGGCCTATGGGTAAAAGTTGGGTGAATGAACGGCATCCTCTATATCGAGGAGTTTATGGTTATGCAGGACATCAATCAGCAAGAGACTTATTTAAAAACCCTAAAATAGAATTAATTCTAGCTATTGGTACTAGTATTACTGAAATGGGCCTAGGAAACTTGGCTAATGAAGCACTTAATAAACTTATTCATATAGATGAAAGTGTTGAAAATTTTAGCCGTTCGCCTATGGCAAAATTACATGTTTGTGGTCACTTGGACGCAATTCTCAATAGATTAATAAACAAAGTTAATGCACATGGTTGGAAACGGACATGGCATGGTCTTGAGTTTGAGTGTAATTCAAATGTTGTTGGTGGCTATATAGATTTAATTGACCCTGAAAAATGTCAGTCAAAAGAGTCGCCAATTAAGCCGCAAAAGTTGATGGCTTATTTATCACGCAAATTACCTTTAGAAACACGAGTTTTTATTGATACTGGCAATATTTGGGCATGGGCAACGCATTATTTAAGCCATTCTTCTAATAAAGGCTTTTATAGGGTTTCAATGGATTTTGGCAGTATGGCTTGGGGAATTGGCGCGGTTATTGGTTCAGCATTAGGTGCGACTAAAAAAGGTGAATATAGAAATGAATTAATTACTCAACCGCACGTTTGTATGTCAGGCGATGGAGCATGGTTAATGAGCTCTCATGAAATTGGTGTTGCAGTTCAACACCAATTACCGATTTTATTTGTCGTCTTAAATGACTCTGCATTAGGTATGATACGGTTTGGTCAACAACTAAGTGATGCTGAATCGATTGGTTGGGAGTTAAATAAAGTAGACTTTGCCGCGCTAGCTAAAGCACAAGGGGCACAAGGCATAGTTATAAATTCACCAGAGCAGTTACATAAAGTAGATTTTACCGCTATATTTAATGCAACAAAACCTACGCTACTTGATGTCAGAATTGATCCTAACGAAGTGCCTCCTATGATGTCACGGGTTAAGAGTTTAGCTGAAAAACCAGAACAGCCAAATGGTTATTCGTAAAAACAAAACGATTAAACGTTCCTAAATTCGGATAATAAGTTACCAGAAGTAATAATTAAAGGTATTAAATAATGAAATGTAAAACTCTTTCACTGGCAATATTATTTGCTTTAAGCTCATCGGTATATGCTAATGAAGAATTTAGTGATACCGAAGGCGATGATTATTATAATGATTTTTACGGTAGTGAAGAAATGGTTGAAATTGCTACTGGTATTAAAACTCAAATTTATAAAGCGCCTGCAGTTGCTAATGTATATACAGCAGAAAAAATAAAAAATATGGGGGCAATGGATATAGATGATGTGCTTGAAACTGTTCCAGGTTTGCATATCTCTCGTTTTTCTAATACTTATTTGCCCATTTATACTTTTCGAGGCGTGCATAGTAAATATAATCCACAAGTTTTAATGTTAATAAATGGTATACCGATCACTAATGCATTTTTAGGCAATCGAAATCAGAATTGGGGAGGTATGCCTGTTGAAGCTATTGCTAGAATCGAAGTGATTCGTGGACCAGGATCTGCCGTTTATGGTGCAGATGCATTTTCAGGCGTTATAAATATCATTACTAAAAATGCAGATGATATTAAAAAGGATGCAGTTGGTGTACGAGCTGGTAGTCTTTCAACTCAAGATGCTTGGTTAACAGTAGCAGGAAGTAATAATGATCTTAAATACTCAGCTGTTCTAGAATATCATAAAACAGATGGCTCAGAGCAAATAATAGAAACAGACGCACAAACTCGTTGGGATAATATTTTTGGTTCATCAGCATCTTTAGCGCCGGGGCAAGTGAGTTTAGGCACTGAAAACATTGATTTTCGTGGCGAATTAAATTACTTAGGTTGGACACTCAGAGCGGGATTACAAAAACGTGAAAATTTAGGCTTAGGTACTGGGTTAGCTGGTGCATTAGATCCTGGAGCTAACAAAGCTAGTGAAAGAAAGAACTTTGATTTGAGCTATAGTCATCAATTTTCCAATGATTGGCAGTTAGATGCTCAAGTTAGCTATTTAGATACTAGTCAGGATATTGATCAATATTTGATTTTTCCTAAAGGGGCTTTTGGTGGCGCGTTTCCTAATGGCTTTATTGGCAACCCAGAAGTGTGGGAAAGGCATACTAGAGCAAGTGTTACCGGACTTTATAGTGGCTTAGAAAATCATACAGTAAGAGTTGGTAGTGGTTACCGTAAAGGAGATATGTACAAAACTAAAGAAACTAAAAACTTTGGTTTAGGGCCTGATGGTAATCAAATTGATCCTACGGGTCCACTAGTTGATGTATCAGACAGCCCTTATGTTTTCCTAAAAGAAAGAGATAGAACTAATACTTATGCATTTATTCAAGATGTATGGAACTTCTCTAATGACTGGGAGCTAACGGCTGGTTTACGGTATGATGATTATTCAGACTTTGGCAGTACCACCAACCCACGTTTAGCTTTGGTTTGGTCAACTACCTTAAATCTTTCTACTAAATTACTTTATGGAAAAGCATTTCGAGCACCATCATTTGCTGATACTGGTAATATAAATAACCCTATAGCGTTGGGTAACCCGAACTTAAAGCCAGAAGAGATGGAAACAATAGAGCTCTCTTTTAATTATCATCCTCAATCAGACTTCGGTGCAGTGGTCAGTTTCTATAATTATAAGTGGACTGATATTATCCAGTTTATTCCAGATGAAGGGCAATCATCTTCAACAGCACAAAACTTTGGAGAACAAGTCGGCTACGGAGCTGAAATTGAAGTAAATTGGTTAATCACTAATTCATTGAATTTAACTAGTAATTATAGTTGGTCTAAAGCAACAAATAATGATACCAATCAAAATGTGGCATTTGTTCCAGGAAGTCAGTTTTACCTACAACTTGATTGGAAAATACAAGACGATTTGTCGGCTAATGTGAAAAATAATTGGGTTATGGGGCGTGAACGAGATAGTGCAGATTTAAGAGATAAAGTAGACGATTATATTATGACTGATCTAAGCCTACGCTGGCGATTGAGCAACGTTAACGTGGAGCTAACCTTAATTGCCAGAAATATTTTCGATGTAGATGCCAGAGAGCCCTCACTCAATAATGGTGCAGTGGTTAATATTATTAATGACTTACCTCTGCAAGAGCGTACTTTCTTTGGTGAGTTAAGGTATGAGTTTTAATGAGTGTAACCAGTAAAGTGCCATTTTCAGCTAAAAATGATTTTGTTTATGCGAACAAAACTCAAACTAATATAATTTTAGAGCAAGCATCTGAGGTTAACCCATATGTGGCTCAAGCTAATTTTTTACATGGTTATAATATGCTTGAATTACTTCACAAAAAGAGTTTTGTTGATGTTTTATTATTACTTTTTATTGGTGAGCTACCTGAGCCTGAAAAAGTACAATTATTTGAGCGGCTAATGATTGCTTTGATTAATTTAGGACCTCGTCATCCTGCCGTTAAATCGGCTATGGTTGCAGGGGTGAGTAAAGCAAATACTGAACACTTGCTACCCATTGGTTTATCTGTGTTAGGTGGTAAATCTAATGGTGCTAAAGAAGTAGAACAAGCAGTCATTTTTTTACAAGATAATATAAATAAACCCGCGATTGATGTTGCTGCTCAGTTATTTTCGACTATGAAAGAGAGTGAAAAAGAAGGGGAGTTTCATCTTTGTCCCGGTTTTGGCAATAGCTATGGGGGGATTGATGAGTTCACCAATGATGTAGCTGAAAATATTACGGCTAATCTTCAACGTGACTTTCCTTGTATTCAATGGGCTAATGATTTTTGTCAACACTTGGCACCTTATAACATGGGGTGGCTTAAAACGGGCTTAGCTGCAGCGGTATTTTGTGAGTTAGATATTGGCGCTAGAGAAGCTATTGGCTTGTTTCAGCTGATTTGTGCTCCAGGGATATTTGCACAGGGTGTGGAACAAACACATAAACCTATTACTGCAATACCTATGTTGTCTGACGAACAGCATTTATTCAAATTTGAGTGATTTATGGATACTATTCAATATTGGGATATTCGCAATAATAAAATTATCAGTGATGTTGGTCATTGGCAAGGTGGGGTGGACGTTAATGTTCAAGGTCACTCTTTGATGAATGATCTAATGAAAAATGCATCGTTAATGCAGGTCAATATTTTAAATGCTACTGGAAAGTTAGTTAAGCGTAATGTTGCAGACTGGCTTGAAATTAACTTTATGGGGCTGAGTTATCCTGATAGCCGAATTTGGTGCAATCAAATTAGTGCTTATGCAGCTGATACTGATGCGACAGTGGTGGCAGCAGCGAGCTCTGCTATTCTATCTACAGATTCAAGAGCTTATGGTGGCAGTCAAACTACTTTTTCATGTATGTTATTTTTACAAAAAGCATTCTTACAATACCAACAAGGGGTTAGTTTAACTGATATTGTATCAAATGAAAAAGTCATTAAAGGAAAGCCAATGATTGTTGGTTTTGCTCGACCTATTGATAAGGATGATGAAAGGTTGCTGCCTTATGAGCAAGCACAAAAGTCTTTAAATATCACCATCGGTAATTATTTGTTATTTGCTAAAAGCTTAAGTTCCTATCTTTATGAAACTTATAATTTATCAATTAATAGTGGTGGTTATGCGTCAGCATTTTTACTCGATCAAGGATTTACACCTAATGAAGGATATAAAATAAAAGCTTTTGCTGTCGTTGGTGGTGCGCTTGCCTGTTATCGAGATTTAGAAACAACAGCTCCCAATTCTTTTTTACCACTAAGGTGTGGTGATGTAAAATATACGGGCAAAGTGAAAAGAGCCTTGCCCTAAATTTAGCTATTAATCAATGGGCAATGACACGGTAAATATTGCCCCTTGCTCTAACTCACTTTGCACTTTAATAGCACCATCCATCAACTCGACAAAACGTTTCGATATCGCTAGCCCTAAGCCAGTGCCACTAAATTTTCGTGCTTGGCCAGAATCTACTTGCCTAAATTCGTCAAAAATATAGTTTTGTTGCTCTGGTGATAAGCCAATACCTGTGTCTTTAATTTCAAAATGTAGATAACTGTTATCGTTATAAATAGTTAACGTAATCTGCCCATTTTTAGTGAACTTACACGCATTACTTAATAAGTTGAGTAGCACTTGTTCTAACTTTTCTTTATCAGTAAATATACGTGCTACAGTGTTGTTTTTCTCAATGGTGAATTGATTTTTATTTATTTGTGCTAATGGTGTAATGGTATCACTTAGGTTGACTAAAATGCTTTCAAGGGAAACATCCGTTTTGTTTACTTCTATTTTGCCAGACTCTATTTTAGCTAAGTCGAGTAAACTATTGATTAATATTAACAAACGCTGAGAATTTTTTGATATTTTATCCATGTCTTCAATTAAATCAAAGTTTGCTTCTAATTCTAACTCTTCTGTTACTAGTTCGCCGTAGCCAATAATTGATTGAATTGGCGTGCGCAATTCATGGCTCATGTTAGCCATGAATTCAGATTTATGCCGACTGGCATTTAAGGCTGCATCGCGAGCGTCAACCAATTCAGCGGTTCTGATGTCAACTTCTTTTTCAAGTTGATCTCTATGCTGTTTCAAATCATGATCTTGTTGATCTAATACCATCATCATGCTGTTGTAGGCGCTTGCCATATTTTTTATTTCTTTGGCGCCTTGAGCCTCAGCTAAAACGTGTTCACCTGTTGCTTTTGCTTTTTGCATCGTATCAGCAAGTGCGCCAAATGGTTTGAGTAGTTTAAGTAAACCAAAACGTAATACTATACCTAATAGCACTACGGAAGTTATTCCTACAATGCTAATAAGTAAGCCTACTTGCGTTTGCGCCTCTTTTAAATATTCTTTACTGTAGACTACCTCGGCATAACCTATAATTTGCTCTTCTTGTGAATCAATAGCTAAATCAAATTCACTTGCTTCACTAGAATTAGTGTCGGGCAATACTTTAACAGGAGTCTTTATTAGCCAATACTGCGGCGTTTCAAAAGTGATACGTGTTTGCTCAACTACTGGCAACTGAGTATTGCTATTATTATTTGGGAATTCACCTATGGTTAAAAATATACTTTGATCTTCAAGTTGTAATTGAGCAGCTGAAACAGATTGAAAACCAATCACTTGATTCATCGCATCTTGAGCATTTTGTTCTGAGCCAGATAAAAGAGAAAAAACAACTTGTTTAGCCAGCCCTTCAGTTATTTGAAAGGCATTATCCAACATTAGCTGTCGATATTGTTGATTAACCCCTGCCGTTGTTACAAAACCAATAATTAGCGTCATTAAAGAGATTGCTATAACCATAAAGCTTATAACTTGGCTTTTAATGCTTATGTTTGAATTAAATATTGATAAATTGAATGGCATTTAACAGGCTGTATTAGTTAGGAAAAGTTAGTGAAAAGTGTGAACGTTCTTTTGAGTCATAATCAAAGCCTAAATGAGCCGCAGTTCTCAAATTTACGGCAAGCTTTATTGAGTCTAATGTTTTTACTATTGAAGGGCGTGATTTATAGTTAACAGAGTTAATTAAATTGGCAAGCTGCTGACCCAGTAATTCGTTATCAGGTAATGCTGAAAACAAAGCGCCGCGTTTAGCATGTGCAGGTTTGCTCGAAAAAACCACCATTTTATTTTTCCATGCTTTTTCTAAAATAGTAGGCACAACAACTCTTTCATTTGCAGTAACGGGATCTAATGGTAACCAAATCGCCATTTTTGAAAGATCTTTACCGTTGAAAATATCGTCGTACGCTTTTACTGCGGTTTTAATGTCATTAACCGCGATATGAATTAGAGAAAGCCCTTTTTCTTCAGCCTTGATTTGAGCTTCTTTAATTATCCATGCTGATGCAGGGCTATAAATAACGGTAACTGTGGTTACATCAGGCGCTAATTCATGAAGAGAGTCAAACAATACCGCAGGGTTTGCCATTAAGCTAACACCCGATATGCCGTTGGGTTTTATGGGTAAAGCACCCACAACAACAGGTTTTTCTTTATATATTTGTTTAGCTATTCGCATGCCTCGTCGACCTAAAGCGATAACTTTTTCTGTTTTTATGGATTGTGATATTTTTTTTGCATCAAACTTTGAGGGCAATTTTAAATGAATAATTTCTCCATCAAGCGATGTTTCAATTCCTGAGTTTATTTGTTGAAAAATAACATCGTAAGGTGCTTTAACATCAGGATATACTACTGTCACTTTTTCAGCATAGGCATTAATGCTTATGCTGAGTAGTAAAAAGAAATGTAAACTGTAGTTAATGTACCACTGCAATGAAAATACCCTTTTAATTAAAAGCCATATTTAACTAAATATTCAGCTATATCATTACTATATGCTTAAGTACTTTCATATTCAAATGTTGTTTATAAATCATTCACTGATATATATAATTGCTTCAATTAATTAAACCTAAATACAGGTATTTGTTATTTGTAATAATACTAATGCGACAATCTAACACCAAGTTATTTAAAAATACTTGGTGTTGGCTAATGCGGTTTAATACACCTTTTAACTTTTTATTTTCTTTTTCTATTTGTTCTAAGGCATTATCTACCAACCAAGAAATAGAGCGTAATTTAACATCTTGGCCTTTTTCTTCTCCAGCCAACGGCTCTTTCTGCCAAAGCACTGAACCAATAGGTAGTGCAGCTGTTGCTTGTAAATATTTCCATCTAGCGTGTTGTGGCACCCAGAATACATTTTCTGCCGTGTAATATTCACGTAGTTCTAACTCTGTATTCACAGATTTGTTATATTCTTCGTCACTATCGTAATCTTCACGAGGCATGAAGTAGATATTATCGTCGCTATTATCTACGGTAAATAAGTGGCGTAATTCGTTTTGACGCTCTTCGAATGAATCTGATACATATTTAAGGAAAATTAAGCCAAGTACTACATGCTTATAGTTGGCTGCATCTATTGAGTTACGCAGTTTGTCAGCTGCTTTCCACAACTTAGTATCTAATGCGTTTAAGAACTCTTGTTCCGTTTTATTCATCTAACATTACCTAATCGGTTAAGGTGCTGTTTTATTTAATAACAACACTTAAAATTTAATCACTTCTTACTTAGATCACGTTTGGATTGTGCTGCAATCCAATTTTCTATTTCGTTTTGCTTAAATCGCCAAGAAGCACCTACTCTAAATGCTGGAAGTTTGACCTGGTCAACTAAATTCAGTCACCCCAGTTAAGCAACCATTGTTAATTTCTCTGTTCCTAATTCAAAGTTACTTGGACTTTGATAACCAAGATACGAGTGAAGCCGGTGGCTGTTGTACCACA
>Ga0316205_10001566_pt1 | contig 27760 bp, 29 predicted proteins | sample 3monthpyrite_MG_FD_204941 | JGI IMG/M metagenome (GOLD analysis project Ga0316205, IMG submission 204941) | Microbial mat bacterial communities from mineral coupon in-situ incubated in ocean water Damariscotta River, Maine, United States -... | ecosystem: Environmental > Aquatic > Marine >...
CGCTTCCCCCGTGCTTTTGGCTACACCCTGCGCCACGGACAGGTGGCCGAGTGGTCGAAGGCGCACGCCTGGAAAGTGTGTAGGCGGGAGACCGTCTCCAGGGTTCGAATCCCTGTCTGTCCGCCACCCACCCCAGTCTCTGTCAGCAATTTCGCCATTTCCCTGTTTTATCCCGACTTTCCGGGGCCTTGCGCTGTGCCATCTGCGTGGGAGACACCTGTGATCCAGTTGATCAGGGTCAAATCCCTCGGCCGTCTCTGACGCCAGCATCACGCGCTTCGGTTAGGCCTGATTTTCCCTGCTAACAGGGAATTAACAGGGAAATTTTGCTAAAACAGTCCGATGTGCTCCAAATCACCCGTCAATAACCATAAAATATCAATGCGTTACGAGTGATTTCCCTGCGCAAATTAACAGGGAACTTTTTGACAATTAACAGGGACATTTCCAACAGGAACAGGGATTGAGGCACGCAGATCAGGGATGGTTTGGATCTTGGCTAAACCCGTAAATCCGCGCCTGCATATCCCAGTCAAGTGGGATCGGTTTGCGGATGATCTTTTCCAGGGTCAGTCCTGGCGGATGGTGACCGTCGAGAATTGCTTTTTGGATCGCGGGCGCGAGAAAGGCGAGTTGTGCTCGGGTACGTACATATGAATCAGAGTGGCTGGTTGCAGCTGCGATGTCGTTCAATGATTTTCCTCGGCGCAGATCGGCTGTCCAAGTATGCGCACGGGCCAGCGCACGCAGCATCGTTCTGTCGGGTTCGGGCTCACGATTGCCAGCGACGATCTTTCCTTCAACGCCCCGTCGGCGCAGTTCGAAGGGCGCTTGGATTTGCAGCGCGGACGGATCGATCTCGCTCGGCTGCAAGCCAAGTTCATTTTCTAGCTCTGCCGCATTCAGCTCCAGGACGATGCGCCCCTTGGTCAGTTTCCCTCCCACTGTAATGTTCGTGAGAATCCCTGGCGCACCTTTCCTTAGTCTCTGTGTTAGATCCTGAGCCTTGGCACGGACTGCGCCGCCAATCTGAACATCAGGCATGACGCAAATCCGATGACCGCTGGCCAGATCGCTCAGGTGCCGCGCGATGATGTCCGCAACTGCCTTCTCCAGTGCCACTGCGGGCAAGCGCCAGCCACTTGGATCGGTGCCTCCAGAGATCAGGCGATTGGAGACATAGTAGCGCAGCCTTCGTCCGTGACGCTTAGTATGTGTCGGCGTCAATCTGTCCCCGGTCTCGTCCCGGAGTTTACCGGTTAAAGGTGCAATCCCAACCTTTGAGGGACTGCTCACGGAGCCGACCTGCGATCTTGGCCGGACGCTGGCGTCCTGCAGCTTGGCCTGAACGCGATCCCAAAGCTCACTGTCAATGATGGCCTCATGCTGCCCGTCCCAGACATTTGTTTTATGCCTGATTTTTCCGATGTATATGGGATTGCGAAGTAACGCATAGATCTGGCCGCGGGAGAATGGATTGCCACCCTGGGTCCGGCCCGATTTGAAGTGATGCTTCTTTGACAGCAATCCCATTTGCGTTGTCTTGCGCATGACTGCATTCAGGCAGCCAAGCTGGACGTAGAGGTGGAAGATTGCCTCCACGGTTTTGGCCTCGTTCTGGCTGATCACAAGCCGGCGGGTCTTCGGATCGGGGTGTGGATCATAGCCAAGGGGTGGAACCCCACCCATCCAGAGGCCCTTCTTTTTTGAGGCCGCGATCTTGTCACGGATCCGCTCGGCCGTGACTTCTCGTTCGAACTGGGCGAAGGACAAAAGCACATTGAGCGTCAGTCGCCCCATTGACGAGGCGGTGTTGAAGGCCTGTGTGACCGAGACAAAGGAACACCCGGCCGCGTCAAATCGCTCCACGAGCTTTGCGAAGTCGGCCAGAGAGCGAGTCAGGTGGTCGATCTTGTAGACTACAATCATCTGGATGCGGCTCTCATCAATGTCAGCAAGCAAGCGCTGCATCGCAGGCCTCACGAGCGTGCCTCCGGAGATGCCACCATCGTCATAGCGGGTCTTATCAGGAACCCAGCCTTCATGCCGCTGGCTCGCTATGTAGGCCGCGCAAGCCTCGTGTTGGGCGTCGAGCGAGTTAAAATCCTGATCGAGCCCTTCGTCAGAGGATTTGCGCGTATAGATCGCACATCGGATCCGTGGTTTGGTCATCTGGATGCCGATTTCTTCAGCCCAAAGAACCGGGGGCCAGACCATCTGGCGCCAGTGATGGCACGGGCGATCGCTGACAATGATGAATGGCGCTGACCGTTCCAAAGGAACCCACCCTCAACGACGTCTACCGCATGGGTTATGCCGTTCCACTCCCGGATGAGCCGTCCGCCCGGTTTGAGCGCGGGGCTCTTGGTGTCAGCCTTTTCATTTGTCGCTTTGGCAAGTTTTTCCGCAAAGCCCTTTGGCAGCCCGCCAAATTGCTGCGCTTGGATTTCAAAGGCGAGGAACCTGCGCAGAAACGGGCTGCTGAGCCGCTTTGGGACCGAGGTACCGAAGATCTCTGACCAGACGGCAATCAGAGCTGGCCGTTTCAAGACCTCAATGTCTGTTATCGATAATATCATCGGGCGCACGCCGGGCCGCTGGTGATGCGGTAAGTGGCTGTGCCGCCGGGTTTGGCGGCATCGGTCCGATCAATGGTGTAACCGGCTTTCCTGAGCCCGCTGAGGCCCGCCCGAACCGAATGAGGTTGCCAACCCGTTGCCGATTGCAGGGCGGCAAGGTCGGCACCAGCCTTTCGCGCAAGAAGTCGGCGCAGGATTGCGGCTTTCGTTTCGCGTGGGGGTGTTATTTTGGAATTTGGCATGTTTGGTCCTCGGATGTGCCGGGCCAGCGGAATGCTGGCCCTGGTACCGAGGTGCGCCCGGGGTCAGGCCGGGCGTGGCATCAATGACGCTCGTGTCGGGTGGGAAGTCCAGTCCGGGATGAGCAACCTATCGGCTATTCCGACGCTTCCGGGACCTCCACACCCATTTTCCTCAAAGTGGCGAAGATCTGCAGCCTTTTTATTCGCTCTCGCTCTTGATCGGCCTGAACAGCGGGGCCAACTTCCAGCATGATGCGGATCGCTTCGAGCAAAGACGTTTTGTGGCCCTTCAACCCATTTTTGCAGAGCGCAAGATAAGCAGCTTCGATCCCATCAAGCTTGACGATCCGACCATCGGGTGTTCGCGCTTCGATCGGCTGAGCCAGGATTTTGGCCGCATCCTGCACTATCTCTGACTTTGACTTTGGTCGCCCCTTCGGATTGCCTGATTGGCCTTTCTTCCAACGTGTGGTTTTCGGAGGAGAGCCAAATCCGATTTTCTGGTCAGTCATTTGTCACCCTCAGATCTGTCGACTTTGATGCCCATATTTTCGAAGGCCTCAAGGATTTTTGCTTTTTTTGCGGCTGGGTCATTGGCATCGGTTTGTGCCAGGCCTGCCTGTTCGATGATACGCCGCTGCAGGGCGAGGGCCTGTTTGTCGCCCTGCAAGGCCAGTTCACGCAGTTTCCAGATCAAGGCATCGCGGATCGGGATCTTCCGCTCTTCGTCCCGGATCCGGACTTTGCGTTTTAGCACCCGCTCCAAAACCGTGTTCAGGTCATCTCGCTTTCGAGGTCGGCCGCGCGGATTGCCGGATTTGCCCTTTTGAAACTGCGTGTGTTTCGGCGGTCTCATGAAGCCGGCAGTTGGAGTTTCACGATCAGTCATTCGGCAGCCTCCACGGATTGCGGAGCGATTTCAGCAGCACGATCGATCGCCACATTCCCAAAGACCTGGTTGGTGCCGTCGAGCCGGGCGGGTTGGCCAGTGATGGCTTCATAGCGGCGGCAGATGACGTCGCAGTAGAGCGGGTCGAGTTCAATCAGGCGCGCGATGCGGCCAGTGCGCTCGGCGGCCAGAAGCGTTGTGCCAGAGCCGCCAAAACCATCAAGTACGATCTCGCCGCGTTTTGTGACATCTTTGATAGCATCAGCGACCAGAGCCACCGGCTTGACCGTTGGATGCAGCGCCAGGTCTTTCTGATTGGCACCAAAGCTGTTCACGTCAGGATAATCCCAGACATTAGTGCGATAGCGCCCAGTGTCGCCAAGACCGAAGGTGTTGGTATGGGGCGCAATGCCAACTTTGTAGACGAAGACAAGTTCATGCTGGGATCGGTAGAATGTACCCATGCCACCGTTGGATTTCTTCCAAACCACAAGGTTCTTCAGTTCTGAATACACTTTGCCACCAGCGGCCTGCAGTTCGGGCATGTGCCGCCAATCCATGCAGACAAAGTGAATGGCACCATCGACGCTGACATTTGCCATCTCGCCAAGCGCATTTTCCAGAAAAGCGGTAAAGCCCGCCACATCCATCTCGCCGGACGCCATGGCGAACTCGCGGTGCTGGACTGCGCCAGAACCGCAAACATGGCCACTGATCTTCACGTTGTATGGCGGGTCGGTGAACACAGCGCGGGCGCGATCAGAGTTCATAAGAGCAGCGTAGAAATCTGGGTTCTGCGCATCACCACAGATCAATCTGTGTTTGCCAAGCGTTCAGATATCACCGAGTTTTGTCACTGCGGGGCCGATCTCTAGTTGAGAGACATCATCGTCGGGATCGGCTTGGTCTGTATCAGGGCCGTCAAGCAGCAGATCCAGTTCAGCGGTTTCAAAGCCAGTAATTTCGAGATCGAAGTCCAAATCCAGTTCGGACAACGCCTGAAACTCAATCGCGAGGATGTCGCGATCCCAGCCAGCAAGCTCGGCCAGGCGATTGTCGGCAATGATATAGACGCGGCGCTCGGCGTCGCTGAGATGCGCAAGCTCGATCACGGGCACTTCAGTGAGACCGAGCGTCTGCGCCGCAGCCACGCGGCCGTGGCCCGCGATGATGCCGTCGTCGATATCAATCAGAGCTGGGTTCATGAACCCGAACAATCGGATTGATGCTGCGATTTGCGCGATTTGTTTGTCGGAATGTGTGCGGGCATTGCCTGCGTAGGGTTGAAGATCATCAACCTTTCGATACTCGACTTTGAGCCGAAGCGATTTCGGCAGCTGTGGAGCCAAAGCCCCGGTCTTCGTCAATTTAGCCATATTAGGCCCTCTCTGGTAGCGGTGCAAGTCGGACAGTCCGACAGGTCACACGGAATTCTCAACAGCGCCCTAAGACGCTGACCTTTCAGTTGTTTCCGTTACTTCCGTTGATTTAGCCCGCTTCGGCAGGACCTGTGCCAATGAGGCAGGCATCTGGTTCGCTCATGCAAGGAAAAAATCCAAAACATATAAATGGCTTATATTCTTTTTTTGATTTTGACCGGTTTCAGGGTAATTTCGGGTGGCTTGAGCCTGACTTGGAGGTTGTTGACGAGAGTAAGGTAGCCAAGTTCGAATCGAAAATGGCAAATATCCAGCATATTGCAGCGACTTTAAGCGCTAGGGTCGAGATTATGTTCAGACGTCTGAGGGTCTGGCGTCGTGTAGCCAGACGTTAACCCTGGTGCCCGAAGGCCGTTCCGTTCGCCATCGCGGTCGTAGATATTGTTTTGTTTTGGCTCTAGCTCAAAGAGTATTGTGCTGAGAGCTAAGATCGCCGCACATTACCATTCAGAAAACTTAGTGGTGTAAATCAATTCGGCTTCATTCCGGTTCCGGCAGACTGCTCGCAAAAGAGCAGCAGTAATCTAGGGTCTGAACCCAATTCGCGTCTTTCTTGATGGGAGCTTAAGTCTCTGATTCATTGCCCAAAAAGGCGGTGAACATGGGAAGATTTGATCTGAGTGACGAGGAATGGGCGGTGATTGAGCCGTTACTCCCCGCGAAATAGCGTGGACCGGCGCGCAAGGATGACCGGATCGTGCTGAACGGGATCTTCTACATTCTTCGAACGGGCGCGCCCTGGCGGGATTTACCGGAGCGATAACCACGCCTCGATTATTGACGGCATTCGGTTGTGCAAGGCAAAGCGTTATCGCTACGCCAATTCGGGTATGGTTGATCTGGAAGCATAGCTAAAGGTGGCCAAGGCGGATGGTGCACGGTTCATTATGATCGCCACGGATGGGGTGTTCAGCATGGACGGCTATCTTGCGAACTTGCCCGAGGTCACCAAACTGGCGAAAGCCTATGACGCTATGGTCATTGTTGATGATTGCCATGCCACTGGGTTCATGGGGCCAAAGGGGCGGGGGACGCCTGCACATTTCGGCGTGGATGTTGACATCATGACCGGAGCTCTTGGCAAGGCCCTTGGCGGCGCTCTTGGGGGGTACATCGCCGGACCACAGCCGGTCATTGATCTGCTTCGGCAGCGCTCGCGGCCCTATCTGTTCTCAAACTCGCTGCCCCCTTCAATCGTGGCTGCTGGGATTGAAGCGATCCGCTTGGTTGAAGAGGGTGATGCCCTGCGTGCCCAATTGTTCAAGAACGCGGCCTATTGGCGGGCGGGACTAGGGCGTTTGGGTTTTGATCTGTTGGCGGGCGAACATCCGATCATCCCTGTCATGCTGGGCGAGGCCCAACTCGCACAGGATATGGCCACACGGCTTTTTGAAGAAGGTGTCTATGTAAGCGGCTTCTTTTTTTCCTGTTGTCCCTCATGGTCAGGCCCGTATTCGCACCCAAATGCGGTACACACGCGCTGTCGTTTGATCTGGTGGGCGAGGATGTGCTGATCACCGGGGCAGGGCCGATCGGGATTATGGCCGCCGCCGTGGCGCGGCATGCGGGTGCGCGGCATGTGGTCATCACGGATGTGAACCAAGATCGCCTCAATCTGGCGGCAAAGGTTGCGGATGTGACACCAGTGAATGTAACCCGCGACGATCTGAACGACATTCAGGCACAGCTTGGGATCGCTCAAGGCTTTGATGTTGGTTTAGAAATGTCGGGCAATCAGACCGCGCTTGATCAGATGGTTGAGGCCATGGTGATGGGCGGTCGCATTGCTCTGCTCGGCATCCCGCCCGGCAAAAGCCCTGTCGATTGGAGTCGCATTGTTTTCAAAGCGATCACATTGAAGGGTATCTATGGCCGCGAGATATTTGAAACTTGGTTCAAAATGATCGCCATGCTTCAAAACGGGTTGGATGTGACGGACGTTATCACGCACCGCTTCGGTGCAGAGGACTATGCTAAAGGATTTGCCGAAATGAAGTCGGGAAAATCGGGGAAAGTCGTACTGGATTGGGGAACGATCTGAGCACCAATCCGTGGTCAGACATTGCTCTGGAATTTAGACAAAATGAGGCGCTCTGATCACTCAGGGCAGTTGAAGCAGCCTTTCGTGATCAAGCTAAGGGCCCACAAAGAGTATCGATACTATCTACGTAACCCTTTCGCTTAGATCGCCTAGTACATCTTTGCCTTGTTGGTTTAGGAAATGCAGCAGGTCAATGAAGACCCAGTTTTCTTTCAACTTGTTGCCTTCGCGTCTGTAGATATCAATCACTCGGAATTCGCATTCAATATCACTGGGAGGCAATCCCAAATACCCACCCGTCGGCCTTGCGGTGAAGTTTGGCCAGCCAAAAAAGCCACCGTAGTGACCCTCTGCGAAACGCGCGATATGACCTGTGCCAGATCGCTCACCAAAGCTCGCGCGAAAGGGGCCAGCGTGTTGTTTAGCATAGCGATCGATTGTGTAAGTTGCTCCGATACCAGCGGGCCCCCACCAAATCATGTCGTTGTGCCAACTACGCGCGAGCTCTTCTTCAAGGGGCAGGCCGCTTTGCCACTTTCCGAGGTCGCTGATCATGGCATTTATCGCATCCAACGTTTTTTGGCTTTCTGAGGGGTCGGCATCGTCAAAAAGAAGCGCGTCGTGCGGCGCGGGACCGGGTTGAACCATATGGGCTGCAGCTTGTGGCGGGAAAGGATCACAACCCGCTTGGGTCATGAAATGCGGGATGTCGAAGTAGAATGCTGTTTCTGCGATTTTGCCGTCTTTTACTTTGTGGAATTCAGCATACCGCAGCAGGATCATTTTGCCAGTCGGTTGGATGCCGAGCCAAGGATTGTCGAAAAGCCCCATAAGATGGCCCATGGAACAAACCCAAACAGAATTTCCGTCATCAATAGAGTTTGATCCCGCGAAAAAAACATCCATTCGACGTTGCATATGGGTGACCGCTTGGCGAAACGGCTGCCAGAATATTTCCGAGACAGCATTCACATGGTTTTGCAGATTAAAGGGGTGGAATGCGCGCCAGATGTACTCTGGGGATGTGTGAGCGATAAGAACTTCGGTTATTTGTGGGCCACTCGCGGCGTCTAACGCTGCATAGTAGTCCCTTACGACTTTCTTTTCGTTTTGATATCCCGACATCAAATTTCCCTATTTCTTGAGCGGTGGTAGAAGCTTTGTTGCACAATTCGATCCGGGGTTGGACTTCCCGTTAACGCCGGCGGACTTATCCTATGGCATCAGTATGAGGTAGGCCGATCCCTTTTAAGTCGTCGAGGTGACTGCGCGCAATTGCGGTCTGTCTTCCAGCTATTTTTGGGCGCCATGTCGATCTCGTTCTCAATTCCTGCCGTGCTAATATCTCTCTTAGGTCAGATACCGCATACGTTTGCGTATATTATCTACTTAGACGCCACTACGGAAGTGGTCTCCCATACGAACAAGGATATCAACCCCATATGGTTTAGCAGGCCGAGGAATTCGAGAGGCACCCAATTGCCGGAACGCCCTACCAGTCATGCCGGAATGTCGCGCAATGTGATCGACAGTGCTGGGTTTTCACGCCCAGAGCGGCGTTCACCAGAGACCATCGAATCGCACGTTTTAGCGCCCAAAAATGACGTAAATGGCAGCAAAAAAATACGCCTTAAGTCGCGAATCGGTATCTTTTGCTTTGCTCTTTGGGAGCTTTGCGCCCAACCGCAACTAGCGGGTGAAGGAGCGCGGCAGCCACCTTTGCGACACCCGTCATACCGGAATCACAAAGACCACAAGGCTTTGGCGCAGCATGCATTTTGGTGTGGAATTGTCGTCGAGCATTGCAATCTTCCGTAGTGTTTTGCAGAACATTTGGCCCACAAAACAAATGAATTGCAAGCGTATTCAATTGTGATTATCGTATTGTAGGGCCGACAATTGCCAAGCGACCATCTATTGACAAGAGTCCTCGCGCCAACAGTTGCGCGAAAGGGCTCTGCTCACCAAAGGGAGAAACCGGAATGATCTTCAAGACACTCGCAGCGAGCTGCGCGCTTATTGCCTCGGCAGGTGCGTCATGGGCTGAATGCGGCATCGAGACTGGCCGCGTCAACATCATTGGCAACGAATTTCCTGCGATCCAAACGATCGCGGCTGCAGCTGCTGAATGCGGCAAGGACGGCGTCACGGTTGAGGCTAACCTGACAGCCGATCACCAGACGCTGAACCTTGCTGGCATGTCCGGCAATCCTGCCGAATACACCAGCGCAATCGTCGCAAACTCGTCCATCGTGGCATTGATTAACGAAGATGTTATTCGCCCGCTTGATGATCTGGTCGCTGAATTCGGCGCCGATATCCCGAAGCACCAACTCATCACCGTTGATGGCAAAATTATGGCGATTGCTTTCATGGCGAACGCACAGACGCTAGCCTATCGCGGTGACGTGCTTGAGCAGGTTGGACTGGACGTGCCCACTACCTATGAAGAAGTTCTGGTTGCTGCCGAAGCAATCCGTGCCGCGGGCATCATGGAAAATCCCGTCGGTGGCGCATATGCTGCCGGTTGGAACCTCGCGCAGGAGTTCAACAACATGTATCTGGGCCATGGAGGCGCATTCTTTGAGCCAGGCACCGCAAACGTCGCCATCAATAACCCGCAGGGCGTTGCCACGCTGGAAATGATGAAGGCGCTGACCGAATACATGAACCCCGACTATCTGACGCACGACTCCAACGGCACACAGGCTGAATGGGAAGCAGGTAACGTTGCCCTGATGAACATGTGGGGCAGCCGGATGCAGAACATCATGGATGATGAAGGCTCTGAACCTCAGAACTATGAGAACACTTTTGTTGCAGGTCCTTTGATGGTTGGCGACAGTGGTGTGCCTGCATCGACTCTATGGTGGGACGGTTGGACCGTTGCCAAGAACATAAGCGACGAAGACGCAGCTGCGACCTTCCGCGCACTGGCCCATGGTGTATCGCCCGAGATCCTGACCGATGCGACTATGGACCAAGCGGTCTGGCTGATCGAAGGTTACGAGCCTGCGCCCGTGTCTGAGGGTGTGTTAGCGGCCGTTAAGGCTGGCACTAAACCATACCCTATGCTGCCCTACATGGGTCTGCTGCAAACGGCTGCGGGTGACAATATCGCTGACTTCCTGACTGGCAAAGAAAGCGCCGAGCAGACGCTGGCTGATATCGAAGCAGCCTATAGCGCCGCTGCACGCGAAAAGGGTTTCATTCAGTAACCCCTAGCGATTGACGGGGCGCGCTTTGGTGTGCCCCCGGTCCCTTTTTCTCCGATCCGCGAGGCCCGTGTGCTATGAAACACAGTTCATTCTTTTGGTTCGTCCTGCCGTCTACTGTGTTGATGCTTTTGTTCATCGCAATGCCCATCATTTCGGTCGTGACCCAGTCATTCTATATCGCCCACGAGCAAGTAATCATCGAAGTTGAAAACTGCGGGCCCTTCGGGTGCACCCAGGAAACTAGCGTCGATCAAGAGGCCACCGCGGCCCTAAATGAAGCAGCGCCTTTGGGCCAGTTTGCCGGATTCGATGTTTACACCGACCGCAATCACCTTGCCTTTGACGAAGTCGCCACGGCTTGGGTCAATACAGACGGGTTGCTCGATTTTGGCCGAAGCCTGATGAACCTGTCTTTCTATAAGGCGCTAGGGTTCACGCTAACTTACACCGCTATTGTGACCCCGTTGACGATCATTCTGGGCTTTCTCATCGCCATCGCCGTCAACGCGGTCGCCAAAGCCCTGCGCGGTCCGACGATCTTTTTCTCGCTTTTGCCGATGATCGTGACGCCGCTTGTCGGCTCGCTGATCATTTTCTGGATGGTGGATGCACGCGGCGTCCTTGGCGCCGTCCTTCAATGGCTGGCCGATGATCCCGACCTGTCGGTCAAGGCATCGACGGCGCTGATGTGGGTCATGCTGATGGTTTATGGCGTCTGGCACGCGTCCCCCTTTGCCTTTGTGGTGTTTTATGCGGGCCTTCAGACGGTCAACTCCGACACTTTGGAAAGCGCAATGGTCGATGGTGCAACACGGTGGGAGCGTATCCGATTTGTTGTCGTGCCGCATTTGATGCCGTTGGTGACCTTTGTGGCGCTGATCCAGCTGATGGATAACTTCCGCGTCTTTGAACCGATAATCAGCTTTCAGGCTGCAGCTCATGCCACCTCACTGTCCTCTGCGATCTTTAACGATCTGGGCGGCGAAACACGGCTGTTATCTTCAGCGGCGGCCACGTCCGTGCTGACGATTATCGGTATCGGCATTCTCTTGTCCCCCGTCCTTGTTCGGACGTGGCGCGACTTTAACCGCTAGGGGGACCGGATATGTCCAGCATCGCAAACAGACAAACACCGATGGTCATGATATTGGCCAATGGGTTCCTAATTCTATGGTTGCTCGTCGCAGCATTCCCGTTTCTATGGACGCTGTGGGGGTCATTCAAAGTCGAGGGTGATTTCTTTTCTAAGGCCAACTGGGCAAACGCCTTGTTCGGCACTATGACCCAAACGGAAACCGGCGGCACAGTCACCGGCGCTGGCTACTACGGCGCATGGGTCCAAGAGGAATTCTGGCGCGCCGCCATGAACACCGTCATCGTGTGTGTGTTGGTCGTCACCATCTCATTGACCTTCGGCACCTTGGGCGGCTACGCGCTTGCCCGTTCAACCCACCGTTATGCATTCTGGTTCCTGTTGTTCGCGCTGATGTTTCGCGCGATGCCGCCCATCACACTGGTGTCAGGCTACCTGCTGCCGTTCTTTGAGTGGAACCTCTGGGGCAAGCTTTCCACAACGATCATCGTGCTGGTTGCTCTCAACCAACCCTTCACGCTTTGGATGCTGCATTCGTTCTTTAAGAACATCCCGAAGGATCTGGATGAAAGCGCGATGGTCGATGGCTGCACACGTTTTCAAGCCTTCCGGAATGTCATCATTCCGGTCATGTGGCCGGGCGTGGTGACCACAGGTCTGTTCAGCTTTCTGCTCGCCTACAACGACTTTGCAGTTACCTCGATGCTGCTGAGCAAAGATAACCAAACTGTCATTCCAAAGATCGCCAGCTTCCTTGGCACCACGCAGACCAAAGGCAACGTCATGTTCGCCGTCTCTGCTGTTGTCTCGGTGACTGCCCCGTTGTTCGTAATGATTCTTTTCTTCCAACGTCAAATCGTGAGTGGGCTGACCGCTGGCGCAGTCAAAGGATAGGAGCAAACCAATGGCTCGACTACAACTCAAGAACGTCAACAAACGTTGGGGCAGCTTTATCGGTGTCGACAACTTTGACCTCGATATTGCTGATCAGGAATTTCTGGTTCTTCTGGGCCCCTCGGGCTGCGGTAAATCCACCACGATGCGAATGATCGCTGGGCTGGAAGATGTGACTGACGGCGAAATTGTTTTTGGCGACAAAGTCGTCAACGACCTTGAACCCAAAGACCGTGACATCTCGATGGTATTTCAGTCTTACGGACTCTACCCAAACCTGTCGGTCTACGAAAACATCCGCTTCCCGCTGCGGATGCGCAAAGTGCCCAAAGCTGAACACCACGATATGGTTATGAAAGCCGTTCATATGGTCGAGCTAGAGGATTTCATGGATCGCCGTCCGGCTGATCTGTCTGGTGGCCAACGTCAGCGCGTGGCTCTTGGGCGCGCTATCGTTCGGAAGCCAACCGTTTTTCTTATGGATGAACCCTTGTCCAACCTGGACGCGAAACTGCGGGTCAGCACGAGGGCGCAGATTAAGAACCTGCAATCCAAGTTGAAGACCACCACCGTCTACGTGACTCACGACCAGATCGAGGCGATGACATTGGCAGACCGTGTGGTCGTCATGAACGCTGGCAAAATCCAGCAAGTCGGCACCCCAACCGATATCTATGACATGCCTGCCAACACCTTTGTTGCCAGCTTTATCGGCAGTCCCGCAATGAACCTTGCTGAAGGCACGCTGGAAAATGGTGTGTTCCAAGGCGATGGCATTTGCGTCAAAGGTTTGCCAGCTGGTCCATCAGGCAACGTCACCCTTGGTTTCCGCGCCGAGGACGCCGAGATCGTGAACGACAACGGCCAGATCGCGGCACCAGTCTATTCGCTGGAACTGTTAGGCGAGGCGTCGATGATCACTTGGCGGCTTGGCGGTGCATTGGTGTCCATCAAGGCCAACAAAGAATACCGCGCGGCCATCGGCGACGAGGTCCACGCCCGTATTCCCGCCGATATTTGCCACTTGTTTGATACCGCCAGCGGTGAGCGGATCGCACTTTAGGCTGACGTTACCTACTTTTATCCAAGGATAGACTTATGACCATTCGTCACCTCAAGACGGCCCGCTCGCAAGAGGCTCGCGCCGAAGATGATGCCAATACCCGCCATGTGGTTGAGACAACATTGAAGGATATCGAGGTCCGTGGCGATACCGCCCTGCGTTACCTGTCGGAGAAGTTTGACAACTATTCGCCAGCATCGTTCCGCCTGTCTGACAGCGAGGTCGACGCTCTAATGAATCGTGTGACGACCCGCGAAATGGCCGACATCAAATTCGCACAGAAACAGGTGCGCAACTTTGCGCAAGCCCAACGAGATTCCATGCTCGACATCGAAGTCGAAACCATGCCCGGGGTGTTTTTGGGCCATAAAAACATCCCCGTTCAATCGGTTGGCTGCTATGTGCCTGGTGGCAAGTTCCCTATGGTTGCTTCGGCCCATATGTCCGTCGCCACGGCGTCGGTCGCTAAGGTACCGCGCATCATCGCCGCGACGCCGCCATTCAAAGGCGAGCCCAATCCGGCCGTTATAGCCGCCATGAAGCTGGGCGGCGCGCATGAGATTTATGTCATGGGTGGCATCCAGGCGATTGGCGCCATGGCCATTGGTACCGAAACGGTCGATCCCGTGCATATGCTTGTCGGTCCTGGCAACGCGTTTGTGGCGGAAGCCAAGCGTCAGTTGTTTGGCCGCGTTGGCATTGATCTGTTCGCAGGCCCCACAGAAACCATGGTGATAGCCGATGAAACAGCCGCCGACGCCGAGCTTTGCGCAACCGATCTGCTGGGGCAGGCCGAACATGGGTATAACAGCCCCTGTGTGTTGCTGACGAATTCAGAAAAGCTCGCCCGCGCCACTATGGTCGAGATTGAGCGCATCCTGACCATTCTCCCCACTGCTGACACTGCCGCGAAAAGCTGGGAAGATTATGGCGAGATAATCGTTTGTGACACCTACGACGAAATGCTGGCCGTGGCCGATGATATTGCCTCGGAACATGTGCAGGTCATGACGGATCGCGATGATTGGTTCCTTGAACACATGACCTGCTATGGCGCGCTGTTCCTTGGACCACGTACCAATGTGGCCAATGGCGACAAGGTGATCGGCACAAACCACACCCTGCCGACCAAAAAGGCGGGGCGCTATACGGGCGGACTTTGGGTTGGGAAATATCTGAAAACACATAGCTACCAACGTGTTACTACGGACGAGGCCGCAACCCTTGTCGGCGAATACGGGTCGCGCCTGTGTATGCTCGAAGGGTTCGTAGGCCACGCTGAACAGTGCAACGTCCGTGTGCGCCGTTATGGTGGTATAAACGTCCCTTACGGAACCGGTGCACCACACCGCAAGGCAGCAACTGAGTGACCGAGGCGCGTGCGACAAATCTGGCCGCCTACCGCACTTTCTGGGAAGCCTTTAAACACCCAGACAGCGCAGCCCAGACAAAGGCGGTTCACGAGTTTTTTGCACAAAACGGTGCCGCGAATGTCTCACACCCGATCAATGACCTGAGTGGCGCAAGCGGCGTGGCTGAGGGGTTCCTCGCGCCGCTGCTGTGCGCCTTGGAGGGACTATATTATCGCCCTGACATCCAAATTGGCGGCACATCTTTTGACGGGTCTGAATGGGTTTCTGGTATGGGCCATTTGGTGGGGACGTTCCACCGCGAATGGGCCGGGATCGCGCCGACCAACAAGTTGGTTTTCCTGCGCACCGGCGATTTTCACCGCATGGAAAACAACCAAGCCGTTGAGAGTTTTTTCTATATCGACATTCCGGAGCTGCTGATTCAAATCGGCCGCTACCCGTTGCCTTTGCCGCAAGGGGCTACCAGCCAAGTTCCTGGCCCTGCCAGTCACGACGGGGTGCGCGATAGTACCGCTAATCCGGCCCACAGCGCCGAAACATATCGGATCATGACAGCGATGCTCGAAGGGCTTGCGACGCCGGACGAACAATGGCGTCCGTACTGGCATCCCAATATGATGTGGTATGGCCCCGCATCTTTTGGACGCTTTGTCGGCATCGAAGAATTCCAACGTTTCCAAGTGCCGTTCGAGGCCGCTTTTGATGGGTGGGGTGGTGGTCTGTCACCTCACACCCCCACCAAACACTTCACCCGCTTTGCGGACGGTGATTTTTCCTGCATCGGCGGTTGGCCATCGCTGCAGGGCACACACGTTAAACCTTACCTTGGGTTCGAGCCTACAGGTGTCACAACGCAGTTTCGCGTCTGTGACTGGTATCGGCGCGAGGGTGATAAATTGGTCGAAAATTGGGTTTTCGTCGACATTCCCGACATGCTTTTGCAATGGGGGTACGACATGATCGCAGAGGCCGCCAAGCAATGAGCAATCCGACGACCTCTCCCCTTAGTCCTCTGCAAGAGGCCCTCGCTACAGCCACGGCTGCGGGCGTGCGCGCGGCCATCGACCAGACCATAGCGCCGGACGCGGTGATCCACATGTGCCACCCGTTTGGCACGATCACCGGCGCGCAGGCCTTTGATGCGCTTTTCGCGCCGCTGCTTGCCGCGCTGCCCGACCTTGAACGCCGCGATATGATAGTGCTGCAAGGCAACACCCCTGAAGGACAGGATTGGGTCGGCTGCATGGGGAATTACATGGGGACGATGGTGCGCCCTTGGCTTGATATTCCGGCCACAGGCCATCTGGTCCATATGCGCTATCACGAGTTTTTCCGCATTCAGAACGGCACGGTTATTGAAGCGCAGATCATCTGGGACATCCCCGAGTTGATGATGCAGGCGGGCGCTTGGCCCATGGCGCGGCAACTTGGCAAATACCTGTGCACGCCAGCACCGATGTCTCAGGACGGTTTGCACGCAACGGGCGATGGTCAGGCCACGATGGACCATGTGATCGCGATGCTGACGGACCTGTGTAAACACCCAGCCAATCCTGATCCGGCGGTGATGAACCTTGAGCAATATTGGCACCCGCGTTCTAATTGGTACGGGCCCGCCGGGATTGGTACTGGACGCGGTATTTCTGGGTTCCGTAATTGGCACCAGATCCCGTTCCTGCGCGCCATGCCCGATCGCAAGCTGGATGCGATGGGGGATCTGATGTCGCATTGGGTCGCCCAAGGCGATTATGTCTGCGAAACCGGCTGGCCGAATATGCGCCTGACGCTTGATCACGACGGCTGGATGGGGATCGCCCCTGCGGGGCGCGAGGTGCTGTTGCGTAGCCTTGATTTCTGGCGGGTTGAGGGCGGGCTGATCCGCGAAAACTGGGTGCTGGTCGATTTGCTTGATCTTCACGCCCAAACTGGTGTTGATGTGTTGGCCCGGATGCGCGAGTTTAACAAGGCACGCGCTGCTGGCGCCAGTTCGTTAACACCCGAGGTCCCGTCATGAGCTTACCCCGCACACCGTCAATGCGCCTTGACGGCAAACGCGCGCTTGTTACCGGTGCGTCGTCAGGCATTGGACAGGCATGTGCTGTCGCATTGGCCGAGGCCGGCGCGCATGTGATCTGTGCCGCACGCGGTACGGAAAAACTACAGGCGAGCGTGGATGAAATGACAGCGCAAGGCTGGTCCGCCGAGGTGCTGGTGTTGGACATAGGCGATCTTGACGCCCTTAGGGCTGCCATCGACGCGCAGCCTTCGCTTGATATTGCAGTGAATTCCGCAGGCATCGCGCGCCACAGCGCCGCGCTCGAAACCACACCAGACGATTTTGATGTGGTGATGCATTTGAACCTGCGCGCCGCCTATTTCCTGTCATCCTATTGCGCGGCGCGGATGCAGGACAGTGGTGGTAGCATCATCCACATCAGCAGTCAGATGGGCCATGTGGGTGGGATCGATCGCGCGGTCTATTGCGCCTCCAAACACGGGCTTGAGGGAATGGTAAAGGCCATGGCGATCGAGTGGGGGCCGCGCCAAATCAGGGTCAACACGATTTGCCCAACCTTCATTCGCACACCCCTCACGGCGGCGACATTTGACAACCCTGAACGGGCGGCTTGGATCGAAGAGAAAATCAAACTTGGCCGCGTCGGCGAAGTAGAGGATATAATGGGCGCAGTACTTTACCTTGCCTCAAATGCCTCCGGGCTGGTGACGGGCACATCAATGCTTGTCGATGGAGGGTGGACTGCAGATTGATGGCTAGTGATCGCGTCACATCGCTTCAGGTTGCGCAGCGCGCAGGGGTCAGCCAATCGGCGGTAAGCCGCGTCTTTACGCCCGGCGCAAGCGTGTCCAAAAGCACCCGCGAAAAGGTGCAGCGCGCCGCAGATGTACTGGGCTATCGCCCCAACATCCTTGCCCGCGCGATGATCACGGGCAAAAGCCGGATCATTGGCCTTGTGGTCGCCTATCTGGAAAATCAGTTCTATCCGCTCGCCATTGAACGTCTGTCGGTTGCTTTGCAGGCCAAGGGCTATCACGTGCTTGTCTTCATGGCTTCACCGAATACCAAAGACGTGCAAGATGTGATGAAAGAAATTATTGATTATCAAGTGGATGGCATTGTTTTGGCATCGGTTTCAATGTCATCAGAACTGGCCTTGCGTTGCGATGATCACGGCATCCCAGTTGTGATGTTCAACCGTGAACAGGACGACGAAAGCATGTGTTCGGTGACAACTGACAATACACGCGGCAGTCGCGAGATTGCGGCCCATTTCGTGGCCATGGGACACGAAAAGATCGGCTATATCGCGGGCTTTGAGGGCGCGTCCACCCAACGCGACCGCGAATTGGGCTTCCGCAATGGATTGGAAGAGGCTGGCCTGACCCTGCATTCCCGCGAGGTTGGCGCGTTTGAGTATGCCGCCGCACGGGGGGCCGCGCTTGAGATGTTCGCAGGCCGGGAACGCCCTGACGCGGCCTTTGTGTGCAACGATCACATGGCCTTTGCGGTGATGGACGCGCTGCGCCTGAAACTGGGTTTGCGTATCCCTGAAGATGTGAGCATCGCGGGCTTTGACGATGTGCCGATCGCCGCGTGGCCTGCCTTTGATCTGACCAGTTACCGCCAGCCGATCAACCGCATGATTGCAAAGACGGTGGACGCTCTGCTGATCCGCATTGCCGACCCCAGCGTGCCTGCTGATAAGGTCGTCCTACAAGGCGAGTTGATCCTGCGCGGCTCGACCCGCAACACGGTAGCATAGGCGATGCGTGGATTTGACCCCAAATGGCGCGACGTGCCCCACTACATCATCGGGATCACCAAGGACATCTGGGAGGACCGCCAGATAGGATCCCTTCGCCAACTTTATGCCGAAGGTCTGATCGTGCGCTCGCCCGCTTCCGTGGTTGTGGACACCTCAAATGTGATTGCCGCGACGATGGCAACACTCGCCGAATTTCCCGACCGAGAGTTGCTGGGGGAAGACGTGATCTGGTGCGACGACCCTGACGGTGCGACGGCCACATCTGACGCCTTTCTATCGTCTCATCGCCTGATCTGCACCGCAACGCACTCTCATTCCGGCGCCTATGGCGCACCCACAGGGCGACGCATCGCCTATCGCATTTTGGCTGATTGCGCGATCCGTGACGGCGCGGTTTACGACGAATGGTTGGTGCGTGACCAATCCGCGATCGTTGCGCAGATGGGGTTCGATGTGGTCGATTGGACCCGCGACCTGATCACCCGCGAAGGTGGGCCGGATGCCTGCGTGCGGCCTATGTCTCCTGCCAATGACGTCGCGGGCCCTTACACGGGCACAGGCAACAACAACGCTTGGGGCGCACGTTTCGTCAGCACTTTGCGCGCCATAATGAACGCTGAAATGGATGTGATCCCGCGCAGCTATGACCGCGCTGTGAACTTGCATTATCCGGGCGGGAAAGATGGGATTGGTTGGGCCGATGCCGACCAATTCTGGGTCGGTTTGCGCGCTGCCTTTCCTGACGCGACCTTTAAAATCGAACATGTGATCGGCCGCGATGACCCGCTGATGCCGCCACGTGCCGCAGTCCGCTGGTCGCTGCATGGCAAGCATTCCGGTTGGGGCCGCTTTGAGTCACCCACGGGGCCCGAGGTCTATATCATGGGGCTAAGCCACGTCGAGTTTGGCCCTTTTGGATCAGGCGAACCAACCATCCGACGCGACTACACATTGATCGACGACACCGCGATCTGGAAACAGATACTATTACAGACAGGATCTCACCCATGAAGGTTGTTTTAAACCAATTCAAAGACTTGCCAGACTATATCGTCAAGATCACCAAGGAAATCTGGGAAGATCGGGGGTTAGCCACGCTACATCACTACTATGACAAAGATATTCCGATGCGGTTTCCTTCCGGCCTCGTGACAGGAAACGCAGGCGTGATCGACGGCACGCTGGCAACGCTCGCCGAATTTCCCGACCGAGAATTGCTCGCTGACGATATAATCTGGTCGGGCAATGAAGACGACGGGTTTCTGTCGTCCCACCGCATCTGCACAACGGGGACACACACAGGCCACGGCGCATTTGGAGCACCAACCGGCAAGCGGTTTTCAGTCTACACGATCGCCGATTGTGCCGCGAAAAACGACGTGATCGACGATGAATGGTTGATCCGTGATGTGGGTGGGATCGCGCGACAGTTGGGCTGGGATCCATCCGACTATGCACGCCATCAGATCGAAGTTGAAGGCGGGCCGGACAATTGCCAACGCCCGTTCCACCCCAGTCATGACGTGCAGGGCCCCTACAGCGGGCGCGGCAACGACAACGTTTGGGGCGGTAAGCTCGCCAATATTCTCACGCGGATCATGGAGAAAGATTTCACTGTTTTTCGGGCTGAATACGACCGCGCGGTGCGGTCTGAGCATTGGGGCGCGCGCGGCGGCTGGTCCTGGGATTTCGTCGAAACCGATTGGATGCGTCTGCGCTCGTCTTTTCCCACCGCCACCTTCAAGATTGACCACGTTATCGGCCGTGATGATCCGGGCCTGCCTAATCGTGCCGCCGTGCGCTGGTCGCTGACAGGCGCGCACGCGAGCCAAGGTTATTTTGGCGCGCCAACAGGTGCCGAGGTCCACATCATGGGCATCACCCATGCCGAGTGGGGTGAGCGCGGATTGCGCCGCGAATATACGCTGATCGACGAAGTCGCGATCTGGAAGCAAATTCACCTACATACAGGGGGCGTATGATGCAATGCACCGCCCGGCGCCTTTTCCGGATTCACGGCTTTCTGGCCAGTCGGCGCGCCCGGCGTTTGAACCTGCGGCCACCCGGTCTGTGGGCCTGACTGCAACACACACTCAAACAACCCTCTTTTATCAGGATTACCAAAATGAATTCGCAAGACATGGAAAAACGCATCGTTCGCTATGGCGATCTGATACCATGTAAGACAGCCTTTATCGACGCCCACACACCGGGCAGTGATCAAAAGGAAAACTTCACAATCATTGGTGGCGGCGTGTCGGAATCGCCCGATCAGCATGTGCATATTGCTATCCCACACGGGTTCAATATCGGGGCAGCAGGCCAGCCGCCAAAGTGCCGCAACTCGCTTCACGATCACCACACCGCAGAAGCATTTTTTGTCCTCAAGGGAACATGGCGTTTCTTTTGGGGCCGTTGGGGTGACGCGGGCGAAGTGACGCTGGAAGAAGGCGATATTTTCAACATTCCCACGGGTATCTTTCGCGGGTTTGAAAACATCGGAACCGATTACGGAATGATCATGGCGATCCTTGGCGGTGATGACGCTGGCGGTGGTGTCATGTGGGCCCCACAGGTCATCGAAGACGCGGCCGACCATGGCTTGATTCTTGGCGATAACGGTAAGCTATATGATACCGAGCGTCAGCAGCGGTTGCCTGATGGCGTCGCAGCTATGCCTCTGATGACCGCAGAAGAGCTTGCCAAGCGTCCAGAGCCGTCCACCGCCGAGGTATTGCCAAACCACATCGCCCGCTATTGGGACTTGGTTGCGCTGGCCGATAAGACGCCCGCCAAGGTGATCGGTGAAAACGGCATCCTGCGCGACAAGCCGGGGTTCGAGGTTGATTTCATCACGCGGGGCTCTGCGAGCGGCGAAAAACACAGCCACGAATTCCCCTCGGTTCTGATGCCGATGTGCGGGCATTGGCGTGTTACGTGGGACGGTGGCACGGCCACGCTTGCACCGGGTGACACGATGTCGGTGCCCGAAAATCTTGCCCATTCTGTCGTGCCCTCGATGACCGGCCAAGCAAGCCTTTACCATGTCGTCGCCACCAGTGATCCTGCTGGCCCAACCTGGCAGGGTTAAGGGCTTATTTTGCGAAAGGGGCAGGTTGCTCCCCTCCGCGTTCCATACACTTTGAAAGGTTGCCAATGTCCCAGATATTAACCTCTCACGTCGGCTCGCTTCCGCGCACGCAAGACGTGGTCGACTTCATTTTTGCTCGTGAAAACGGCACTGATTTTAAGCAAGCCGAATTTGACACCTGTATGACGGCTGCCGTTTCAGAAACCGTGCGCAAACAAGTCGCTGCTGGCGTGGATATCGTCAGCGACGGCGAGACCTCTAAGATCAGCTATGCCACTTACGTCAAGGACCGTTACACTGGGTTTGACGGCGACAGCCCGCGCAATCCACCTGCTGATCTCAAGCAGTTCCCCAGCTTTCTGAAACGTCTTGCCGATGATGGTGGCACACCGCAATACGCCCGCCCAATGTGCGTGGGAGAGGTGAAATCAAAAGGGCAGAGTGAGTTGGAAAAAGACATCGCCAACCTTAAGGCAGGCATGGCCGAACACGGGGCCGAACGCGGCTTCATGAACGCGGCATCTCCCGGTGTTATTACGTTGTTTTTGCAGAATAATTACTACGCAACGCGGGATGCCTATCTTGCCGCTTTGGCTGACGCGATGAAGGCGGAATATGAAACGATTGTGGCCAGTGGGTTGGATTTGCAACTGGATTGCCCCGATCTGGCCCTGTCGCGCCATATGTTATTCAATGATCTGTCGGACGATGAATTTCTCAAGATCGCGGCCAGCCATGTCGAGGCGCTAAACCACGCGCTTCAAGACATCCCCGAAGACCGCGTGCGTATCCACATTTGCTGGGGCAATTATGAGGGACCGCACACCTGCGACATCCCCATGTCAAAGATGTTTGATACGCTGATGTCAGCTAAAGCCCGCTACACGCTGTTCGAAACATCCAACCCGCGCCACGGCCACGAATGGGCGGTGTTCCGCGATCGCAAAGCGGATATTCCCGACAACAAGGTTTTGGTCCCAGGTGTGGTGGACACGACGACGAACTTTATTGAGCATCCCGATCTGGTCGCGGAGCGCATCGCGCGGTTCGTGGATATCGTCGGTACTGAGCGGGTCATTGCCGGGTCTGATTGCGGCTTTGGCACCTTTGCGGGCTTTGGGGCGGTGGACCCAGAGATCGCCTATGCCAAGTTGGCTGCATTGGCCGAAGGGGCGGCGCAGATCAGATGATGCCACTTGTCCTCCTGCCTGGAATGATGTGCGACACGCGAATTTTCGCGCCGCAACTTGCCGCGTTTTCGGTCTTGTCAGAAGGATTTGACTTGAGGTGGGCAGGGCGGTTTCGTAGCGTCCATCCATGACAAAACGCGACCCGTTCAAGTACTTTCACAGCAGCCCTGAGATCATTCGCCTGGCGGTCATGATGTACGTTCGCTTTCCACTGTCGCTGCGAAACGTCGAGGACCTGCTGCACGAGCGCGGCATCGACATCAGCCATGAAACGGTGCGGTATTGGTGGAATAGATTTGGCCCGATGTTTGCCGCTGAAATCCGCCGTAAGCGTGTCCAGAAAATGCGTGCATACTCGAATTGGCAGTGGCATCTGGACGAGGTTTTCGTAAAGATCAACGGCGGGCAGCACTACCTTTGGCGTGCGGTTGATCACGAAGGCGAAGTTCTGGAAAGCTTCGTCACGAAGCGACGGGATCGCAAAGCGGCATTGAAATTCCTGAAGAAATCAATGAAACGGCACGGCCGTCCTCATACATTGGTCACCGACAAACTTCGATCCTACGGCGCGGCGATGAAGGATATCGGCAATGCCGACAAGCAGGAAACTGGACGCTGGCTCAACAACCGGGCTGAGAATTCGCACCTGCCGTTTCGACGGCTAGAACGCGCCATGCAGCGGTTCCGCAGCATGCGATGTTTACAGAAATTCGTCGCCGTTCATGCCGCCGTCTACAACCACTTCAATCTGGAGCGCCACCTTTACTCCCGCGAACACTTCAAGCTCAACCGCGAGGCCGCTCTCGCCGAGTGGCGCTAACTCGGCGCGGCATAAGGGACAGCGTCACTGGCCTTACAGAGACTGGTTCTCATCCGTCTGACACCACCTTCATGGCCGTTTGATCTTGGATCGGCGTATGTGATCTATGTTTGCGATGAGATACTCCCGCGGCGAAAAGCTGATCGCCGACATGCGCTCTGACGACAGACGCACTGGCGACAACTCCCTCCGACAACTCTTTGACTTGGCATGCGCCGTCTCGGTCAGACGCACAGCGATGCGGAGAAGTTTACATTGAGGGTCGCGGCGGCGCTTTTTCTCGAGAACGACCAACCGTTTCAAAAGTTTGACGGATTGATTCAGGTGTTCGCGGCGTGTAGGGCTGGTCATTGCGATGGGCTTCGCTGACGCTTTAACACCTTCTTAATATTCGGAGACTCCGCTTTGAGATCGCCACTCCAATCTGTGAAAGATTTGACAGGGGGCTTGAAATTTCTCCCTTTATGTCCGCCAGGTTTTACGCGCCCCGCGTTTGTCGGGTTCGTCGTTTATAAGGTGTGGTGATGACAACGAGCCGCTTCCCCGAACTCTATATTTTGCGCCATGGCGAAACCGAGTGGAATGCTTCTGGCCGTATGCAGGGGAGGCTCCATTCGCCGTTGACCGCCAAGGGCATCGCACAAGCACATGCTCAACGCGGCATCTTCGCGGGGGTCGATCTGACCGGCTTCGAGGTTGTATCCAGCCCGCAAACCCGCGCTTTGCACACAGCGGTTGAAATATTCTCACGATCTGCTGCCGAAATTCGCACCGACCCGCGTTTGTGTGAGATTGATGTTGGGGAGTGGCAGGGCCGCGTTCGGTCCGAGTTGGACATCACCGGCGATCATAAAGTGACTGTAGACGGTCCGTTGGCATTTTACGAACAGGCTGAAGGTGGCGAGGGATTCTTGGCTCTGCGGGCGCGCTGTGAGGATTTTTTAAGCACTTTGGAAGGGCCCGCGGTTCTCATCACCCATGGGATTACCTCACGTATGCTGCGTCTGGTAGCCTTGGACTTGCCCTTGGACGCAATGGTTGGTCTGCCCGGCGGGCAGGGTGTTGTGTTCCATTTGAAAGACGCCACCCACGCGGTTCTGCAATAAAATTGCAAGAAGGTGAAAACCGGCCCCGTTTTGGGGTTGCGGTTGCCGCCCGCTTTCCGGTAATTGGTCGCCAGTCGGGTGGTTAGCTCAGTTGGTAGAGCGTCTCGTTTACACCGAGGATGTCGGGGGTTCGAGCCCCTCACCACCCACCATTTCCCCGATCCGGTATCTTTACCTTTGGCGCCACGGGCGGAGGTTAATGTCATGTTCAAGAAAATCGCACTGGATGCGGTGACCTTCCGCCCGCTAAATGACAATGATTTGGCCGCCGTAGCCGACATACAGGTGCAAAGCTGGCGGGCCACCTACGCGGATGTGCTTGCCTCAGATTATCTGGGGGAGCCAATGGCGGCCGACATTGCGCGGCGCTGGTCAAACGGGCTTGCAGAAGACGACTTTCTGGTCGGCGCATTTGACACCACGCCCAGCCTTCTGGGTTTCGCGGCCATACGGTTGGGCGCGGCACCGTATCTTGATAATATGCACGTCCTGGAGCGCGCATGGGGCATCGGGGTTGCGCAGCTTCTGGTCGCGCAGTTTGCAGATGCATTGGCGGCCCAGGGCGCGCAGAGCCTGTGGTTGACAGTCGTGGACACCAATCTGCGCGCCAGAGCCTTCTATCGCCGCCTCGGCGGGGTGGAAGGCGCGGCTGGAGCGGATGAAATGTTTGGAAAAGAAGTGACAAGCCTGCCGGTTCGCTGGGACGACCTGACAGAATTGTCGAAAAACGCGCGGCAGGTTGCATCGCCGCTTGACGGGGCCGAGGCGGGGACATAATACCACCCCCACGCCTGAGGGTTCAGGCGTGCAGCGGGCGGTTGTAGCTCAGTTGGTTAGAGTGCCGGCCTGTCACGCCGGAGGTCGCGGGTTCGAGCCCCGTCAACCGCGCCACCGCTGCACAAGACGAACCCACACAGGCTGATGCGCGGTTGTAGCTCAGCTGGTTAGAGTGCCGGCCTGTCACGCCGGAGGTCGCGGGTTCGAGCCCCGTCAACCGCGCCACTCACTTCTCTCATAAGAAAACCAATGCCGCCTTGGGGTCACCTAAGTTTAAACTCGTGTATGCAAAATGCGAAGGTCGCCCCCCAGCATTCCAAAAGCCTCGAAATTTACGGCTCTACTTACGTCGGCGCGACACGAAACGGGGCAGCATGGCAGAGAAGTCCCGCCCCGAGCCGTCTTCTTCCTCGACGAATTGCGCGTACAGTTCCGTCGCATGTGCGCCCATCGGGGTGTCAGCATCCGAAGCTTCCGCCGCCTGCTGGCTCAGCCGCAAATCTTTAAGCATAAGGTCCGCCGCAAACCCCGGTTTGTAGTCATTGTCAGCGGGGCTTTGCGGCCCTACACCCGGTGCCGGGCAATACGCGTTCATCACCCATGAATAGCCCGACGAAGTGGACACCACGTCGAACATCTTCTGGCGATCAAGGCCCAGCTTGTCGGCGAGCGCGAACGCCTCGCAGGTGCCGATCATGGTGACCCCGAGGATCATGTTGTTGCAGATTTTGGCGGCTTGTCCGTTGCCCGACGGGCCGCAATGCACCGCCTTTTGCCCCATCACATCAAACAGCGTGGCGACCGACGCAAAGCCTTCATCCGTGCCGCCCGCCATGAAGGTCAGCGTGCCGCCCGCAGCGCCACCAATGCCACCAGAGACAGGCGCGTCAACCGCCATCAGACCTGCGGCCTGCGCCTTGTCTGCCACCGCGCGCGCACTCTCGACATCCACCGTTGAGCAATCAAGCAGCGTCGCGCCCTGTTTCATGGCCGGGATCACCTCATCCGCGACGCTGCGCAAGATCGCCCCGTTGGGCAGCATGGTGATAACCACGTCCATATCAGACGCAGCCTGCGCTGCGGAGCTTGCCACCTGTATGCCCTCGGGTGGCGCGTTGGCGATGTCAAAGCCGGTGACCTCGTGGCCCGCAGCGGCCAGATTGGAGGCCATAGGCCCCCCCATGTTTCCAAGCCCGATAAATCCGATTTTCATGGCATTTCCTCCCAGTTCAGCGCCTCGGCCCCAAGGGGCATCAGCATGTGGCTTACATCCATGTCCGCGACCGCCTCGGGGCCGTCATGGGCCCATTTGGGGCTGCGGTCGCGGTCAATGATCGCGGCACGGATGCCTTCGATAAAGTCGCCTTGCGCGACCGCGCGGTAGGTGTAGCGAAACTCCTGATCGAGCGCTTGGCGTACCGAATGTGCCGACCGCAGCCGCCGCACGATTGTCATAGCACACGCCATGGCCAGCGGTGCGTTGCGGTTCAGCGCCTTCAAGGCACCCTGCGCAAAGTCACTGTCATCGCCCTTCAGTGATCGCGCGATGTCGCCGAGGGTCTCACCGGCAAAATGGCGGTTAATATCGTGAAGCGTGGCTTTAAGCGTCCCGTCGGGGGCAGGGGTGTCGAGTGCAGGCAGCTTACCGGTCTCGATCATCTGCGCCTTGAGCGCGGGCCAGTCGACCTCCGGCGCATAAGCGTCGGCAAAGCCTGCGAAAATAGCATCCGCAGGCCCCATGCGCGTTGCTGTTAAGCCAAGGTATTCGCCCAACCGCCCTGGCGCCAGCGCCAGCATCAACGAACCGCCCACATCTGGAACCAATCCAATGCCACATTCCGGCATGGCGATCTGGCTGGTGTCACCCACTATACGAAGCGAGCCGTGGCAGCCGACGCCAACGCCGCCGCCCATGGTGAAGCCTTGCAGGAAGCTGACGACAGGTTTTGGGTACTCAAATATCTTGGCGTTCAGCCGGTATTCGTCGCGCCAAAACTGCCGCCCGTAGTCCAGATTGCCCTTTTGGCCGGAGCTATACATATCGGCAATATCGCCGCCGGAGCAAAAGGCGCGGTCGCCCTCCGCGTCCAACAACACAAGGTCGATGTCAGCGTCGCGCCAGTCGTCCAGTGCCGCCTCAATCGCCAATACCATGTCGTA
>Ga0316205_10001567_pt1 | contig 27754 bp, 23 predicted proteins | sample 3monthpyrite_MG_FD_204941 | JGI IMG/M metagenome (GOLD analysis project Ga0316205, IMG submission 204941) | Microbial mat bacterial communities from mineral coupon in-situ incubated in ocean water Damariscotta River, Maine, United States -... | ecosystem: Environmental > Aquatic > Marine >...
GCCTAGCTGTTCTATAACAATCTTGCGAACGCGTTCTTCTGCACTGCTCATGTATTTTTCCTCTTAATTTACGAATATGTTCGAGCTGCGCGGTATTTTAGTTAATAACGACACAGACTACCAGTGATTTCTTACATCTATTTGATTTAGATAAATTTCTATAAAAATCATGAGCTTAGTTTATTTTAATCCCGATCTCACAGGAATAATGCCGCTTATTTCGTGCAATTCTTTGATATATGACATTCTTTGCATATTAGAACTCATAAATTAATCAACATAAGCTGCCTAAATCAACGACTTATGGCATATACATACCACCATTAACATTAATCGTTTCACCTGTTATGTAAGCGGCTTCTGGAGAAGCTAAAAAGGCCACTGCATTGGCAATATCCTGAGGATCACCCAGTTTATTCAATGGTATTTGAGAAATAAGCGCTTCACGTTGTTCTTCTGGTAATTCCCGTGTCATATCTGTATCAATGAAGCCGGGCGCCACAGAGTTCACCGTAATATTACGAGAACCAATTTCACGTGCGAGTGACTTACTAAAACCCAAAATACCGGCTTTAGCAGCGGAGTAATTAGTCTGACCCGGGTTACCCGTTAGACCCACTACAGATGTAATATTAATTATGCGTCCACTACGTGCTTTCATCATTGGTCGAACAACTGCTTTCGACATTTTGAATATAGATGTTAAATTAGTTTGAATAATGTCATTCCATTGATCATCTTTCATCATCATCAACAGGTTGTCTCGTGTGATACCTGCATTATTGACAAGAATACTAATTGCACCAAAATCATCTTTAACCGTTTTTAATACAGAGTTAATAGATTCGTCATCAGCAACGTTCAGACACAGCCCTTTACCACCTTTAGGTGATAAATATTCTGTAATTTTTTCAGCCCCACCTTCAGATGTAGCGGTACCTATAACCGTTGCACCGGCTTCTGCCAGCGTTTCTGCAATAGCTTTACCAATACCACGGCTTGCACCTGTAACGAGTGCTATTTGATTATCTAAATTCATAATATATTACCTTCTATATCGCTCACAGATTTTAACTGAGAGCACTTAATCTATTTCAATTCTTCTAATGTCTTGTCTAATGTATCAACATTGTTAATTGTAAAATGCGCAATTTCTTTATTAATGCGTTTATTTAAACCTATTAGCACTTTACCAGGACCACATTCGATAATGGTATCAACACCTTCTGCGATTAAGTTATTCACACTATCTACCCATAAAACCGGGTTATGTAATTGTTTAACTAAATTCTTTTTAACGTCAGCAGGTTTGGTGTAATTTTTAGCGGCAACGTTCTGTATAACGGGAATCGTTGAAGCTTTTTTGATTTTAATATCTTTTAAATAAGTATTAAGTTTTTTTGCAGCACCTTCCATTAAGTTCGAATGAGAAGGCACACTAACCGGAAGTTTTAGTGCGCGTTTAGCACCTCTATCTTTTGCAATCGCCATTGCCGTTTCAACCGCTTGTACGTTACCGGCAATAACAACCTGACCGGGTGAGTTAAAGTTAACCGCTTGTACGGCAAAATTATCATCACTACACATGTCACAAATTTCTATAATCGTTTCGTCATCCAGACCTAATATTGCTGCCATGGCACCAACTCCATCGGGAACAGCAGCCTGCATTAACTTACCGCGTTTAGAAACTGTTTTGACAGCAAGTTCAAAATCCAGTGCGCCGGCACAAACCAGTGCCGTGTATTCACCCAAACTGTGACCTGCCATAATCTCAGGCTCTTCATCTAATTTACTTTTTAATATTTCGTAAACAGCTACACCCGCTACAAGCATTGCAGGCTGAGTTACTTCTGTTTTATTTAATTCTTCAACTGGGCCTTCCTGCACCACTTTCCAAAGATCGTATTTTAAAACTTTTGATGCTTTAGAAAAAAGCTCATTCACAACAGGATAAGCTTCAGCAAGTTCAGCCATCATGCCAACAGATTGAGACCCCTGCCCCGGAAAGACACATGCAAATTTCATAGATTTACCTTTTTAATTAGAAGCAAATGCAGATTATCCGCAAATGAACGCGAATAACGCAAATGTTTTTATTTATGCGCCTACAGCACATTAACCCTATTGATGATTTAGATTTTATTTGCATTTATTCGCGTTCATTAGCGAACAAACGACTATTATATTTATAAGTAATCAGCTTACCCCTATGCAGCTTCAGGACAAGGCGAAAAATGTGAGTTTACAAGTGTAAATGATCATTTTTCAACGCAGTAATGAAGCAGCATAGGGGTAAGCTGATTACTTATAAGCCTAAAACATCCTGCATATCATAGAGACCCTTATCTTTATCCTGCAGCCATTTAGCTGCACGCACTGCCCCTTTAGCAAAAGTCATTCGACTTGATGCCTTGTGCGTTATTTCTACTCGTTCACCATCCGTTGCAAACATAACGGTATGATCGCCAACAATATCACCTGCACGAACAGTTTCAAAACCAATTGTTTCAGGTTTACGTGCACCAGTATGTCCTTCTCGACCATAAACAGCACAATCTTTTAGATCTCTGCCCAATGTTTCGGCAATAACTTCACCCATGCGCAGAGCAGTTCCTGATGGTGCGTCTACTTTATGACGGTGATGAGCCTCAACTACTTCTATATCATAATCATCATTAAGAATAGAAGCCGCGGTTTGTAATAGCTTTAGACACAGGTTCACACCCACACTCATATTGGGTGCAAACACGACAGCAGTGTGTTCCGCTGCTTGCTGAATTATCTTTTTTTGCTGATCATCAAAACCCGTTGTACCTATAATGATTTGTTTACCATTATTTTTACAGATTTCAAGATTATTTAGGGTCGTATCTATTGAAGTAAAATCGATCAGGGTATCAAAGTCATTAACAACACTGTTAACGTCATCAACCAGTTTTACGCTTAGTGCGCCTACCCCAGCTAACTCACCCGCATCAGCACCAATCAGACTACTCCCCGGGCGCTCAATAGCCGCATTTACTGAACAGTCTTCAGCTTGCTGACATGCTTCGATTAAGGTTTTCCCCATTCGACCAGCAGCGCCAGTGATTGCAATTCTAAGCATTTTTATTCTCTAAAATTATATTTTTTTTTAGTGTTATTATTTAATCAACTACCAGCTGATGTAACTGTAGCCTTTTTCCTGTAGTTCCATCAAGTCTACAGCGCCGACTTGCACGACTTCGACAAAGTCATGCATATCGTCCTGCTTCCATCCCAGTGAATCCATTGTGTTACCACAAGCGTGTAACTTCACACCATAATCTGCCAGACTTCTTATCTTTCGAGTAACCTCATCAGACACATCGCGCATGGGTTTTTTAGCTAACACATGAATACCAGGTCCAAATACAGTTATAACAATCGTAATATTGTCATTATATTTACGTAACATTTCACCCACAGAAAACAAAACTGCATCATGATATTTTTGATCAGATTTATTTAACTGATAAACAACATTGTGCTCAGTCGGGTCTCCTGGAAAACGCAACTCTTCATCATTGGCTACCGGCTCAGATGCACTGGCATTACGAGCAGCAAAAACACCTGCAGCAATACTGGCAAAACTTGTGAGTAAACGTCTTCTTGTAATCATTAGAGTTTCATATCATCAAAAAATTTCTTAACCCCATCCACCCAGCTGCTACCCTGAGGGTTATGGTTTTTATTATCACCGTGGATACTTTCTTCAAATTCTCTCAACAGGTCTTTCTGTTTTGAGGTTAGCTTTACGGGTGTTTCAATAACCACTTTACACATTAAGTCTCCAACCATACCACCACGTACAGGTTTAACACCTTTGCCTTTTAAGCGGAACATTCTACCTGTTTGCGTTTCACCCGGTATCTTTAACTTAACACGTCCATTTAATGTAGGCACTTCTAAATCACCACCTAAAGCAGCGGTAGCCACACTAATAGGCACCTGACACAGAAGGTTTGCTCCATCGCGCTCAAATATAGCATGTGGTTTTACATGTACCTGAACATACAGGTCACCCGCAGGCCCACCATTTTCTCCCGCCTCACCCTCGCCTGATAGGCGTATACGATCACCATTATCTACGCCTGGTGGCACTTTAACAGATAAAGTTTTGCGTTCTTCAATTCTTCCTTGTCCGTGACAATCATCACAGGGATCTGAAATAGTTTTACCCTGCCCATGACAATGCGGGCAAGTTTGTTGAACTGAGAAGAATCCCTGCTGAATACGTACCTGACCTGTGCCACCACAAGTAGTACAGGTTGTTGGAGATGAGCCTTTTTTAGCACCACTACCATCACAGGTTTTACAGCCAACCAATGTAGGAATCTTTATTTTAATCGTTGTGCCGGCAACCGCATCCTCTAAACTCAACTCCATGTTGTAACGAAGATCTGAACCGCGATAAGAACGGCTTCGACCACCGCCGCCACCGCCGCCGAAGATATCACCAAATACATCACCAAATATATCACTGAAGTTTCCAGCACCTGCACCGTACCCCTGACCACCACCAGCAGAAGGGTCAACACCCGCATGACCATATTGATCATAAGCTGCGCGTTTTTGTGCGTCCGATAAAATATCGTAGGCTTCTTTACCTTCTTTAAATTTTACTTCGGCTTCTTCAGGGTTATCCGTATTTCGGTCAGGATGATGCTTCATCGCTAAACGTTTAAAGGCTTTTTTAATAGCCGCTTCGTTTGCGTCTTTGGATATTCCTAATATTTCGTAATAATCTCGTTTTGACATGCTTTTTTGTCTCTATATTCTCGTCCGCAAATGAACGCGAATAAACGCAAATAAAATCAAAAGCTACTTTGATTGTTAAGAACCAGGGGCGCCTAACAATAAAAACTTTGCGTTTATTTGCGTTCATTCGCGGACAACACTGCTTTTCACGCTTTAAACACACAAAATGCCCGGTTATAAAAAACCAGGCATTTCGTAACAGGCAAATGCCTAAGTAAATGACTTATTTATTGTCGTCTTTCACTTCTTCAAACTCAGCATCAACAACTTCGTCATCGGCTGCGTTCTCGCCACCTGCTGCCTCTGCACCCGCATCAGCTGCGCCTTCCTGTTGTTGCGATTGGGCATATGCTTTTTCAGCAACTTTACCCGCAACTTCAGTTAATGCTGCTGTTTTGGTTTCGATAAGTTCTTTATCATCACCAGCAACGGCTTCTTTAAGTTCAGCTATAGCTGTATCAATCGCTGTTTTCTCACTTTCATCTACCTGGTCACCCAGGTCTTTCAGTGATTTTTCAGATGCATGAATCAGGTTATCCGCAGCGTTACGCGCTTCAACCAGCTCTTTCTGTTTACGATCTTCATCAGCATGAGCTTCAGCATCCTTAACCATTTGTTCAACTTCATCATCAGATAAACCAGAAGATGCCTTGATAACAATTGACTGTTCTTTGCCTGTTGCTTTATCTTTCGCTGAAACATTCAGTATGCCATTCGCATCGATATCAAATGATACTTCAATTTGTGGTACGCCACGTGCAGCTGGCGGAATATCAGCCAGATCAAAACGACCCAGTGATTTATTTCCTGTTGCCATTTCTCGCTCACCCTGAAGAACGTGAACTGTTACTGCACCCTGATTATCATCAGCAGTTGAGAACACCTGAGATGCCTTAGTTGGGATTGTCGTATTTTTATCAACCAGTTTGGTCATTACACCACCCATGGTTTCGATACCCAGTGATAAAGGAGTAACGTCTAGTAATAAGATGTCAGTTACATCTCCACCCAGTACACCACCCTGTATAGCTGCACCCATTGCTACTGCTTCATCTGGGTTTACATCTTTACGCGCTTCTTTACCGAAGAAGTTTTTAACCGCTTCCTGTACTTTAGGCATACGGCTCTGACCGCCAACTAAAATAACATCATTAATATCACCAACACTTAAACCAGCATCTTTCAACGCCACCTTACAAGGCTCAATTGTACGCTCAACTAAATCTTCAACTAATGACTCAAGTTTTGCACGAGTCAGCTTGATATTCAGATGTTTAGGGCCCGAAGCATCAGCAGTGATATAAGGTAAATTCACATCTGTTTGTTGATTAGTAGAAAGCTCAATCTTGGCTTTTTCTGCACCTTCTTTTAGACGCTGCAGAGCTAATGGATCATTATGTAAATCCATGCCTGTATCTTTCTTGAATTCATCTGATAAGTAATCAATCAGACGCATATCAAAATCTTCACCACCCAGGAATGTATCACCGTTAGTTGCTAATACTTCAAACTGATGCTCGCCATCAATTTCAGCAATTTCGATAATAGATACGTCGAATGTACCACCACCCAGGTCGTAAACTGCAATCGTTGAGTCGCCCTTAAGTTTCTTGTCCATACCGTATGCTAATGCGGCGGCGGTTGGCTCATTGATAATTCGTTTAACTTCTAAACCGGCAATTTTACCTGCATCTTTAGTCGCCTGACGCTGAGAGTCATTGAAGTAAGCAGGAACGGTTACCACTGCTTCTGTAACTTCTTCACCTAAGAAGTCTTCCGCTGTTTTCTTCATTTTTTGAAGTATACGTGCAGATACTTCTGGTGGAGCCATCTTATTACCATGCGCTTCAATCCACGCATCGCCATTATCAGCTTTAATGATTGTATAAGGTACAAGCTTGATATCGCGCTGAACAACTTCTTCTTCAAAGCGACGACCTATAAGACGTTTAACTGCAAATAATGTGTTTGCAGGGTTAGTCACTGCCTGACGCTTTGCAGACTGACCTACCATAACATCATCACCTTCACCGAAAGCAACGATAGATGGGGTTGTGCGATCACCCTCTGAGTTTTCAATAATACGTGGTGAGTCACCATCCATTACTGCGACACATGAGTTAGTAGTACCCAGGTCGATGCCGATAATTTTAGCCATGTTTTGCTCCCAAAATGCTTAATATTTAACTTAACCCTTAGATAAGGGCAGGTTTTTATTTTTCAATGCTTTAGATCGTATAAATGTAATTTTTAATGTTATTTCTAATAGCTATACAGATTGATTCTGCAAAGCTTCAGGCCAAGGCGGAAAATGTAAGCTTATAAATATAAGTGTCCATTTTCTAACGAAGGCATGGAGCTTTGCAGGAGTGAGCTGTATAGCTATTTAGATACCATTACCATCGCTGGTCGTACCAGGCGATCATTTAACAGGTAACCTTTCTGCATTACTGCTATTACTGTATTCGGCTCATGCTCATCACTGGGCTGCATTGACATTGCCTGATGATGCTCTGCATTAAACTTTTCACCAACCGGATTAAGCTCAACCACATTAAATTTTTCAAATACACCGGATAACATAGTTAATGTCATCTCACTGCCTTCACGTAAGTTATCAACATTGGCATTTTCCTGCCCTGCTGCATCAACACCCATTTCAAGGCTGTCTTTTACTGCCAACATTTCCGAAATGAATTTTTCTAAAGCAAATTTATGCGCATTTTCCAGATCTTTCTGAGTTCGACGACGTATATTGTCCATCTCTGCTTTAGTTCGCAGTAATTGATCCCAGTTATCAGTGGCTTTTTTCTCGGCTGATTCCAGACGCTCGATTAACTCTGTAGCTGAAAGTGCTTCACCTTCGGTTTCATTAACCGCGTCAAGTGCTTCTTCTGCTGATAACACTTCACCGTCTACAGCTGCATCTTGTTGATTTTCATCGAGGATTTCCTCGTTTGACATGCTAACTCTCCATCAAATTTAAGGTCTTTAGGCCATATGGGGATAATCAATAGAGATTCAAGGGGTTAAAAACAAAAGATTACAATATCGTACTATGCCGCTATTTATCAGCACCTAAAGCCAGGCTTAAAAACCGGGCGGTAATATTCACAGCTGATATAACCTTGCTATATTCCATGCGGGTTGGACCAATTACACCCAACACACCTAACGTATTCTCTTTAGTGCCATAGGGCACTGACACAACACTAAAGTCTTCAAGGCCTTCTATACCCGCCTCAGAACCAATAAACACCTGCATGTCTTCAGCTTGTATACACCGATCTAACAGACCCAACATATCCCGCTTATTCTGAAATACCTGAAATAGTTGCTGTAATTGATTGGCATTATCCGCCTCATTAAAGCGAATTAAATTGGCCTGACCCTGCAAACGGTAACTTTCATTATCTTCGTCAGGTTTAAGCGCCTGATCTGCCAGATTAACCGCTGCAGCCATTAACTCATCAACTTGAGTACGCGCTGATTGCATTTCCTGCACCAGTAAAGCCCGGATCTGGAATATATCTTTACCCATAAAGTGATGGTTTAGATAATTGGATACCTTAACCAGCTCATCCTGGGTGTAGTCTTTATCAACGTGTACGATTCGGTTTTGCACATCACGCTCATTGACCACCAGAATAGCGAGTATTTTTTTATCCGGTAAAGGCAGAAACTCAATTCGACGTAAATTTAGTTGCCCACTTTTGGGCAAGGTAATTACACCTGCCATCTGTGTGATATCGGTTAATAGATTATTAGCCATATTAATCAGGGTATCTTTATCCTGATCGGCATTTAACTGCTGTTGAAGTTTTTCTCTAATGGCATTTTCAATCGGGCTGAACTCCAGCATGGAGTCAACATACATACGAAAACCCATATTAGTGGGCACTCTTCCGGCGGATGTGTGAGGCGCAGAAACCAGCCCCATAGAGTCAAGGTTCGCCATTACATTACGGATAGTGGCGGTTGATATATTTAAACCGGCTGTTTCAGCCAGGGTTTTAGATCCAACAGGGGTACCCTCTTCAACATAACAATTGATAAGGGTTTTTAATAAATACTGAGAGCGCTCGTTTAAAGGCTGGGATGTGATTTTAGACATGATAATTTATACAAATAATGTTTTTTTGTATAATTCCTCATTTATAAACATAAGCGCTTAGAGAAAAATATAACACTTAAAGCGCCTTAAGCTGACCGTTTTCGATAGTGTAAATGGTATCCATCTTTTTCGCGAACTCCATATCATGGGTAACCACAATAAGACTGGTGCCAAATTCTTTATTTAAACGTAATAAAACCTGCACAACCTGTTCTGCTGTCGCTTTGTCCAGATTGCCTGTTGGCTCATCAGCACAAATACAACGTGGCTCATTAATAACGGCGCGAGCTATTGCAGCACGTTGACGTTCACCACCAGATAATTCGGCCGGTTTATGTTTCACCCGTCGAGTCATACCCACTTTATCAAGTAACATACCCGCTTTATTTAATGCCTGTGTAGGACTTGTACCCCGAACCAGTGCCGGCATTGCTACGTTTTCTTCTGCGCTAAACTCAGCTAACAAGTGGTGAAACTGATACACAAAACCCATGTAATTATTTCGAACTTTACAGCGCTTTTTTTCTGACATGCGTACCAGGTCTTCTTCGTTAATAAAGACCTGTCCAGATGTTGGTTTATCCAGCCCACCCAATAAATGTAATAAGGTGCTTTTACCTGAACCTGATGCGCCCACAATGGCTACTTTTTCACCTGTTTTAACGGTGAGATTTATGTTCTTTAAAATTTCTAACTCACTGCCACCACCTTCTTTAAAGGTCATGCATAAGTCAACCGCTTCTAAAACAATGGAAGCACCCGTACCATTAGGAAACATTTGCGATTCAGAAAAATGATTAGGTAATGCCATTATTCATACCTCAATGCATCGGCAGGCTGTATTTTTGCTGCTCGGTATGCCGGGTAAATGGTAGCCAGTACAGACAAACCAAAAGCCGAAGCCGTATACGTTAATACATCTGATAAGCGTAAATCTGACTTAAGCTCCGTAATGTAATAAACATCTGCAGGTAAAAACTTGGTATTCATTAAACCTTCTACAAAACTAACAATCTCATTCACATGCAATGCAACCGGCACCCCGATTGCCACACCCAGTAAAGTACCAACCAACCCTATAACAACACCTTGGACTATAAACACCCACATGAGACTGCCCGGGGTCATACCAATCGTTCTTAATATTGCGATATCAGCCTGTTTATCGTTAACTGTCATTACCAGAGTAGAAATAATATTAAAGGCTGCAACCGCAACAATTAACAATAAAATAATAAACATGACAACTTTTTCAGTTTTCAGGGCCTTGAATAAGTTACTGTGCATTTTTGTCCAGTCACGTACCCAGTAGTCTTCTCCGATAACTCTGTCTAGTTCATGAGTTACTTCATAAGCATTAAACATATCGTCTAATTTAAGACGAACCCCTTCCACTTTATCACCCATACTAAATAGCTTCTGTGCATCTTGAATATGCATGATCGCCATGGAACGATCAAACTGATGCATACCCGCTTCAAAAACACCAACAACAGTGAATCGTCTTAAACGCGGCATCACACCAACGGGCGTTACATTTGCCTGGGGAGTTATAACCGTAATTTTCTCACCTTCGAAAACGCCCATGGCATTGGCAAGTTCACGTCCGAGAATAATACCAAAACGACCGGGCTTTAAATCCACAAGTCGACCTGACACCATTTTTTCATCAATCTCAGAAACCTTAGGTTCCTGCTCAGGTAAAACGCCACGAATAATCGCACCACTGACTCGGTTACGATTACTTAACATTGCTTCGTTTTGTGTAAAGGGGGCTGAATCTAAAACACTCTGGTGTTTATCTACTTTCTGCTGAATAGATTGCCAGTCAGATAATTTACCATCCTGACCTGTAACGGTAGCATGAGCTGTCATACCCAGCGTTCGCTCACGAAGTTCTTTACCAAAACCATTCATCACTGAAAGCACAACGATGAGCGCTGCTACACCCAGGGCTATGCCCAGCATAGAAATTAGTGCGATAAATGACACAAATCCATTACGACGTTTGGCGCGTGTGTACCTAAGGCCGATGTAAAGTTCTTTCGGTCTAAACATATCTGAAGGGGTTCTTTATAATTATCAGTTATATTGATTAAAATTTAATCAAAAAATTTTGTGATCATTTTGATCACTCCTAAAGCGCTACAGTTATTGCCCTGTCAATTGACATGCCCATTGGGTCAATTTTTGCTCTGTACGCTAACACTTCCACCCCTTCCCTGACGGCCTCTCTTAATAGTCGTCCATACTCAGCATCAATTAAGTCTGCCGGTTTAACAAGACTAACATCAGTGCGCATGATTATAAATAGCAGAACAGCCCGATCACCTGATTTAACTTGTTGAATTAACTCACGCAAATGCTTTTGACCTCGTTTTGTGACGGCATCGGGAAATTCCGCCACTCCATTTTCTAAACTTAAGGTCACGTGCTTTACTTCAACAAAAACTTTTTGATCTGCAAACTTAAGCAAAAAATCAACACGGCTACCTTCTTCACCATAAGGTACCTCAGATTTACAATTATCAAAGCTGGCTAGTTCCACAATTTTATTTTGTAACAATGCTTCATGCACCAGCTTGTTTGTTAAACTCGTATTGATACAGGCAATGACACCCGCATTAAGTTCAATTAATTGCCAACTGTGTGGATATTTTCGTTTTGGGTTGTCTGAGACACTTAACCATACCGTGGCCCCTTGCGGCATACATCCTGTCATTGCCCCCGTATTGGCACAATGAGCTGTGATTTCTTTGCCGTCTTCGAGGATAATATCGGCCAGAAACCGCTTATAACGCTTTATAAGTTTGCCCTTAATTAAAGGCGAATCAAAATTCATCTTATACTCAAATAATTATTATTAAGACATTTTACAGGTTTCGTCTAATGTATTACATAAGGTTCCAGAGAGCTTATACAACCCTACAAAGGCAAATAAACTTACTCTGTTATTAGGCGTCAAACTCATTATGAACTACTATATAAATATAAACCCAAAAATTCATCTATTGAAAACCATCACCACGGATAATTTAATGAATCGAATATTCAGAAGTTTACTCATTTCAATATTTTTATTGAGCATTTCAAACGCCACTTTCGCCGAAATGTCTGAAGGATGTAAATCTTGTGTAAAAGGCTACGATTGCAGTCGCATAAATAAAACCTGCAATGCAACCTGTCAGGCCAACCTGTTTCAAAAACAGGATGACCTGGATTCATGTCGCGCAGGGTGTATTGGCAAGCTGGAAAAATGCCTGTTAGATGCAAACAAGTCATGTAGTTTTTATTGTGCCGATAAATAGATATTCAATTAAAAAGGGCTTTAATGAATTGCCATTAAAGCCCTTTTTATTTCTGCAAATGTTACCTAGATAATATTATCTAACTAATGTCTCCAGGATAATCAGCAATTCCCGGATTGGATTTAATACCTACCAGTTTAGGATGATTTATCTTAGGCAGCTTTAATACATTATCTTTACCACGATTCTTAACAATATAATCTCGAGTCACATCCCACATTAATCGACCGTCAGGCGCTTTACCAACGGTTGCCCAACCCGCTACTTTATATTTTTGATCCGGTTCAATCGCATGCCCATTATCCAGCCTGGCATCAGTAATACGCTGATATAGAGGTTTAGACGGATCAATCGTGTAATCCATACCACCCACTCTCACCATATCACCACCTGATTGTAAGTACGGATCAACATCAAATAAGTTATCAGCAACACCTTCTAATATGCGTAATAAGTCACGCCCTGTCATTTCACTTACATAAGTTTCACCGTAAGTAATCGCACACTGAGTCATTACATCTTCCATAGTGATCCAGTCACCTTCCAATGTTGTTGTACCCCAACGCACACCGGCAGACATTGCTACATCCGCACTATACTCTTCACGTAAGGCATTACATAAAACCTGATCCCAGGTTCCCATAAAGTTACCTCGGCGATACAGTAACCTGTCAGCAATAGCCAATTTCTCTTCCAGAATTTCTTTATAAGTTTTACCTACACGGCCTTCATTATAAAAATATTTCTGCGCACGGCTTTCTACAATATTTTTATCATAAACTGTATTGCGCATTTGATCCAAATACGCCTGCATTTCTTTGTCTTCTTCTAACCAGTCAGTTATGACAGGTAACATTTTATAATCCATGGATTTAATTTTTCCATCCTGAATATCAAAATCCATTACACCCACAAACTTACCGTTAGAACCCGCATTCGTCACCAGACACGTTCCACCGTCTACATTCTTAACTTCAATCGGCTTAGGAATACCATCATGGGTATGGCCACCGAAAACAGCATTCAAACCTGGCACACGCTCTGCCATTTTAATATCCACATCCATACCGTTATGGGATAACAGCACAATTGCATCCGGCTTCTCATCTGCTTTAATATTTTTAACTAGCTCAATCATGTCTTCTTCACGTAAACCAAATGACCAGTCAGGGAAGAATTCCTGTGGATTAGCATTAGCTGTACGCGGGAATGCCTGACCGACAATACAGATACGCGCGCCGTTTATCTCTTTAATAACATAAGGCCTAAAAGCATGTCCCGTATCTTCATCAAACAGACCGCTACCATCATATTTTTCAACCATTGTCGGGTATTCATCACCAAACATTGAGTCGTCTTTAACCCTTACATTCTGGCCAATGAAGTCGCCTTTAAACAGCGCCACATTACTCAGCACTTCTTCTTCTTTATATGTAAATTCCCAGTGCCCTACCATGACATCGAGGCCTAGTATATTTGAAGCTTCTACCATATCGACGCCACGCGTCCATAATGATGTGCCTGAACCCTGCCACAAATCACCACCATCAATTGTAATCGTGTTTTGTTTGCCACCAGCTGTTTCACGTAAGCTGGTTAATAAAGACTTAATCTGAGCAAAGCCACCTGTCTTACCGAATGTTTTTGCCGCTTTCTGGAAATCTAAATAAGTATATGCATAAGACTCGGGAGTCTTTGGCTGATAACCCATTGCCATCAACAACTTATTACCTACTAGATGTGGTGGACGGCCATAGGCTTCACCTACACCCAGATTAACATTGGGCTCTCTAAAATAAACAGGGTTTAACTGACCATGAACATCGGTGATATGCAAAATTCTGACATTACCTTTCATAGGCAAGTCATAGAAACCTTTAGGCATTGCTCCCGTTACAGGTTTGGCTGAAGATACAGAAGGCGAAGCAGATTCTTCTGAACACCCTATAATTGCTGGAACAGTTGCTGAAGCAGCAGCTGCACCCATTAACTTCAAAAAATTACGACGATTTAAAAACGGCATGGTTTCACCCTAGTATTGGTGGTTGTATAAAATCAAATTTAGACATTGTCTAAAAAAATAAACCCTGTAAAAACTAAAATTCACTATCTGATTGTAATGAGCTTTTAATTTATTATAATAATCCGGCCAATAATATAGATTTTTTCTTGAGTTTTCAAATGCTTAGTAACAAACAACCTGTTCATTATGCAATCCAAAAAATGCATTTTGCAATCTTTTTATATATTGTATCCGCTCTGCTCGTAGCAAAGTATAGCATCGCAGATATAGTAAAACCGGCTATGGTTGAAATCAGTGTATTTGCTGATGGTAATTACCGAATAGAGCTACGTGCCAGCATAGAAGCGATGATGACGGGGATTAATTCTAAATATAAAAACACACAGGACGCCCCCTCCGCCAAAGACTACGACGCACTGAGAATATTGCAATCTGCACAACTACGTGAAAAATTTATTTCCTTTGAGAGCCAGTTAGAAGAAGAGATTAAGCTCTTCTTTGATAAAAACCCAACGCAATTACACATTACTGATGTGCAAATACCTGTTCCTGGCTACACAAAAGTACCGCGCACCAGCTTAATTATCTTTGAGGGCAAAATAAATAAAGAGGTAAAAAAACTCTCCTGGTATTACCCGGCACGATTTTCTGACAATGCAATACGCGTAAGACAAATAGATACCCAGAATGAAAAATGGTACTGGTCATCATGGCAATGGTTAAGAAATGACCAGGTTAGTAAATCTTTTTCGTTAACAGAGGTATTTACTGAACCAGCATTAATTACTGTGATATCTGATTATGTGGTTGCAGGATTTGAGCACATCATTCCAAAAGGCCTTGATCATATATTATTTATTCTTGGTATCTTTTTACTCAGCACCAAGCTTAAAACCCTGGCCTGGCAGGCAACCATGTTTACCCTTGCCCACTCAATTACACTCAGCCTGTCGATGTTTAATATCCTCAGTTTGCCCGCCAGCATTGTAGAACCATTAATTGCCTTATCAATTGCATACATTGGTTTTGAGAATATATTTGCGCATAAATTAAAAACCAGCCGACTAGCCCTGGTATTTGCTTTTGGTTTATTACATGGCCTGGGCTTCGCCAGTGTACTGGCAGATTTCGGCATGCCTGAAAGCGCATACGCAACTGCTTTAATTAGTTTTAATGTGGGTGTCGAGATAGGCCAGCTTATCATTCTGACATGTGCCTATTTTTGTATTACATACTGGTTTAAAAACAAGCAACATTTTCATACTTACATAACTATACCTGGCTCATTACTTATTGGATTGACTGGTTTGTACTGGACATGGGATAGATTTAGCTGGGCAGCTGTTAGTTAGTTTGAAAAGCAGGTTGTCCGCGAATGAACGCAAATGTTTTTTTTGGTTATGCGCCTACGACGCATATTGCTAACTATAGGCTTTTGCGTTTATTTGCGTGTGTTTGCGTTCATTCGCGGACAACTTGCATGAATCACTTAAACTTTAAAAAAAATCGATAACCAAGCAATACACTCAAAATTACTAGCATGATACCAGGCACCAGATAGTCCGCTTTTATCATCATGAAATAATGAAGCAATGCCAGAATTGAAACCGGGTAGACCAGCTGGTGCAAGCGCACCCAATTTTTCTTCAAACGTTTCATCATGGCATTCGTCGATGTTAGTGCTAGAGGTATTAACAGCAGAAAACAAATAAACCCTATAGTAATAAAAGGTCTTTTAATTATATCTTTAACGATATCTTCAACACTGAAAAACTGATCAAACCAGATATAACTCAGAAAATGCATACAAACATAAAAGAATGCAAATAAACCGACCATACGACGGTAACGTATTAACCAGTGTAATTTAAATAGTTTACGTGCTGGTGAAATGGTTAAACCTGCTAATATAAAATAAATGCTCCAGTCACCTAGAGTTCGAATCATTTCCTCAACTGGATTTGGTCCCAGCTCATTATTCAGTGCGTTAATAACCAATAATATAAATGGCAACAAACACAGGATAAACACCAACGGTTTAAAAAAAGTAATACCGGGGACTCTCTCTTTAATTACCATATATAAACTATTTTTAACCGCTGCTTCCAACTGCATACACCTTAGTATAATTTCTTACGACTAACGATTAATGATTCAAAAATATTTCTTAAGATCCATATCTTTATAAAGATGCGCAACCTGTTCTCCATAACCATTGAATAATTGAGTTTTGGCTTTTGGCTCCCAGAACTTAGAACCCAAAGCTCGCTCCGTTGCCTGACTCCATCTAGGATGATCAACATCCGGGTTTACATTTGAATAAAAACCATACTCTTTGGGACCAGTAACATTCCAGGTACAAACAGGCTCCTGTTCCATAAATTTTATTTTTACAATCGACTTAATATTTTTAAAGCCATACTTCCAGGGCACAACTAAACGAATGGGTGCACCATTCTGATTCGGCATATGGCGACCATAAATACCTGTCGCCATAAAACTTAACGGATTCATAGCTTCATCCATTCTCAAACCGTCACGATATGGCCAGTCTAATACCCTTCTTACCTGTCCAGGCATTTGCTCGGGGTCATAGAGTGTTTCAAATTGAACATATTTAGCTTTAGAAGTGGGTTCAAAACGTTTCAACATTTCAGCCAGTGAAAAGCCTACCCAGGGCACCGTCATAGACCAGGCCTCTACGCACCTGAAACGATAAATTCGCTCTTCAATTTGAGCGTGTTTCAAAATGTCTTCTAAATGGAATATACCGGTTTTATTGGCTTCACCTTCAACAGCGATTGACCAGGGATCGGTTTTAAAATCAGTCGCATTAAGGGCCGGATCTTTTTTCCCCGTACCAAATTCATAAAAATTATTATATGTCGTTGCATCATTAAAAGAGGTTAACTTCTCCCCTTTACCATAAGCTGTTTTAATGAGATTAGGAAAGTCAGCCCCATAATCAGACGGCTTTGCTATTGCCGGTAAACTCAGACTACCTGCCCAGGCTGCTCCTGCCAGAATACCTGATTGCTTGATAAATTCTCGGCGATTTAAATAGTCCGACTCAGTTGTTGTCTCGGATTCTTTGATATCCTGCTTTGAAGCAGTTTTTATTATAAAACTCATGTTACGCTCTGGGGGTTACTTAACTTCTGTAGTTTACAGACTAGAGTATAGGGCAGAAGTTCAGTAAAGAGGGTGAGGGGTTTACGTGTCTTTTTTCCAGATACAGGCATCACCCAGCGCATCTAGTCGCCCCTGATGTGATTCAAGTTCATCCACATTGGCTCGAATTACGTTTATTTGAGGTCGGCTACTATCAACCCGTTTAATAGGACTAACGTTTGACTGGTTTGAGCCTTCAGCATTACCCCCTAGTGCAAGCATTTCCTGCCCGCCTGTCATTCGAAGGTAAACTTCAGCCAGCAGCTCCGCGTCTAATAATGCGCCATGTAACTCACGACGTGCATTATTTACCTCGTAACGTTTACATAGAATGTCCAGATTATTTTTCTGACCCGGGTGTTTCTTTCGTGCCATTACCAGACTATCGGTAATTTGACAGTGGTCCGACACCTTACCCCATACCGGATCTAACATAGCTAATTCATGATCAAGAAAACCAATATCGAATGGTGCATTATGAATGATTAACTCAGCACCATTTACGAATTTCATAAAGTCTTCAGCCACATCACAAAAGCGAGGTTTATCCGCTAAAAACTCTGTGCTAATTCCATGAACCTCAAACGCACCCTCATCAATTTCACGGTCTGGCTGAATATATTGATGATATGTATTTTCAGTTAATTTTCGATTGATTATCTCCACACAACCAATTTCAATGATGCGATGACCTTGAGAGGGCTCTAAACCAGTTGTTTCAGTATCTAGTACAATCTGTCTCATGATAAAACATAGTCATAAGTCTTAAGTCATAAGTCTTAAGTCAAAAGATTAAAGCGCCTACGGCGCCCCGCTTTGACTTACGACCTACGACTTACGACTAAAGACTATCTACTCCTTTATTAGCCAATTCATCTGCTTTCTCATTACCTTCATGACCAGAGTGCCCTTTAACCCACTGCCAATCTACTTGATGCTGGTTGCTGGCCAGATCCAGGCGTTTCCATAAATCTACATTTTTCACCGGTTTTTTAGCGGCTGTTTTCCAGCCCCTGGCTTTCCAGTTTTCAATCCAGTCTGTAATTCCCTGCATGACATACTTTGAGTCAGTATAAAGTGTGAGCTCACATGGGCGTTTTAGAGATTCAAGCCCCATTATTGCAGCCATCAATTCCATACGATTATTTGTTGTATTGTTCTCGCCACCAAAGAGCTCTTTATCATGCTCTCCAAACCGTAACCAGACACCCCATCCCCCTGGCCCCGGATTTCCACGGCAGGCACCATCTGTATATAATTTAACTTTTTCATTATTCATGCGGCATGATACTACCCGAATTACTAACAAAATAAATATTATTCATGAAGATTTAATGAGAAATAGTTCAAGCAAAATCATGTGTAATGAATTACACTTTGAAATAGACTCATAAACATCAATATACACATTAAAAAAAGAAGATAACTTGTTGAATTTACAGAATTTTAAAATCAGAAGACATAATTTACATAACCTGCTTATTATCTCTCTATTCAGTATTTTACTGACTGGATGTTTAAATTCAGAAACAACACGCTCTGATGAAGCTAACCAACAAGCTGCTGAAGCAGACAGAATTAATCGTATTATTGCCCAGTCATTTGCAGCTGCTGAGCAGGAATTAGAAGATGAGCAGTTTGCAGTTAACCCCGATGATTATGCAGGCAGTGATATTCCCGATATCTGGAACCGAGTACGTAGTGGTTTCAGCATAGCCGATACAACCAATAATCCTCGCTTAATATCAGAACTTAAATGGTATGCAAAACACCAAAAATATCTCGATAGAGTTGTTGAGCGATCTGAACCCTTTTTACACTATGTATTAAATGAAGCAGAAAAACGTAACTTACCAACTGAACTGGTATTACTGCCCATTGTAGAGAGTGCCTACCAGACATTTGCATACTCTCACGGCAGAGCCTCTGGCATCTGGCAATTTATACCTTCGACGGGGAAAATTTACGGCCTTAAGCAAAACTGGTGGTATGACGGAAGACGTGACGTTTATGCCTCGACCCAGGCCGCCCTAAAGTATTTAGAAGACCTGAATCGTGAATTTAAAGGCAACTGGTTACATGCATTAGCGGCTTACAATTCTGGCTCAGGTACCGTACGCCGTGCCATACGCAAAAACAAAAAACGTGGCAAACCAACTGATTTCTGGAATCTTAAATTACCAAAAGAGACTCAGGCATATGTACCTAAACTACTTGCCCTGAAACGCTTAATTGCTAACCCGGCAGATTATGGCATTACACTTAACTGTGTTGATGATACCCCCTACTTCGAAGCCGTTGATATAAATGCTCAACTTGATCTGGCTATGGCTGCTGAAATGGCACAAATAGATTTAGACAGATTATATCAACTGAACCCAGCGTTTAATCACTGGGCCACCGCACCTTATGGCCCTCATCGTTTACTTATTCCTGTAGACCAGGCAGAGACTTTTAAACAAAACCTTGCGCAAATACCTAAAGCTGAACGAATTAAATGGAAGCGTCATAAAATTAAAGATGGACAGACGTTAAGCCATATTGCTGATCGATACTCAGTATCTGTTAGCAGCCTGAAAAGACTTAACAATCTACATTCTACAAGCATTCGTGCCGGAAAATACCTGGTAATCCCCGTATCAAGTCGTAAACTTTCAGACTACAATCTGACAGCGTATCAGCGTAAGAAAGCATTACAAAATATAAATCGTAAAGGTAATAAAATCACCCATAAGGTACAACGTGGTGATACGTTCTGGGATTTATCCAGAACCTACAAAGTAAACTCTCATAGTATTGCTCGCTGGAACGGCATGGCAATCAGAGACCCACTGCGTGAAGGTCAGAAACTGGTTATCTGGACTAAAGCACCTGTTAGCAAATCAGCTAGTAATGGCAGAGACACTATTCAACGCATATCTTATCGTGTGCGAAATGGTGATTCTTTATATCTAATAGCGCAAAAATTTAATGTGGGTATTAAAGATTTAAGACGCTGGAATAGTTTAACCAGTAAATACCTGCAACCCGGACAAAAAATTAAGTTATATGTTGATGTAACGAGACAAGCGGGTAACAGCTAGCACTGTACGAACTGCGTATTGTCGTCTAAACTTTTCATCTATTAAGTTTATGTTGAAACAGTTGCACGTTATAGATACATATCAAGGATACAAATGAGCGAACAAATTGACGTTGCCCTGCTTGCGCGCTACCAGCCTCTTAATGCACTTAATCCTGAAAACCTTCAGGAAATCCTCAAACAACTTAAACTCGAAAAAATAACTGCTGGCTCTACCCTGTTTAAAAAAGGGGATTCAGAAGCGGTTCAGTATTATCTTGCGAAAGGTGAAATTGACCTATTAGGTGACTCCGGCGTTTTAAAAACGATAAAAAGTGGCACCGACGATGGTTTTAACGCTATTGCGCATATCCTTCCCCGCACAATCACAGCCAAAGCTAAAACAGATTCTGTTATTTTTAAAATTGATGGAAACCTGATTGATGTCATGCTCACCTGGGATCAAACCGGTAACTATCAGGTTACAGAGTTTGGTGTAGGCAGCGGTAGCGGTGATGATGACTGGATGTCTCGTATTTTACAAACAGAAGCTTTTCACCGTATTCCACCCGCTAATATTCAGGCTATTTTTATGCGCATGGAGTCTGTTCCGGTAAAAGCCGGTGAAAAAATAGTTTCGCAAGATGAAGTCGGAGATTATTTTTACATAATAAAAAAAGGTCGCGCTCTGGTCACCCGGTCAATGCCCGACCAACCAAAAGGCATTAAGCTAGCAGAACTCAAAGGTGGAGATACGTTTGGCGAAGAGGCTTTAATTTCGAGCACTAAAAGAAATGCGACTATTACCATGTTAACTGAAGGCCTGGTTAGCCGGTTATCAAAAACAGATTTTCTGGAATTACTTAATGAACCTCTGCTTAACTGGGTTGATTACGAAGAGGGAAAGAAACTGGTTAATGATGGTGCACAATGGTTGGATGTAAGGTTACCAGCAGAACATCAGGCAAATTCAATTGTTGGTGACACCCATATCCCTCTTATCTTTTTACGTATGAAGATTGATTCTCTGGATGAAAACAAACAGTATGTGGTTTACTGCGACACAGGGCGACGCAGCTCTGCAGCTTCATATTTGTTGAATGAACGAGGTTACACTACCTGTATATTGAATGACGGAATAAGTTCTGCGCCTGAGACTGATCGTACAGTAGCTTAATATCGCTATGTATTCCCACGCAGGAGCGTGGGAATACATATCACTTTTACTCCCCACCATAACCAGGAATTTTACTATGATCAACGTCATCAATTTGATCTGTTGTTAAAAACTCGTTTGCATATTGCATGTAAACTTTTTCACGTATAAACACATCAAATATTTCCGGGTCTATGTGATTATCCAGGCGCATTTTCCCAAGTATATCCAGGCAGACACTTAACTTTTTACCATCTTTATAAGGTCTATCACGTGCTGTTAATGCTTCAAAAATATCCGCTATCCCCATCATTCTTGCTGGCCATGACATTTGCTCACGGGTTAAGCCTTTAGGGTAACCTTTACCATCCATGCGCTCATGATGTCCGCCTGCGTATTCTGGTACATTCTCAAGGTGTTTTGGAAATGGTAGTTGATCCAACATTTTAATGGTGACAACGATATGATTATTTATTACCTGTCTCTCTTCATTGGTAAGCGTGCCCTTAGCAATAATTAAATTCTTTATTTCATCTTCATTGAAAAAATCATTTACACCACCATTGCCATCACTAATTTGATATTTAGAAATTTCTTGCACACGATTTTGTTTATCTTCTGCCATGTACTCACCGCCTACATTAGCGACTGCAATAAACTCTTTATCATCATCCAGTTGTTTAATTCTTTGTTCATACTCAGTAACAACTGAATTATATAATGCATCATCAGCATTTTCTTTTGCTGCTAATTGTTGCTCTAACATCTTAATTTTTGCATCTCGTTTTAATACCTCAAAACGAGCATTAACTGTATTAATTCTATCGTAAATAGTTTCTAGCTTAGTTGATTTGTCTATCACATATTCAGGTGTTGTTACCTTTCCACAGTCATGCAGCCAACCTGCGATCATTAATTCATAACGATCTTTTTCAGTCATTGAAAACTCTTTTAATGCACTGCTTGTATCTCTATCACAAGCATCGGCAATCATCATTGTTAACTCAGGCAACCGTTTACAATGCCCGCCAGTATAAGGTGATTTTTCATCTATTGCCGTTGCAATCAGTTTAATAAACGCTTCGAATAACGCTTTTTGCTCATCTATTAATTTTTTATTAGTAAGCGCTACAGCAGCCTGAGATGCTAATGACTCAGCCAGTTTCTGATCTTCAGTTGAGAAATCAACAACTTCGTTTGTTTCATGAGAGGTAGAGTTAATCAGTTGTAAAACACCGATAATATCTGCCTTATGATTTTTCATCGGAATGGTTAATAAAGACTTTGTTCTATAACCGGTGTTTTCATCAAACTTTCGAGTGCCAGTGAAATCAAAACCATCTGCATGATAGGCATCATGAATATTGATCGTATTGTCATTTAATACCGCACTGGTCACTACCATTGACAGATTGTCACCGCCTTTGACATCATGTAGTGGTAATGGAGGAAAATCAATAGAATGGCCTGTTGTGCCTCCCATATGAATATCCAGGGAGTCAGTTGAAACAATCTCAAATACCAGTTCATCTTTATCATTAAGCGTGTAGAGAGAACCGCCATCGGCATTAGTCAGTTTTTTTGCGCCATCAAGAATCAGCTCTAAGACTCGCTGACTACTTTTTTCTGCAGATAAGGCAATGCCAATGTCATTTAACAGGGCAATTTTGGATATCATTTTATCCATGTAGTATGGCTCCACATTATTTATATCGGGTCATTAAATAAAAAATAACGCTCTAGTATCTATTGCTCCTTATAATAATTCTGAGCAACGGTGCATTCACTATAAACAACTTCATAAAAAAACACGTCTTGCTAAAAATCACCTTCAGCAGCACGTTTCATAATTTCATCAAGTGTGTTCTTCACAACTAATGCTTCTTTTTTTAATGCGGGTGGAATGGGTGTCCCACCTGAAATCATTAAATCCATATTCATGGCATATAGCCATAACTGACCCTGCTTATCTTCAACAACTGAAATACGGCAAGGTAAAAATGCCGAAAATGAGTCGTTATAATTCAACATACTCGCTGCGGTCATAGCATTACATAACAAGTATATTTTTACATGCCTGTAAGATTTTCCAGACATAGCTTCTACCTGCTTTGACAAAGGAAGCTCACCCACGTTTTTTATATTTAATTCGTTTGCAATAGATAAGATAGATGTGTCTAAATCTTGTGCCGATATTCCCTCTTCTACTTTTGTTTTAACTACCATCGCTTCAACAGCAGAGCCTGATTCAAAAAGTTTCTCTGCAAAACCGATATAAGTGTCTGCCGCTTCATCTTCAAATGTATCAAATTTTTCTACAAATGGTTGTATTTTAGAAAACAGAAGCACCACAATAATTAAACTTACTACACCAATGGCGGCAAATATATTTTTAAACATCTTAGTTTTTAACCTTTAAAATTATTATTCATTTATGCAAAGATGAAGCCCTCTCTATTTAGTTATACCGCCCTGGGTCAACTTTTCTGGAGATAATATTTTTTCTAGCTCATCCCGTGATAAATCAGTCATTCGTTCTGCCACATCCAGAACAGCCCGACCTTCTGCATAGGCCGTTTTAGCTATTTTAGCGCCTAACTCATATCCTATAACCGGATTAAGTGCAGTGACTAAAATAGGGTTTTTACCTAATGCGGAATCGATATTTTGCTGGTTTACCGTAAAACCCGTGATTGCATTATCCGCAACCATACGAGCAGCATTAGCCAGTATCTCAATACTCTGTAATAGATTATAGGCGATAACAGGTAGCATCACATTTAGCTGAAAATTACCTGACTGCCCCGCAACAGTAATAGTGGCATCATTACCAATCACCTGTGCACATACCATTGCCATAGACTCAGGTATAACCGGATTTACTTTTCCCGGCATGATACTGCTACCCGGTTGCAATGCGGGTAATGCGATTTCACCTATGCCTGCTAATGGACCGGAATTCATCCAGCGCAGATCATTAGAAATCTTCATTAAACTCACCGCAATCGTTTTTAACTGACCACTCAGCTCAACCGCGGCATCCTGCGTGCTTAAACCCTCGAATTTATTTGGGTTACTGGTAAATTGATGACCTGTAACTTTGCTCATTTGAGTCGCAAATTTTTCCGCAAATTCTTCATGCGCGTTTATACCTGTACCAACAGCTGTGCCACCCTGCACTAATGCACTGATTCTTGGCAAAGCTGATTGTAAACGTTCGATGCCTAATCCCAGTTGCGCCGACCAGCCACTTAACTCCTGAGTAAAACTCACAGGCATTGCATCCATTAAATGTGTACGCCCTGTTTTCACCACACCTTTAAGTTCGATCGATCGCTTATCAATCGCTTCTTTTAAATAACCAAGAGACGGGATAAGTTGCTCTGAAGTTTGCAGGCTTGCACTCACATGTATAGCAGTAGGAATAACATCATTTGAGCTTTGCCCCATATTCACATGGTCATTGGGGTGGATGTCTAACTCAGGGGTGCTCGCCAGATGAGAGATCACTTCATTGGCATTCATATTGGTGCTGGTGCCTGATCCGGTCTGGAAGATATCAATAGGGAAATGCTCATCATACTCACCTGAGCTAACCTTATTAGATGCATCGATGATGGCATCGGTCTGTGCCTGCGCCATTTCGCCTAAATCACAGTTCACCTGAGCGCAGGCTGCTTTAATCTGCCCTAAGGCACTTATAAAAGATCGGGGAACCACTAAACCACTAACCGGGAAATTATTTATAGCTCGCTGGGTTTGGGCGCCATATAGTGCTTTAGCGGGGACTTCTAACTCACCCATACTGTCTTTTTCTATGCGAACTTTGCTCATTTTTTCTCCAATTTTTTAATTCTTAGCGTTTACCTGAAATAGAATAACTGATTTTATGTCATTCTGAATAGAGCATAGCAAATAACTTATACCTTGTGCCCTCGCTCCCGCGTGGGAACAAGAAAAATTACCCTGCTCAGGCTCATCTCCATCGGGGAAAGAGCATCTTTCCCGCTCTGTCCCCTTATTGATGCCATCAAGAGTATTACGGTGTCGGCTCGCTACTCTGTCAGCTCTCGGTGGTATGGGTTAAGGGGACAGGGCGCAAAAAACGCGACCTGTCCCCGAGGGAGATGCTCCTAAATCTAACTCTATAATATGTATATCCATCACATGCTGTGAAAAATCTACCGCACCTGTATAATCCCCACCTAAATAATCGATGCGCTCTTATAATATGTGCATTTTAGCCTGAATTTATATTGAATAAAGAAAGATTCCTATGCAACTTACTGAACTCACAGCAATTTCTCCCGTAGATGGCCGTTATGGCAGCAAAACAACGGATTACCAGAGCATTTTTAGTGAATATGGCCTGATCCGTCACCGTGTTATGGTAGAGGTTCGCTGGTTAAAAGCCTTAGCCGCTGAATCAGCTATTACTGAAGTCCCCGCTTTAAGCAATGAAGCGAGCAGCTTGTTAGACACGATTGAAACAGAGTTTAGTGTTGATGATGCCCAGCGGATTAAAGATATTGAGCGCACCACTAATCATGATGTAAAAGCAGTTGAATACTTTCTAAAAGAAAAAATTGAAGGCAATACTGAGCTTACAGCCATTACTGAGTTTATTCACTTTGCCTGTACATCAGAAGACATCAACAACCTTTCCCACGCTTTGATGTTAACGGCTGGTCGTGACACAGTACTATTAAAGCAGATGGATGAAGTCATTGAAAAAATGAAATCTATTGCACTTGAGTTAGCTGAACAGCCAATGTTAAGTAAAACCCATGGTCAACCCGCATCACCAAGCACAATGGGTAAAGAATTTGCGAATGTTGTTTACCGTTTACAAAAGCAACGCAATCAGGTTGCTAGTGTTGAAATTCTTGGAAAAGCGAATGGCGCTGTTGGAAATTATAATGCTCACCTTTCTGCTTACCCAAATATAGACTGGGAAGTTTTTTCTAAAAACTTTATTGAGTCTCTTGGCATTAATTTTAATCCGTACACCATTCAAATTGAGCCACATGATTACATGGCTGAACTATTTGATGCTGTTTCACGTTTTAATACCATATTAATTGATATGAGCCGCGACATTTGGGGTTATATTTCTGTTGGTTACTTTAAGCAGAAAACCGTAGCGGGAGAGATTGGTTCATCAACGATGCCTCATAAAGTTAACCCAATCGACTTTGAAAATGCCGAAGGTAACCTGGGTATTGCTAATGCTTTGTTTGGCCATCTGGCTATGAAATTACCCATTTCTCGCTGGCAACGCGACCTTACAGACTCAACTGTATTACGTAACTTAGGTGTTGGTTTTGCTCACTCATCAATCGCATATTCCTCTGCTATGCGTGGTTTAAACAAACTAGAGATTAATCCAATGGCATTAAATGACGAGTTGGATAATAACTGGGAAGTTTTAGCAGAACCCATTCAAACAGTAATGCGCCGTTACGGCATTGAAAAACCTTATGAAAAACTCAAAGAGTTAACACGTGGTAAAAAAGTGGATCAACAGGTTATGCAGGAATTTGTTGAAAACCTGGACATGCCACAGGAAGGTAAAGATCTGTTAATAAACATGACACCAATGAATTACATTGGTAATGCAATAGAACAGACTAAAAAGATATAATTTTATAACACATTTCAAAATACCGTCATTCCTGTAAAAACATGAATGACGGATCTTTAGGTATTTGAGAACTCACCAATATGAACGATTCTATCAACCCTCTTGGTAAGCTCTCTCCCGAAGTATTTTTAAAAGAATACTGGCAAAAGAAACCACTGGTTATTCGTCAGGCATTTCCAAATTTTCAAAACCCCATAAGCGCAGAAGAACTTGCAGGCCTTTCATTTGAGGAAGAAGTCAATTCTCGCATTGTTATTGAGAAAGATGGTGATCACCCCTGGCAACCCATCTTTGGCCCAATGGATGATGAAACATTTGAAAATTTACCTAGATCTCATTGGACACTGGTTGTAAATGATTTAGAAAAGATTGTCCCAGAACTTAGTTGGCTACCCGATCTATTTCGATTTATACCCGACTGGCGACTGGATGACTTAATGTGTAGTTATGCTGCAGACCAGGGTTCAGTAGGACCTCACTTTGACCTATATGATG
>Ga0316205_10001568_pt1 | contig 27738 bp, 23 predicted proteins | sample 3monthpyrite_MG_FD_204941 | JGI IMG/M metagenome (GOLD analysis project Ga0316205, IMG submission 204941) | Microbial mat bacterial communities from mineral coupon in-situ incubated in ocean water Damariscotta River, Maine, United States -... | ecosystem: Environmental > Aquatic > Marine >...
ATTTGACTTTATCCCAGCTGTCGGTGTATTTTGAAGGTCGGTTAGATAGCGTGCTCGATATTTAACCGGTAAAGCTGACACAGAATTTTGAACAGTCTCAAAACGGACGATTTAAATACACGCATATTTCTCTTCATATTCTACCGGTGTTAGGTAGTTTAAAAAAGCATGCCTGCGCATTCTGTTGTAAAAAATTTCTATGTATTCAAAGACGCTTTGTCTTGCTTGTGTTCTAGTCATGTAATCTTCATGATGAACGCGTTCATTTTTCAGTGATCCGAAGAAACTTTCTGCAACCGCATTGTCCAGACATTCGCCTTTTCTGCTCATACTGCAAAGAAGGTTATTGTCACTTAACTGCTGCTGATAACTACCCGATGCATAAGGCTACCCTGATCTGAGTGAACGATAATATCCCTTACCCTGCCTCTTCGCCAGATAGCCATGGTTAAAGCATCCTGCACGAGCACAGCATCATTTTTAGCACTCATAGACCAGCCAATCACTTGTCTTGAGAACAGATCCATAATAATGGCTAGATACAACCAGCCTTCACGTGTTGCAATAAATGTCGTGTCTGATACCCAGGCTTTATCCTGTTGATCAACACGAAAGTTTCGCTGCAACAAATCAGGGGCTGGCTGCATTGTATTTTTTGAGTCTGTTGTTACAACAAACTTACGTGCCATTATCGATTTGATATCCGCCTCGCTCATTAAGCGTGCAACTCGATTCACACTGCATGTTTCACCATCTACGATGAGGTCTTTATGAATTTTCGGTGAGCCATAAACCTTGCCCGAGCGTTCATGTGAGCGCCTGATTTTTAGCGTTAACTTTCTGTTTTCAAGTGATCGTTTACTCTCAGGACGATCAAGCCAGTCATTATAGCCACTCCTGGACACACCCAGCGCTTCGCAAAGCCGGATTAACTTGTATTCTTCACGGTGAATACGAATAAATTCGTATTTCAGTCCAGTTCCTTCGCAAAGAATACGGCGGCCTTTTTTAGGATTTCATTCTCCTCTTTGACACGCTTAAGCTCTTGTTTGACTGACGCTAATTCGGATTGATCCTCTTTCTTTGGTCGACCTTTCTTAGCAGAAGCTACATCACCTTTCTTATCCATCTGTTCTTTCCACTTGTAAAGTTGGTTGCGCCGGATACCTAATTCCATTGCTATGGCGCTTGCTGGGCGATCTGACTCTTCCATTAAGCGCAGGGCTTCTAGCTTAAACTCTTTTGTATATGTATTATAGGGCTTACGTTTTTTGGTCATTGGGACACTCCTTCGAGAGACTTTTGTCTCTGATTAAAAGTGTCCGTTAAACTGGGGGAGGTTCAATCTGACCCCACTTATCGTGACCCCACTTATCACAGTCTCTCATATCAAAATTACAATTATTAATAGCATTAGTTCCGTATATATTTTAATTAAAAATTCAGAGACAGCCTTATATTATTCTGGGACGCTTTTTATCGGATAAATCAATCGTTTAGGCGCTGTTCTTATGTGCGTACTGTATAAGGTTAAACCAGTGAAAGCTAAACCACCAAACAGATTACCAACAACGGTAGGAATTTCATTCCAGAAAAGATAATCCATTACAGAAAAATTTCCACCCATTATTATTGCCGAGGGAAAAAGGAACATATTGACTACGGAGTGTTCAAAGCCCATTGCAAAAAAAAGCATGATTGGCATCCACATAGCAATAACCTTACCACTCACACTGGTTGAAATCATTGCGCCAACAACACCTAAGGAAACCATCCAGTTGCATAACATACCTCGGATAAAAAGCGTAAACATACCTGCTGCACCATACTGTGCATAACCTAATGTACGCACTTCGCCAATTTGTGCGATAGTTTGTCCTACTGCATTAGGTGCTACAGAAAATCCATACGTGAATAGAACTGCCATCATAAATGAAACTGTCAGGGCGCCTGCAAAATTACCGATGAAAACCAGCCCCCAATTTCTTAACACTCCAGTAATGGTAACTCCCGGGCGCTTATCAATTAATGCAAGCGGTGTTAGCACAAACACACCAGTCAAAAGATCAAATCCCATCAGGTATAACATTGAAAAACCAACAGGAAAAAGAATTGCTCCAATAAGTGGTGAACCTGTTTGAACACTAATCGTTATTGCAAATGCAGCTGCCAATGCAAGAATAGCTCCAGCCATATAAGATCGTATCAACGTATCTCTTGTAGACATGAATATTTTAGATTCTCCAGCGTCCACCATACTGGTAACAAATTCCGACGGGAACAAATAAGACATATTACATCCTCATATATATAAAATTAATCTAACGACTGGTTGTTGTGGTTTTAAAACGCTAAGCTGATTGGGCGTGTCTTCTTATTATAATCCGGCTCGTCACCAGGATTACGCATCTAATTTAAATTCTCCTTTGAATATTGATTACGTTTGGTTATTAGTGAGTTCCTCAATGGTAAGTATAATTATACTTACTATTGAGGCGCATCAATTTAATAGGTCACATCATATATACTTATAAAAAAATAATTATTGGTATAAATGTATATGGATTAATACGAAAGACCAATCTATATTATCAGGTTCTCTACCGAGCTGTTCGATATTAGTCCAATTAACATTTATCTCTAAAATGAAACGTTTACAGTATGAGTTGCTAATCGTTTTATGTTTACTAGATGTTTCCAAGTGATAGCATCAGTTGTAAGGTTGCCTCCCCATGAACCGCTTCCTAGCATAAAAGATATAGGAAGGTCAGTGGAGATGCCCATCATTCCGAAGGTTGAAGGTGTGTTTACAAGAAGCCTGCCCGCTGGGATATGTTCAGCGAAGTAATCAATATAGGTTTGATTATTACTATGTATAACAGCTGTATGACCGGCACCTTCATAATCAAGAAAACGTTTGGAAATATCAACACCTTCATATCCCTCGGAGTCAAACATTGAAACTACTGGTGCGAGTTTTTCTCCACCTAAAAGTTCAAATTCTTCATCGGTTGCTTCAATTACGCATATTTTTACATCATAATTCCTAGAAATTTTAGCGAGCTTGAGTAATATGCTAGCAGGTTTCCCTAACACTTCTCTACGTAAAACTCCTTCATGAAACCATGCGGAAAGTGCTCGAGACTTTTCATCTGTTGAAAGAACACAAGCAGAATATTTCTCTAGATTATCTATAAATTTGTGTTTTACCTTTAAATCGACAATTAAGTTATTCTCTGAGCCACAAATTATTCCATTGTCATAAGATTTGCTACTTACAATTGAAGCTGCTGTTACATCTAAATCCGCAGCATCTGTAATCCATACTGGTACGTTACCAGGTCCTACCCCATAACATGGGTTTCCTGAACTATAAGCAGCTTGAACTAAACCAGAACCACCTGTTGCCAGAATTAAATCTATATCTTTATTTTTCATGAATCTATTCACTAGTCCTCGCGAAGAGGGTTGAGGTATTACCTGTATCAAGTCTTTAGGTGCTTCATGTTCTAAAAGAATTTTTTGTATTAAGCTAATTAACATCATACCTACATTTGTAGCCTTTCTAGGGTAGCTAATGATTAGTGCATTACGTGTTTTTATAGATGTAATTGATTTAAATAAGGAGTTAGGAATCGGGTTGGTTAATGGTACTACAGCAAAAATAATACCAATTGGGCTAGCGAATTCCTTTATGCTACATTTTTCATTTGTTGAAATTTCTCCCTGAGTTTTAAGACCAATTAGCTCGTTAACAACATTGTTATGAACAAGACTTAATTTATGAACTTTATGTGGAATACAGCCTATCTCTGTTTCTTCAACAGTTTTTTGTGCAAATGTCTGTGCTTTAGACTCTACTGCTTTTGCAATGTCTGTGATTAACGAATCGAGTGATTCATCAGACCAGGTACTAATCAATGCTTGAGACTTCTTAGCTTTTATAATGGTATCATTAATTTTATTATCTAAGTCTAAGTCGATGTCGATTCCCGTGTCACGTTGGGTAATGTCGCTGGCTGATGTTTCTAATGAAGTTTGATACTGATTGTTAAGCATAATATTATCCTATAATTCTAGGTGAAATATACATTCATATACCTTGTTACAAGTGAAAACTAAGATGAAGTTTCAAGCGAATCACGCATGTTTCTCTTTAGTTTTTTTCCGGTGACTCCAGTATTGCTAGATGAGGAATCTGCTCTTATTCTACTTATTTGTGGCATGCCAGAATCGCTTAAAATTAGATTTATCTGGAATAACAGCTTATCTATATCTACTTGCTTTAACAGGTCAACTTCTATTATTGCTTCCGAAAATTCATTATCTATACATGATCCTACAATTGAGCAATCAAATATTTCAGGAAAGTTACGTAATACAATTTCTTCAGTGAGGCAACTATATAGAATGCCATTTGTTGTATTAATACTATCTGTGGTTCTGTCTACATGAAAATACACATCATTAGCGTCTTTGTATGCGAGATCCCCTGTAAGCCAATAACCACCTAACCTATTCTTTTCGCTAAGTAGTGAGTTGTTCCAGTATCCGCTTGTGACAGTATCAGATTGAACTCCTAATAAACCAATCTTATTAGCATCAAGTACATCACCTTTATCACTTAAAATTGCAACGTCTACCCAGTCAAATGGTTTTCCTATGCGCCTGTTATAATGATTAGTGCTCATACTATGAAGATTTCTAAAAGCAGCAAATCCAAATTCAGAAGAACCAAGGTTATCAATAAAAACGGAGCCTTTTCTGATCTGGCCTTTATATTCGTGGTTCCCTTGTTCAATTAACTTCTTAATGTGAGGTTCATGGTTGGCATCGCCAGTACTGAGCCAGTAACCAATTGATGACAAGTCATAGTTATTTAAATTATTACGACAAAGGTCAACGTATACTTTAGGAAAAGAGACAAATAAATCAGGTTTAAAAATTGAAATATCATTAAACAGATCAGGTGTATTTTTTCGTTGTTGGACTTTAACTATTGCTCCTCTTAATAATGCTGACATCAAAATTGATATGGCTGAGGCATGTGAATGCGGTAGAGCTGATAATATTCTATTACCAACTTGCTTAGTAAGTTGCTTCTTAACTCCGTATATGAAGCCGTAATGATTGAACTGTACGCCTTTAGGTATACCAGTAGTGCCAGAAGTATGGCCAAGAAGGACAGGGTCATTTGGCTGGTGCTTATGTATATAAGCAGGATGAGTTTCACCTGAAAAGTTAATATTATCTGCAACCAATAATGAAATTGAGTTGTTAGAGCCATAATCGGTTATTGCCTGTTCCATTATGTCTTTTTTAGATTTGCTGCATATAATCATCTCTGAAGAAATTCTTTCAATAAAAATTGAAACAATATGTGGGTCCAGGTTTCCATTAACCAAAACAGGGATCGCTCCTATTCTAGTAAGTGCAAGGAAATGAATGAAATAATGAATATTGTCTTCAAGGTATAGGCATACAGGATCTTTGGGTGTAATTCCCTGTGCTTCATACCAGGCAGCCCAACAGTTGCTTAATACGATAAGTTGGTTAATGCTTAATGTGTTTGTTGAGATATTGCCTGGTAATATGATATCTTCATCAAGAATAATACATTCATGATCTAGGTTTGAAATATTTTTCTGTATAGCATATAAAAAATTTCCCGAACCAAATTCAGTATCAGATAATAATTTTTCCATAAGATGTTTTGAGTAAGTCATTCGTTGATCCTTTTCATTAGTTTTAACGCATAATTAAAAAATGTATTCTATTGAATTGATATTGGAATATTATTTTTTATATAGTTCTTATTATATAAATTGGTTTGAATTTCAGACTGTATTTCATTCTCTAAAACTTGACGCATTAGCTTTCCGTTATCATTAATGGGTAGATTGCTAACTTTTTTATATAATGATGGAAGGCAGTGCGATTCAAACCCTTCAAGTATCATTTTACTTATCTCTGATGTTAAATCTGAGTGAATGTCAATATCTTTGTCCACAACATAAAATAAAGCTGATTTAACTTGTTCTTTTTCGTCTGTATACGAAACGAGAGCAGTGGCTTTTATTTTATTAAAATTGCTTAGGACATAATTTTCAATATCAAGTGGTGAGACCCATCTCCCTTTAATCTTGAATAGATCATCTTCTCGTCCAATGTATGTGTAATAGCCATTTTTATCTTTTGTATAGACGTCACCAGAAGAGTACCAACCGTCAATATACTTTTCAGAGTTTTTATCTGGCAAACCGTAGTAGCCTAGTGACATAGATGGACCTCTAATATAAAGAACACCTCTAGTTGGGTTAGTGGATGAATTGTTTTTGTCTACTAGCTTAATATCATATTCAGGAACAGTGCTGATTAGCACACCAGCCTTTGCTTTGGAGGCTGTATTTGTAATATAAATGTGCCCCATTTCTGTTGAACCCACACCGTCAAGAAGGATGATATTATGTCGGTATTTCCAGCTATTAAATAAGCTGCCTGGTAGGGGGGATCCAGCAGAAACAAATCTAGAATCTTCATGTACTGCTAGAGATATATCCTCACCATATTCAAGTAATTGGTTATAGATAATGGGTGCAGAGAATATTCTTGTAGGTTTAAAAGTGCATATATTGTTGAGAACTGTTTCACATGTTGGCCAACGGTCATCTAAGATAGTAGTAGCATTTAGGTAAAATGGAAAGAAAAAGCTGTTGCCTAGACCATATCCAAAGAAAAATTTAGCTGTGCTATAAAAGATATCATCCAGACTGGACTCTAGAAGTTTTTCAGCATACATAGACGTATGCTTTATCATCCCAGTACCTTTATGCATTACCGCTTTAGGTGAGCCAGTAGTGCCTGATGTGTATTGCCAAAAAACTGTTGAGTTTTTAGGGATATTGTAATACTTAGTTAACGGTGAGGAGTTACAACAGTCACTTAAAAGTAATGAAGGTACCTGAAACCAATTATTGTTTAATAGTTCTCTATTGTCAGAGTGATATATGTCTTGTGTAATAATGCTGAGCATATGCAATGAAATGTGACTTAAGGATTTCATTGTTTCAATGGTTTCTGGTTCACCAATTATCATGACAGCGCCACTATCATTTAAGTAATGACGAATTGACTTTATTTTTGATCTTGGGTTTAGTGGGACAGGGATTGCCCCTATTTGTATTATTGCTAAAAATGACATTGTAAAGGCTGGAGTATCATTCAGTAATAAAAGTACACGATCACGAGGGCGTACTCCATTAACGAGCAGTGAAGTTGCTATTGATTGTGATTTTAATTGAACATCTTTATATGATACTTTGTGGTTATGAAAGCTATATGCTGTTTTATTGAAATCAACAATACGACTAAACATAAAGTCGGATAAGTTATATTCATCATCATCAATCATATTATTTACCTTCTATGTAGTTAAGTGTTGAGTTTTCTGTAGTAAAGATGAAACTTAAAATTAATTTTAGATACGTGTCGTTGTTGATTTTTCTAGTGCTATCTCGATTTAATAATATGTTATTTATATCCTCTCCGCGCTTAGGTATAGATATGTGCGTTGGTCCGTGTTTTTCTAATACATTGATTAAAACAAGCAACGGAATAAGGTAGATGTTAATCATATCTAGCTTATTTGCATCATGTTTAGTAGGGAGTAAGACGCTAAATAAAATACCTAACTCCTCTTCTAATTTTAATATTCTATCTGTATAACTATTTTTGTTTATGCATGAAATGCAATTTTTTAAAGTTGAATGTATATGGTTTATGTAATTACAGGCTGATCTTACAATTGCATTTTTATGAGCAGAATAAGGTAAAAGTTTATATAGTGAAATTTCATTAATATATTCAATTATTGATGATGAATGATAGATTGTTGTATTTGAAGTTTGTAGAACAGGTACAGTATTGAGAGGAGATATTTCAGAAAGCCACGGTGGAGGGTTAATAAAATCAATATTAATAAAGCTAAACTCAATGTCTAACTCTAGCATCGAAAGAATAGATCTTTGAGAATACGGGCAAATATTATTGCCAAATAATTTTATAGTCCCATTCATTACGTTTTCCTTCAGTTTAATGCTGATATTAAGGTCGTAAATATTAATAAATATGATTCTATTAATGTTCAGTTTCGTTAAGCCAATGTTAATATCGCTAAAAACATTACTATGTATGCAGAGATAAAATATAGTTATTATTATTAGCTCAAGTATGTGAGCGTATTTTATGATGCACTAATTATTCTATGGTTCAACTAATTATTTTTGAAACTCTACATTTGGGCTGTAGTTTAATTAAAGATTGTAAAAAAAATGTGAGTTAATTAAAAAAAATTAACTAAAAAAGTTATGAAATGTTGTATTTGAAAAACATATTTTAATACAGCTTTTATAAGTCGCTGTTATTGCGGTGAATAAGTGGGTGGAGTCGTTATTAATAAATACACCGATTTTTATTTATTTTTAAAATTTAAATTATTACATTGATGTATGATTGCTTAATTATTTGAAATGAATATTTCTGAATCGTAATTGAAAATTAGTTGATACTACAGTAATTAAAAACAATTAATGTTTAAATATATTATAATCGCGTTTGCAATTTTGCAAAGACATAAGGTGTTCCATAATAGTGTTGTATATTGGTATTTATCCTTACTGGCATATTGTTATATGTGATACAAAGTTATAGAAACATATCTGACACATATGCTTAATAATGATAAGAATCATGAACATATAAATACACTACGTGTTAGATGGGTGGAGGTGCTAGCTGATAATCTTAAGGAAATTGTTTTGAACTATGTGTCATTTGAAATTAAAAACTTGAAATAGTTCATGTATAAAATAAATCTTCTGTCGTAAGTGTGTTTATTATTTTATAAATCATATATGATCAATCATATGACGTCGTAACAAGAACACAAGTTAATTGATGATGTATGTCGGTCGTTAATAATTAATACTTTTATTGGTTTCTATTATAAAACATTTTAAAAATATAGTTTTTACGAAGAGAGTTATAATGAAATTTGATGCAAGGAAGTTAAGCACATATGAACAAGTTAGTTTGCGTAAGCATGCTGTTCAACTTGTTGAAAGTGGGGAGTCACCAATAAAAGTTACTAGATTGCTCGATCTTGGCGAGAAGACTATATATAGATGGCTAAGAGAGTGTAAAGAAGATGGAATTGAAGCACTTGAACCAAAACAGAGAACTGGAAGAAATAGACTGCTAGATGAGAAGCAAGCACAAGAGGTGATTTATTGTGTTTTACATCAGAGCCCAGTGCGATATGGGTATGAGGGTATGTTTTGGACTAGAAGTATTATTTCTGATTTGATTTTAAAAAAATATAATGTGACTATTTGTCTTACTAGTGTTTCTAAATTGCTAGAGCGACACGGGGTATACCCTCAAAAGGAAATTAAACTAGCTTATAATAATACTAATTCTAATATAAAAAAATGGCTAAAATCAGATTATACGAAAATTAAATTTCTTGCGAGAAAGCATCGTGCCAAGGTTTTATGGGCTGGGTTTGATAGTGTTTTGATGCAAGATGGGGTTAATTCAAAAGATACGAAAACAAAAAATGGTCAATTATATTCTCTTTCTCCAATTGGTTTTATTTCACTTACGCTACATACAGGTGGATTTGTATTTCTATCTCAGACAAAGCCACTTACTCGATCACATATGATGAAAATATTTGAATTTGTATCTGAAATTATTGAAAAACCTATTTACGTAATATTGAATAGTGATGATATGTTATTACATGAGAACCAAAACGATTCATTACACTCACTCAGTGACTCTGTGTTTTTGTTCACACTACCAGGGAATGATTTCGAATATGATAACGATGTTTCTAATAGAAAAATGTCTTTGTTCGTTGGTCATGATTAATACTGAGTTTGGTAAATGATGTAAACAGTGGATTTAAGAATGTTAGAAATATTAACTAGATGTAACCGGGTGGTATGTACTAAAGTCGCTTGAGTTTAATTCAGGTTGGCACTAAACATGAATTTGGAATAATTATAATGAATAAAGATGAGTTTGATAAACTAAAATCACAATCATTCACACACATTCCAGTCTGGATTGAGGTTATTGCAGATCTTGATACGCCTCTATCAGTATACAAAAATCTTGCAAACGATGACTATAGTTATATTTTTGAATCTGTAGAAGGTGGAGACAAGTGGGGGCGCTACTCTATTATTGGCCTTAAATGCGATACAGTAATAAAAGCATTTGGTAATAAAATACAAGTTATCGAAAGTAACCATGTAGATTCATTCATAAGTGATGACCCTTTAAAGTGGGTAGAAGGCTATTTAAATAAATTTAATGTTGCAGAAATTGACGGTCCACCCTCTTACAGAGGTGGCTTGGTGGGGTATTTTGGCTATGAGTCAATACAGTATATCGAGCCTAGATTAAAGGATAGTACAAAAAGTGACGAGCTTAATACGCCTGATATCCTCTTAATGCTTTCTAAAGAGGTTGTAGTATTTGATAATTTAAGCGGAAAGGTATTTATTGTGGTGCTTGCAAATACTCAAGATGATTGTGCATATCAAAATGCAATTAACCGGTTAAAGAAACTAGAGATTAAACTTAAATCAACACCAAAATACAACACCTCAAACTCAACAGACAAAATCGAAAGTAAGACAAATGTTAAGCAGCATTTTTCTGAATACGACTTTAAGAAGGCTGTTAGTAGGATTAAAGATTATATTGTAGATGGAGACGTGATGCAGGTTGTCCTGTCGCAACGGTTGAGCATGGAGTTTTATTCGGATCCGATAAATTTATATAGATCTTTAAGAAGCATTAATCCATCACCCTATATGTATTATCTTGATTTAAAAGATCATCAAATAGTGGGATCGTCACCTGAAATTCTAGTCCGGCTTGAGGAAAATGAAGTAACTGTAAGGCCTATCGCGGGTACCCGACCTAGAGGGTCAAGTGAAGAAGAGGATTTAGCTCTCGAAGCTGAGCTAATTAACGACCCTAAAGAATTAGCTGAACATTTGATGCTAATCGATCTTGGACGAAACGACACTGGAAAAATTAGTAAAGCAGGTACTGTCAAACTTACAGCAAAAATGGCTATCGAACGTTATTCACATGTAATGCATATTGTTTCGAATGTAACAGGTGAAATTGAAAAAAATATAACAGCAATTGATGTTCTCAAATCCACATTTCCTGCTGGGACTGTTAGTGGTGCGCCTAAAATTCGCGCTATGGAAATAATTAACGAGTTAGAACCAGTTAAAAGAGGAGTTTACTCAGGTGCTGTAGGGTACTTGTCATGGAATGGAAACATGGATACAGCAATAGCTATACGTACAGCTGTGATTAAAAATAATCGACTGTATATACAGGCTGGAGCAGGTATCGTCCATGATTCTGTTGCAGATAATGAGTGGATTGAGACAATTAATAAAGGCAACGCATTAGTGCGTGCAGCTGAAATTACAGAGTCTAGCTTTCATAGCAAATGGGAGTATGTAAATGATACTAATGATAGATAATTATGATTCTTTTACTTATAACATTTATCAATATATATCTGAACTTGGATATGACGTAAAAGTAATCAGAAATGATGAAATCAGTTTAGATGAGGTCAGTAGGCTAGATCCGGAATATATTTTGATTTCCCCTGGTCCTTGTACACCAAATCAGGCTGGGATATCTATAAAGCTAATTCGTGAGTTTGCAGGGCTAAAACCAATTTTTGGTGTCTGTTTAGGTCATCAGTGCATTGGCCAGGCATTCGGGGGAAAAATAATTAAAGCGAAAAGTATAATGCATGGTAAAACATCAAGAATTTATCATAGTAATAAAGGAGTGTTTATCGATTTGCCTGCATCATATATAGCAACTCGATATCATTCATTAGTTATAGATAGTAGCTCATTGCCTGATTGCTTAGAAGTAACTTCATGGACAATAAATTCAGATAATTCATTTTCAGAAATAATGGGGGTCCGCCATAAAGAATATGATATAGAGGGCGTACAGTTTCATCCAGAATCAATTATGACTGAACATGGAAATTTGATTTTCAAAAATTTCTTAGAGAATAAGTTAAAAAATAATTTCGTATAATCAATGTATGTATAAGCTATATGTGATTATTAAAAATGATAATAAATAGGTAAACCTGATGCTAGAAATATGTATTAGTTATAAATGCTAAAAATCTGGCATTAATAAAAACAGTAACATTATTTGTATAAACTACATGATATTTAAAAATTAAGTAAATATATATCAATTACTGATTGATACAAAATATGCGCTCTTGTTTAGGGCTAAAATATAATCATTAGATAAGTTAAAGGATATAAAATGGATATAACTGTAATGCATTCTAAAAATCGTAAAATAAAATCACTTAAATGCCTGGGTGTATGCTCTTTACTAGCTTTGGTGAATGTTGATCTTGCCATCGCTGAAAATGCTATCACATTTAATGATGTAGCTAAGCATCCTACATTAAATAGAGAATATGAAAGACATCCATCATTAGCTGAGCAAACATTAAAGCAACTAAAACTTCAGCCTCTATCGTTTGGTCCTACGGAACCAAATTCCTCAAGCAATATCTCTATATTGCCAATAGAAACACGCGGTTGGCCAGGTATAGCAGTTTTTGATTACGATAAAGATGGTGACATGGATCTGTATGTAACAAATGGCCCAGGTGTAAGCAACAGCCTGTATTCAAATCAATTAATGGAATCAGGTGTCATGACATTTATTGATGTGGCAGTAGAATCAAACTCAGACGCTATAAACCAGGATAGTTCGGGCGTTTGTTACGGGGATATAGATAACGATGGCGATCACGATTTGATGGTGTTAGGAATGGGTGGTGCTAATATTCTGTATGAAAATGGGGGGGATGGAACCTTTATCGACATCACTGAAAGGGCAGGTGTATCTGGTGGTGAATTAAATTCAATGGGATGTTCTATGGGTGATGTAAATGCAGATGGCATGCTAGATATTGCAGTTGGTAATTCGTTACCTATGCACAATTCTGTTGCCTGGTGGGTAGAGCCATTTTCTATGAATCAACATAATCAGTTGTATATTAATAAGTCAGGTAATGTTTTTGCTGATAAGAGTGAAAAATCAGGAATACAAGATTTGAAGGGGCTGGATTTGTCATATAGTAAACCAGCTAGCGTAACATTTGCAATTGCAATGGTTGATTATGATATAGATGGTGACCTGGATATAATAACTGCAAATGACAATGGCTTTTTTTTACCGGCCGCACTTGGTGGAATAGATAGAGGAATCATTCATGTATTTAAAAATGATGGTGATGGAAACTTTACTGATGTGAGTGTCGAGGCTAAAACAAATGTTATAGGTGCTTGGATGGGATTGTCATTTGCTGATTTTAACAGTGATGGAATTATGGATATGTTTGCTACTAATGCTGGAGATTATGAAAGTGCCGGTTTTCGTCAATCAATTGGTATGCCATATGTTTTGGGGGATTTTGCATCTAAGTGGTTTTTAGGTCAGAGTGATGGAAGTTTTACATCGCCTGGTGTTGGTGACGTTGTAGCTACACCGTTTGCCTGGGGTACTGTTGCAGAAGATTATAATAATGATGGTGATACTGATATTCTATTTTACGGTGGTATGGATATTATATTATCAACAACCGCAAGTAATCCTGGAGTTGTATTGCAAAATGATGGAGCAGCAAATTTTACTTATGATAAGAAGGCGCTTAGCAAAGATCATTCTACAAGAAGTATACATGGGGTGGCATCAGGTGATCTTAACAATGATGGATATGTAGATATTATTAGTGTATCTGGATTTGATCATCCTGAGCCAATTCAGGTTTTCCCAATTGGCGTTAATTTTGGTGGGCCACTAGATGAATTTGCAAACTTAATACCAATGTTTATACCGGGAGAGAACCCAAATGAACTTGTTTGGTCTGGTGTTACATATCCAAATGGTAGTCTGGCCATAGAGATTAATAACGCTGAAAGTCAAAATAACTGGGTCAAGATTAAGTTGTTGGGAGCAAAAAATATTACAGATAAAGGAAGAGTTAATAGAGATGGAATAGGTGCAGTTGTTAAGTTTACTCCAGATGGTGGAAATACAGTTATGAAACCCATTATGGGAGGTGCAAGTCATTTATCACAAAGCAGCTTAGTTAAAACATTTGGCTTAGGATCTTTAGCAACAAAAGGAACTGTAGAAGTTGTTTGGCCAGGTGGTATTTACAATAAGTTGTATAATGTGAACCATGGAGAGACGGTTACAATCCCTGAAATAGCTTGCGACTATAGAATAGGCTCTGCAGAACATAAAGAACATAAAGAACATAAAGAACATAAAGAACATAAAAAATATAAAAAATATAAAAAATATAAAAAATGTGTGAATAGTCAGATAAGACAACTGTACAAATCTAAGGTAATAACGAAAAAACAATCAGTAATGCTCAGTATTAGCGCGATGAGGGCATATTTTGAGTTTAATGCATATACTGAAAATGACACTGATTACTGATACATATTCGAATTATGTATAAAGCTCATAGATATTGAAAAATTATAGGGCACTTAATAAGTATCAACGATTTAATATCGTTTATTTTAACTTAATAATTAATAAATTTTACAAGTAAAGGGGGCGACATGATCAAAGCATTAGCAGCTTTTGAACCTAAGGGAAAATTAAAGCCATTTGAATATGATCCTGGTGAACTTAATTATAATGAAGTAGAAATCGATGTGCAGTTCTGTGGTCTCTGCCACAGCGATATTAGTGTAATTGATAATGAGTGGGGACATACGCAATATCCAGTTGTAGCGGGACATGAAATAGTAGGCACAGTTGCACAGTTGGGCCCAGGTGTGAACCAATTTGAAGTTGGCCAAATAGTTGGATTAGGATGGAATAAAGGTTTTTGTAATGAGTGTAAACCATGCAATACGGGTCATAAAAACTTATGCCAAGATGCTAAAAAAACTATTCTTGGAAATCATGGTGGATTTGCTGATAAAATACGGGCTCAAGCAAATAGTGTAATCTCAATACCTGAAGGTATTGATCTTGAATCTGCAGGTCCTCTTTTTTGTGCAGGTATATCAGTGTTTAACCCATTAGTTCAATTTAATATACAACCTACAGATAAAGTTGCAGTTATAGGTATTGGTGGTCTGGGGCATTTAGCTTTACAGTTTTTTAGAGCATGGGGTTGTGAAGTCACTGCATTTACCTCAAATGATTCTAAAAAAGAAGAGGCGTTAAACTTGGGTGCTCATCATACTCTTGACTCTTGCAACCCATCTATTATTGAGAATGTGGAGTCTAAGTTTGATTTTATTCTATCAACTGTTAACGTAAAATTAGACTGGAATTTGTATTTAAGCATGCTTAAGCCCCAGGGTAGGTTTCACTTTGTTGGCGCAACTTTAGACCCAATAGATATTAATGCTTTTCCAATGATTATGGGGCAGTATTCTGTATCTGGTTCTCCTGGAGGTAGCCCATCCACGATATCAGAAATGTTAGATTTTTCTAAGCGTCATAATATAAAGCCGATTATTGAAAGGTATGGGTTTCATGAAATAGAAGAGGCTCTCGACAAGGTAAGGAATGGAGACGCGAGATATCGAGTTGTTTTATGTAGATAAAAGTCATTTGCAATATAATTATGGATACGAGCCTCAGTTGTTGAATTATATTAAATGTAATTGATATTGAATAGTTTACTTCAACTTTAGAATATTATAGGGAATTATTACTGTGTTTTCTTTAAATTATATTGCGTCTAGTTATAAATATCTTATACAGACTTTTAATCAAATAATACGTTTTAAAAGGACAGAATACATGTATAAAAAATTATCATACTTGTTTAATATCCTAGCTATTGCATTGGTTCTAATATCAAACCAATCTCAAGCTAGAAATATTCCAGATGAATTATTAAATATCCCTATAACTCTTATATCAGGTGAAAAACTAACACTCTCTGAATTTAATGGAAAAATGCCTGTTTATATGAAGTTTTGGGCGACCTGGTGTCAGCCTTGCAGAGCTGAAATGCCACATTTAGAAGAGATCCATAAAAAATATGGGGATAAAATTAAGGTTCTTTCGATAAATATTGATATTAGTGATAGTTACGAGGCTGTACAAAACTCAATAAAAGAATTCGGGTTAACTATGCCTATAGCTATTGATACTAATGGAGAGTTAACACAAGCATTCAAAATGATTGGTACTCCTTATCACTTGTTGTTTGATAAAAATATGAATTTAATCCACAGAGGGCATGAGGCAGATAAATCTCTTGATAATAAAATATCGTTACTCTCACAAACAAAAGCGGTAGATTTTCTTGAGTCTAGTATATTATCTAATGCAGATTCAGATTCAGATATAAAGCTCGATTTTAATAATAAAAATACATCCGCATTATTTTTCACATCTACATGGTGTGACTGGTACTTGAAAGACAGTAGGCCCAAAATATCAAAAAACTGTATAAATGCACAAAACAGCATCAATGAGTTGCACAAGATGTTTCCAGATATTAAATGGACAGGAGTTGTATCAAGACTATGGGCAGATAAAAAAGAGTTATCTAGTTATACAAAAAAATACTCAATCAAGTATCCTCAGTTCATAGATACAAGTAATAATGTTTTCTATGATTATAAAGTTAAGGATCTTCCTACTCTGATAATACTTAAAGGCAATAAGGTTGTTTTGAGGATTGTTGACTTTTCAAATAAGAAAAAGTTGTCAGATACATTAAGAAGCCTATAACGTGTACCAGAGACATCCCCGCCAAATTTTATACTTTTTTACCTCTACAGCGCAGACCTGATGTGGATTTCAGCAGAGCTTTGGTTTTAATAAACAGGAGTTCTTTATGAAAAAATAAAGATACACAAACAGTCAGATCCTGGCGATATTAAAACAAAATGAATCTCGTGTATCCGTGCCTGATTTATCCCGAGAGCACGACATAAGCGGTGCTACATTCTATAAGTGGTGATCAATATTAGGTGAGCGGATGCATCGCTAATAAAACGCATAGAAGAGCCAGAAGATAGAAATCTACACCCTAAGAAGATGTACTCTGAAGAAAAACTCGAGCTTGAAATTGATAAAGAAGATACTAGAAAAAAGTGGGGAAGCCATCTTTACGTAAAGAGATGAACAATCATGCTCAGACCTGTTTGCGACGCATTTTCTATAAGTGAAATCTGTTATTGCTATCAGCTAGATTAAGTTATGAAGAGGTAAACCAGATTTCATTCGATGTGATTATGGACACAAAACACCAAATAACACTGCTTTATATTCAGCCAGGAAAACCAAAAAAATGCATATATTGAAGGGTTGGATCGTACAGCTAAACATGAATGGCCAAATTTACATTTATACAAATTACAGATCATGCACCGTTACTCACCATCAAATGACTTTAGACTTACTACTTGAACGAACATGCTCTGCAACAGGTGGGATATCAGGAGGTAATTAGTAAAAGCGGCTTAACGTCTATTTTTAACTTCAGATAGTTTTGGTGGACATTACAGATCATCATGTGTACTTGGATTAAATATTAAAATTAAAGGAGAATGAGATGACAGAAAATGAGGTGTTCGAGAATGATATAGTAGATATATCATGTGATTTTAAATCGTCGAAATTAGATATAACTCAACATGAGATTGAGGCTCTAAAAACTCAATATAATCTAGCTGATGCTCACACGCATCAAAAGCAGCGTGATGAACAAATTTCAATAGTGAACAGCCTTTCAGAACTGTGGTATTCGGCAGAAACTGATACTCAGTATAAAAGCGAACAGGAATTTATTGATGCATTTTATTCGCTTCATGGCCAGCAAAGTGCTCTAAAAAGGAGAGATAATATATATCTAGTTTATGCTGCGTCTGTTGGGATGCATATTACAGCAACCTATTTAATGAAACATAATATGAGAGTAGGTTTGATTGAGCCATGCTTTGATAATCTTCATGACCTCCTGAAGCATATGCAGATACCAATGAGCGCACTTCCTGAAAGCATCTTTTATAATGAACACACAATCTATGATAATTTAGTTAAAAATGCAATTGTACTAGATGCTATTGTTCTTGTTGATCCGAATAATCCAACAGGTTTTAGCCTGTTTACTAATGGGTCTGAATCATTTCTAGAAGTAGTCAGGTTCTGTAGTGATTATAATAAAGTCTTGATTCTAGATTTTTCGTTTGCATCATTTATTATTTCTTCAGGAGGAGTACGATTTGATATTTATGAAATACTTGAGAACTCCGGTATTAGTTATATTTCAATGGAGGACACAGGTAAAACATGGCCAATGCAAGATGCAAAATGTTCTACCATATTACCAAGTAAAGATTTGAATGATGAAATCTACAAAATTGTAACAAGCGTCTTACTTAATGTATCACCGTTTATTTTAAAGCTTGTAACACGGTATGTACAGGCGAGTGCACAAGATGGTTTCAAAACAGTTAGAGAGTTACTAGATAAAAATCGAAATATAGTGATCAATAAACTTGATTGTGGACTATTGCAATATTGTAAACCACAAATTAATACGAGTGTTGTCTGGTTTAAGATTAAGGACAAAAGAATTACGGCAGATATGTTACATGACATTCTTTTTCAAAAAAATGTATATGTTCTTTCAGGCAAGTTCTTTTATTGGAGTAATCCAGATTTAGGTCAAAGATACATCAGAATTGCACTTGCAAGAGATACAGATGTATTCACAAAGTCAATAAATGTTATAAAGGAGGTTATCAATGACATCAAATATAAATCGTAAAGTATTCATAGACTCGACCACTTTTCTCGGGATGCATTCTGATGATGAAAGAATACGTGTCGAGTCTGTAAATTTCTTTTCTTCTAGATTTAATTCATCATTATATATGTCTGCAGAACAAGTAGGTATATGCGATGAAATAGTATGGTCTTATACTCGTGAAATACAGGATTTATATTATCCATTTATGGACAGGATTCATACTGAGATGGACATAAATCGAGTTTCATATTCTTATCAGGACATTAATCTCGTTATAGATGATGATAATCTAAACAGATTGTCTACTTCTAAAGCGCTTCTAATGGCACAAGTTATTAATAATGATGGCGTTATATATACTCACGATCATAATCTTTTAAATAATGAAATATTTAGTAAATATATTGGTACTTTCGATAGTTATCAATACCTGAGATTCAAATCATCTCTAAGTGAAAGTTATAGTGTGTCTAAAGCACTTAAAGTAAATATTGGTAACGTTATATATGAGTAGTAACAATATTATTGTTCCATTAATTACACCTTTAGATAAAGTTGGTGATGTGTGCGAATTTAGCGTTCAAAAACTACTTCAACAGTGTGGTAAATATTCATATGGAGTGATTCCATGTCTAAGTTCAGGTGAGGGATGGTGTTTAAGTGAAAAACAATGGACAGATATGGTCAGATTTTGTATTCAAAATTCATCTAATCAGTATGTAATAGCGGGTATTGAGAGACCTACTACTGATGAGGTTATCTATTACATTAATATAGCTAAATCTTTATATGTTGATGGAGTCATGGTTACAACTCCTTTTGGGGAGCATATTAGTCAGGATGAAATGCTAGATCATTATACTGAAATTAGTAAGAATTGTGATTGCGATTTATGGGTTTATCATGAGATGTCTTTATCTCAAAATATTTTAAGCCTGAAAAATTTGGTTTCGATATCAAAACTAAATAATGTTGTTGGTATTAAAGATTCAGGTGATGATGCTGTTATTATGGATAATGTTTATCTGTTTAATCAAAATGGAGTTTCAGTTTATCATGGTATGGAAGATAAGCTTGTCTCTGGTGATGGCTATTCTGGTAATATAGTTTCACTCAGTAATCTATATCCTGAAATTTGTAAAGAGGCGTGCAGTATAGGTGCTGGAAAAGAATTGCAAGATAAAATTAATATTATTTGTGAAGATTATTTACTCACTGATGAAGACTGGTATAAGCATATAAAGATTGAACTTTTCAATAGAAATGTAATATTAACAGATAATATAGTGGGTAAATTAATTTAAGGAGGTGGGAAAGCAATATGTCTTCTCAAAAAGATTTGTTTATTTTTAATCGCATAAAATTATCTGATCCTATGAAAATTAACAAAAATATTATTAAATATGAAAGTCAATGGATCAATGGAATTATTGATGACATTAAAATCGTTAATGTTCCTGTTGATTTCAATGAATTTGTTGATTTGTTTAATAATTTGATTGATAAGGATATTAATATTCCTTCTTCATCAGCTGAATATATTTCAGATAGTATGTCGATCGACGAATTTAAATGTATTGTTAAAGAGTTTGCAATTGATGGCCTAACTGAAGCTCAAGTATTCTATTATATTTTACCTAGATTGCCATTGCGTGCACAAATGCCGATGCTAAGGATAATGATAGATGAGTTTGGCTCTGGAAATTATTTAAGAACTCATACAAACCTTTATATTAAGCTATTATCTGAGCTTAATATGCCAGTTGATTATGAGTACTACATTAGCGAGCTTAGCGATAGTAGCTTTGAGTTTTTAAATATGTTTTACTGGTTAACGTTAAGATCAGATAATGTGTCATTTTTTGCTGGAGCTTTAACATATCTAGAAACGATTATACCTTCAGCTTTTAACTGTTTTTCTAACTGTTGTTTTAGACTAGGTATCAAATCACATTTTTACTATACAGAGCACCAGCATATTGACAGTTTTCATTCTATGGAGAGCATAAGTTTGCTGCGCGAATTACATATTAGCAAGCAACTTGATTTCAAAAAAACATTAGTGGGAGTTATGCTTGCCCGTGAAATAATGGCTAAGGCATTCGAAAATTCTGTTACCACAGCTGTTTCAAATACCAAATTATTTAAAAGTCAATACGAGGATCTGGCTTTTGACTGAAGATGATAATAAACATGAAACGATTATAGTTGCTGTTGGTGATACTATCTATAGGATATCGAAATTTTGTCCACATCGGTGGGGCAGACTGGAGTATGGTTATATAAATGAAAAGAGTAAGACAATTACCTGTCCATTACACTCTTCCACGTTCTCGTTAATTACGGGTGATCAGCAATCTGGGCCGCCATGTGGAAAAATTATGACAGACATAGTACGTTAAAATTGTAGTAAGTAGATGATTCACTACAAAAATGCAAATCATATTTGCATAAGTATTGATTTTGTTAGATATCGTTTTGAAATAGACTTTAATCATTACAATGAATATTAAGGATCATCTAATGAATCAAAATACAGACGAATTGCCAGCTTATGGCACATTGCTACTGAGAGTAACCCTAGGTTTGGTATTAATTGCTCATAGTTTATATCTAAAGCTGGTTATTTATTCACTACAAGGTACAGCTCAATTTTTTGCAAGTATAGGACTACCTGAGTTGTTAGCTTATTTTGTTTTTTTAATTGAAGCTGTTGCAGGTATAGCTTTAGTCGTTGGGTACAAATCCAGATGGTTTGCAATATCAGTGGTTCCCGTTCTAATTGGTGCAACCTGGGTTCACTGGTCAAATGGTTGGTTATTCACAGCAGAAAATGGCGGGTGGGAATATCCCATAGTACTTAGTTTTATGGCATTTAGCGTTTTTCTAATAGGCGATGAAGCTGATAGGGTTTACTCATTAGGTCGCAAGTTCAATTAATTATTATTTTAACCTAATTTTATGTTTCATAAAACGAGACTAAGTGTAGAGTAAATTCTTAAGTGAAGGTCAGGTTCTTATATAATGGAATCTGACCTTCGTACATATCACCAGGTCACTTATAAAATGAAAAATATAGTGAAAAAAAAATATAGTATAGAACAGCCATGGCTCCCTTTTTCTGAATTACTACTAACCTGGGAGGCTGAATTTCATAATTTAATGCTTAACGATAAAATTAGAATGATTGCTTATGAATCTGCAATTAAGCTAGCTGTTAAGCCAGGTGATGTGGTAGTAGATATTGGTACAGGTACAGGTATTTTAAGTCTTTGGGCTCTACAGGCAGGTGCATCTAGAGTCTATGGTATTGATATGGACAAAGATATACTCATTCATGCGCAGAGGAGAATGGGATCTGCAGGTTATCATGATAAATTTATAGCGGTTAATAATATATCATATGATGTGCATATTTCAGAAAAAGCCGATTTAGTTATATCTGAAATTATCGGTAATCTAGCTGATAATGAAGATTTTCAGCCGATTATAAAAGATGCTGTAGAACGATTTCTTAAACCTGGAGGCTGCCTGATACCTCTGAGTGTAACTTCTTATATAGTGCCTGTTACCTCAGAGAATTCGCATAAACTTGTTAAAAATGAAGATATAAAGTCATTAAACTCAAGTAAATACAGCTTAAGATCTCTAATGAGTGATAAAAACATAACTAGCCCTTTTAATATTTATTATGACACTGTAATACCAGTTAAGAGTCATTTATCAACTCCTAAGCTGTTGCGTTGTTATGATCATAAATGGGAACAAACATCTATATATGAGCTTGAAATAGATTTTGTTATAAATCACTCAGGAGAGTTTACTGGCTTCAAAGGCTATTTTATGGCTTTATTATACGATAACATTATATTAGATATAAGTGCTGATGGTTTGGGCTTCGGGCTCTCATCTGATAGCTGGAAACATGCATACTTGCCTGTAGAGAGGCCTGTATCTGTTAAAAAAGATGATAGGCTGTTCCTTAGATTTTCACGCAGCTACCCTCAGGACAGTTCTATTAAATTTCGTCAGATATATCGCTGGAAGGGTAGAATTGAAAGAAATTCGGTTACAATATATGAATTCGATCAATGTCTCGATGAAACATTACTTGAATCTGGTTTATAATATCTACTTTTCAATTTCATGTGTTTTTGAATGATCAATATTGTTTAACTAGAGCTACATAAATAGATCGTTTTATTATTCAGCTACTTCACTCGGTCGCTGTAATAAAGTGCTGATATAGGAGTTTCTTTCACAAAGAAAGGAATGTAATTTACTCGGGTAATCAGCTTTCACTGCATTTTTCACAGATTCTCTTTTTGATAATGTAATTCTCCACTGTTTAACATTAGGTGAACTACCAAAAATATCATAGGGTAAAAAGATATCGATCACATCAAAATATCTAAATATGGTTGCAAACACAGCATCGATCATTCTAAAATCAGAACCTGAAAAATATGGTAATGAAATAATGTTTTCAAGCTGTGATATTTTAGAAAACAGGATTTCAAGTTTTTTATTAAAATCTATTTCAGAATTAGAGCAATAAAGGTTACCTATATCGTTTAACATTTGAGAGCCGAACTCTATCCATGCCCTATGTAGCGCCTTTATAAGAGGATTTGAAGAATGTAATGAACCCGGTGTTATTTCATCCAGATACTCACAAATGACTGCTGATTCAAATAGAACGTAGTTGTCTCCTACTAACAATAAAGGAACTTTTCCTAGTGGTGATTTCTTTATGAACCATTTGGGAGGATTATTCAGATCGATGTACTTTCTCGTATGTTTAATCGACTTTTCATCAAGAGTTATTATAGATCTCTGCACATAAGGGCATAATTCATAACTTACTAGTTGCAGGTTATTTTCTAGCATAAAATACACCTAAGATATAGGTAACAAAATGTAATCCTGGATTGAATATAGCAGATACAGACAGTTTTGTAATTTGGATTTATGCGAATTGAATTTGCATTATTATATAAGGAGGATTTAAATGTCGTATGATATAAACTGGAGTGACTTAAACTTATTTCTTATTATCGCTCAGGAAAAGTCATTAGCTGGTGCCGCAAAAAAAATGGGCGTCACTCATTCAACTGTTTTTAGAAAAATTAATAGTCTTGAGTCAAATATAAAAACTAAACTCTTCTTTAGAAATAACGATGGTTATAAATTGACTGAAATAGGAGAGGAGGTATTAACCTATGTTAATCAGGTTGCTAATCAGGTTAATGGAATTAATCAGTTATTAGATAATAGAAATTTAGAGACGAAAGGTAAAATTCACATTACGGCTCCTCACAATCTAGCCTATAATTTTTTACCGAAATATATATCTAAATTTAGAGAATTATATCCAGATATAACTTTAAATCTTTCAGTTAGTAACACCGATTATAATCTATCAAAGCTCGAAGCTGATATTGCTATACGTGCCACACAGAACCCACCAGAGAATGTGATAGGTAAAAAACTTTTCAGCCTAAAATGGGCGGCCTATGTGGCTGACAAGTTTATCGAAACATTTGGTACACCAGATATAGACAATATTAATGAGTTTAAAGTCATAGCAGCTGATAAGTCTTTAATATCTTTATCCGCTTTTCGTTGGGTTGAAGATAATATAAAAAAAGAAAACATCATTGCTCGTTGCAATGATCTTATGTCAATGTCAGCATTTGCTTTATCTGGCATTGGCATTGCTCTATTGCCAGATGATCAGGCTAAGCCAGGATTGAACCGTTTATTTGATCTGCCTGATGATATCAGGAGTGATATATGGGTACTGATACATCCAGATATGCGGCAATGTAAACGTCTAATCTTATTAAGAGATTTCCTTATACAGGAATTTAAAAAGGACAGTGCCTTTGTTAAATATGCTGTGTATGATTAAAGATTATGTTCATGTATCCCTCTGTGTCAGGATAATTGTTTTTTAGTTCCTGTTATTTTATTGAAACTGTATTCATAAATTGCAAGTTTGTGAAAATTTTATAGTTAGACATAACTTGCCAGGAATGATCTCATGGAGTATCTACTTATATCACCTATGAAATATTTGCAGCGCACCCGATGAAATACGCGCGAATTATTGTTTAAAAAGATTATTTTATACGGTTGTGTAAGTTATCTATAATGGGTTGAATAGATTGTGAACAACAGCCGCCAGATGCCGCTAGTAATGATGAAAAAACAAAACACCGCAGACCGAGAATATAGTGAACCGTATAATTATGACATTTTTATAAGTTATTCCCGTCAGGATATTCAGTTTGCCAGGGCACTTGAAAAGGCGATTGAAAACTATAGCCCTCCAAAGGGATTGGGCCTGAATTCAGGTAATTTGCGGGTCTTTCGTGATGAAAGCGATTTAACTGGTAGTGAGTACTACAACTCGATTGACAGTTATTTAAGCCAGTCAAAAAAACTCGTCGTGATATGTTCCCCAGCTGCTTATGAGAGTAGTTATGTAAATGATGAAATAAGGCGTTGGAAAAACGGGCACGACAACATCATTCCAATTCTAGTTGCTGGTATTCCCAATAATGAAGTGCAGCAAGGTGACCAGGGTGAAATGTCATTTCCTCCGGCTTTAATGGAGGTTATTGGGATGCCGCTGGCCATTGACTATCGCCAGCTTGAATTGAGCAAAGATAAAATCAACAAACCCCCTTTTGAAAATTCCTGGTACGTACTTTTAGCAAATATTTACAATATTTCACGTGAGGATATAGAACAGCGAGACAGAGTAAGAGAACAACAAAAACGCCGTATTATCAGCGCTATTACGTTGTCAATTTTATTAACCCTGAGTGTTTTGTTAGTGATCGCTATTACACAGCGTAATGAGGCGGTTGCACAACGAGATAAAGCCATCGCCAGGCATTTAGCTTCTGAAGCAAGTAATATGCTCAACCGACCGGGCACACTTACTCAAAGCCTTCTTTTGACAATTGAATCGATGCAACGCTACCCCACGGCCGAAGCCGACAAGGCTCTAAGGGAGGGGCTGTCATATTTGCCAACAAAAGTAATGTCGATCCCGACTTATAAAAAAATAAAAAAAATCGCTATTGGTAATAAAATGGAATATGTGGCAGCAGTCCTTGATAAACAGGAACTTAAACTTTGGGATGAAAAAGGTGCTGAGATACCTCTGTCTTTGGAAGATGAGAACCTGCAATCTGAACCCCTGTATATCAGGCAGATTTTTTTTAGTACAGACAATAAATATTTTTATGTTACCTATGCGCATCATATAAGCATCATAGATATGATGCTTGGCATCGAAATTTCTCGCATCGACAAAGCAGATACAGATGCCCCCATAGTGGATTCGTCGATTAGTAAAGATGATAAATACCTTGCTATTCAGCTCGGCAATGAAATCATGCTTTGGTCTCTGGACGAACGACGAGAAGTAGGAAGGTTGCGTAATCTAGATTCAATAGAAGATTTTGAGTTTGCTAACAACCCACAACTAATCGCTATAGCTCCTTCTCGAGGTCACCCACAGGTATGGGACTGGAGAAAAAACCAGGAACTTTTACTGAATCATGTTGTAGAAGAAGAAAGCATTCCCTGGGTTGATGCCATAAATAATAAAATCATGTTTTCTGACGGGGATAAGTATCTTGCTGTTGATGTTACGGGTGCCAATGGTTCAGAAATCCGCCTGATAGAACTTCAAAGTGGTATCACACGGATGACTCTGAGTGATAAACAAAAAGTAAGCGCCATGCAATTCAGCCCAAAGAGCAGGTTTTTACATATTATCGGTGATCATAAAATTATTCGAACCTATCAGGCTGAATCCCGTGTACGGGGAAAGGCCGCATGGATTGCCGGCAAGACCCTGCCCGCATTGGTTCCTCATTCGGCAGTTTTTTCTTCTGGCTTTTATCTTGATGCAACAAAATTTAGCCGAGACGCAAGTGCACTTGCGATTGGCGATGAGGAGACGATTGAAGTTTGGCAAACCGCGGATCCAGCACGTAGCGAACAATTAACAGTTGTTCATGACGATCTGGTAACCGATATCAGCTTTGGACATCACAACCAGCTCATCGCCAGTGCAAGTTCTGACGATAGTGCCCGAGTGTGGGATATTTATTCTGGCGATGAAATGTTTCGTGCAAATCATGACGGACCAGTAGGTGCTGTTGCCCTTAGCCCCGATGCTGAGTACCTGGCGACAGTGAGTATGCCCGCATATACCACATCGCCAGATAAAAAGACCCGAACACTCACCGGGTCTGATAAAACGGCACGGTTGTGGAAACTGGATAGTAAAGAAGAAATATCTCGTATCCAGCTACAGATTGAACCGGCATTAGCAACTTTCAGTGCGGATGCAAAAACACTTGCTGTATCAGACAAACAGGGCACTGTTTCTATATGGTTAATGAGTGAAAATCGTCTACTTACAAAAATAGAAAATGAATCAAAAGTTCTGGATATTGCATTAAGTCCCAGGGGCAAGCAAATCGCTGTGTTGCTAAAGCATAAATCTTTTTCTGAACTTGGCAGTTCTATGCCGGTTGTTTTTTACTCGATAAATGTTATTGATATTGAACAACAACGTATCGTACATGAAATGGACGCGATGAGTGGAGATGACATGTATTCCTTATTTTCTCCTATTAATTATGTTCGTTATAGCAACGATGGCAAGCATATTATAGCCAGTGGTAATGACCAGAAAACCCGCATCTGGGTTGCCGAGAGCGGAAAAGAAGTACAAGTGATTATTCATCAGGCACCAGATCGATTCAAACACAGTCCTATAGGAAGAATAATGTCCGAAATGTTTGCTG
>Ga0316205_10001569_pt1 | contig 27732 bp, 27 predicted proteins | sample 3monthpyrite_MG_FD_204941 | JGI IMG/M metagenome (GOLD analysis project Ga0316205, IMG submission 204941) | Microbial mat bacterial communities from mineral coupon in-situ incubated in ocean water Damariscotta River, Maine, United States -... | ecosystem: Environmental > Aquatic > Marine >...
CGTAAAAGTAGCGAAGACATCCAGTGTTATTGCCGTGGTTAAATCCGGTGGCAAATTATACAGCGCTGGCCGTGAAGTGAAGGTCACTATTGGCGGATGCGGCGGTTAATCCGGCGTTAACAGAATAGCTAAAGAGGAAAATATTATGGCTAACAAATGGAAAGTACGCGCCCAACTCAAGGGTGGCACAACAACGTTAAAAGCGTTGATTACTCATCCGATGGAAACGGGCATGCGTAAAAACAAGAAAACGGGCAAGAAATTTCCTGCTCATTTCATACAAAGTCTGACTGTCGAGCACAATGGCAAGAGTGTCCTGAATGCTGATATGGGTCCTGCAATCTCTGCAAACCCTTATTTATCTATCAAGTTCAAGGGTGCTGCTACAGGTGACAGCGTGAAGATCAGCTGGAGTGATAACAAAGGCGGAAGCGATTCTCATACTGTAAAAGTTAGATAAGCTTAATCTGATCTGACATTAAGACCTGGTAGAGCTGCGCTCTGCCGGGTTTTTTTGTGCCTGAAATAGCCTGGTTACTATCAGCTAAATTTCATTGATTACAATGTGATAAGTAACGTTAAAGGATTGTTTCCCCATGTCGCTAATAATATATGTTAAATGTGATTATTCCAGTTAGGAGAGGGGAAGATGGGTATAGACGTAAAAAGAAGATTAATGCTGAAGGGCTCAATGGCGGCTGGTTTGGCCACTATAGCGGCAACAGCGGGATTGTTGAGTCCAAGGATTGTGCTGGCAGCATGGCCGCAAGCTGCATTTGAGGCTAAATCATTTGATACTGCATTGAGTGCTTTGCTAGGTAGCTCTTCAACCGCGAAAAGTGGTGATATAAAAATCAAGGCGCCTACGATCGCTGAAAATGGCGCAGTTGTTAATGTTCTGGTGCAAACTAGTATGCCTGACGTTGAGTCAATGAGTATTTTGGTTGCAAAAAATGGTAATCCACTTGCTATTAGTGTTGATATGGCAAAGTCAGCAGATTCATTCATAAAAACCCGCGTGAAACTAGGTCAGACTTCCAAGGTGTATGGAGTAGTTAAGGCCGGTGGCAAGTTATTTAGCTCCGACAGAGTGGTCAAGGTAACAGTCGGCGGTTGTGGCGGATAGTCATGGTTAGCAAAAGAATTGATGGAGCATTGAAATGAGAGTAAATATAGTTAATAAAGGTGGTCAGGCGAATATTCGATTATTGATTAAACATCCGATGGAAACGGGTATGCGAAAGGATAAGGCCAGCGGAAAAGTCATTCCCGCCCATTTCATAAAAAGTCTGGTGGTCGAGCATAATGGCCAACAAGTAATTCATGCAAAATGTGGTGTAGCCGTATCAAAAGACCCGTTTTTCTTCTTTAAAGTGAAGAATGTCGCTGCAGGCGATAGTTTTAAAATTAAATGGGAAGACAATACAGGCAAGTCTGAAACCAAGGAAGAGAAGATCGCCTGAGTTGATTGATTTTTGCTTCGTGTGCAGGTTGGGCAGGCCGTAAAACTATTGGGTGGATTTTGTTTTTCATGTTGACTATGATCTTAAATAGTCTGATTAAGCACTTGTCTGAATTATTCAATCAAGAAATATCATGCTCAAATAGCCATTATGCAATCAAAACTACTGCAAATTGCAGTAGTTTTGATTATCTAATCATATGAAATAATAATAAGCGATTGATTTATCTGGTATTTTTAATGTGGTACGGGAATTGCCTTATTACATGGTAAGTGTGAAAGCTAATATAACGATATCACTCTTTCTTAAGGAGGAAATGGAATGAAACGAAGAACCCTATTAAAGGGCAGCCTGAGTGCAGGACTGGCAGGCGTTGCGGCAGCAGCGGGCCTGTTAACCCCACAGATGGTTATGGCAGCCTGGCCAAAAGCGGCGTTTGAAGCTAAAGGCGTAGACAATGCAGTGAGTTCACTGCTTGGTAGCAGCAGCCTGACAGCGAGTGGCGACATCAGCATCAAGGCACCACCGATTGCTGAAAACGGCGCAGTTGTTAACATTGCGGTTAGCACGAAGCTTAAAAACGTCTCGTCTATCAGTATACTGGTAGAAAAGAACGCACAACCACTGACCTCTAGTTTTAATCTGGCATCAGTGACAGAACCCTTCGTCAAAACGCGCGTAAAAGTAGCGAAGACATCCAGTGTTATTGCCGTGGTTAAATCCGGTGGCAAATTATACAGCGCTGGCCGTGAAGTGAAGGTCACTATTGGCGGATGCGGCGGTTAATCCGGCGTTAACAGAATAGCTAAAGAGGAAAATATTATGGCTAACAAATGGAAAGTACGCGCCCAACTCAAGGGTGGCACAACAACGTTAAAAGCGTTGATTACTCATCCGATGGAAACGGGCATGCGTAAAAACAAGAAAACGGGCAAGAAATTTCCTGCTCATTTCATACAAAGTCTGACTGTCGAGCACAATGGCAAGAGTGTCCTGAATGCTGATATGGGTCCTGCAATCTCTGCAAACCCTTATTTATCTATCAAGTTCAAGGGTGCTGCTGCAGGTGACAGCGTGAAGATCAGCTGGAGTGATAACAAAGGCGGAAGCGATTCTCATACTGTAAAAGTACGATAAACGCGCCTTAGCAATCATATCGACAAATAAACCGGAGGAAATGATGAAAAAAATCCTACTTATCGCCACTGCTTTCAGCATCGCTGTTGGCGCGCCTATCATGGCGTCGGCGAGTCCAAGCGGAGATTTAAAGGCATTCCGCGCTTACTTTAAGAAGCGCTTCCCAGATGTCAAATTATCTGCATATAAAGATGGTATTTATGCCATCAACAAAGAACGCCGTGAAGCATGGTTAGAGTTTGAAGACTTCGCTCCACCATATGAAGATGGCGTCGCATTAGGTAAAAAACTGTTCAATACACCTTTTGCCAATGGTAAGACTTATGCTAGCTGCTTTAAAAATAACGGCATCGGTATTCGTCAAGACTTCCCTTACTTCAGCGCGAAGAAAGGTGATGTTGTAACATTGGAAGGTGCTATTAACGCTTGCCGCATTAAAAACGGCGAGAAGAAACTTGGCTGGAAGAAAGGCAAAATAGCTGCAATTTCTGCATACATGGGCCATACATCACGTGGTAATAAAGTGAATATCAAAATTCCTAATAACCCACGTGCTATGGCTATCTATGAAGAAGGCAAACGTCAGTTCTACGCCAAGCGTGGACAGCTGAACTTCTCTTGTGCCGATTGCCACGTTTATCAATCAGGCAACATGGCTCGTGGTAACTTACTCAGTCCAGCACTGGGTCATGTCACCCACTTCCCTGTATGGCGTAAGAAATGGGCCAAGAAAACGTTTGCGAAGAAAAACAAACGTGGCGCAACTGATGGCTTCGGTACACTCCACCGTCGTTATGGTGGCTGTAACAAGCAAGTCCGTGCGAAGCCTTTCAAGGCTCAGAAGAAAGAGTATAAAGCTCTTGAGTATTTCCATACTTACATGAGTAATGGAATGGTAGTCAACGCACCTGGTCTGCGTCAGTAAGATCTTTTGATCTGACAAAAAAACCCGGCAATATGCCGGGTTTTTTTATGCCTGCACTATATCCTGTCTATTCCAGCCCGACACAATAAGAATTAATATCAATAGATACAGCCTGTTACAAAAAATAAAACAATAACAGCATCAAATTTTATTAGGACTCTTTTTTTCAGACAATTAATAAAATGCTTAATTAACCTCTGCAACCAACCTTTTCTACATTTTTAGTGGCAATCCAACACCACAAAAGGTAATATTCAAAATTGATTGTTTATTTAAAACAACTAGTTGCACCTATTACAATATTTGGTCATTTACCCACCCTTTTGCGCTAAATCAGGATTATATGACCATAAAAAATAAGATTTTTGAGGAGTTTTGCCCATGAATATGTCACGTCGTGAATTTATGCAAATGCTAGCTGTTGCCAGTGCATCTGGTTTTAGCTTGTCAGCATGCGATTCCGGTTCCCAAAGCAGCGATACCGTTTCTACCAAATCAGCTGGCATAAAAGCCAATAAAGCACCTGGTAATATGTACGAAGTGCCTGCTTTCGGAAATGTGTCATTGATGCATTACACAGATTGTCACGGACAATTACTGCCTATCTATTTTCGTGAACCAAATGTAAATATCGGTATCGCAGGAATGAAGGGCAATGCCCCTCATCTTGTGGGTGAAGCCTTTTTGAAAAAATTTGGTATCAATAAAAACTCTATTGACGCCCATGCATTCACCTACCTTGATTTTGCCAAAGCCGCGCAACAATATGGCGCAGTCGGTGGATTTTCTCACTTGGCAACATTGGTGAAAAGTATTCGTGCTTCACGCCCAGGTTCTTTGTTACTAGACGGTGGTGATACATGGGGGGGTGGTTCAGGCACAGGCCTCTGGACCAACGCACAAGATATGGTTGATGCACAGAAACTGCTTGGTGTAGACGTCATGACCGGTCACTGGGAGTTCACCTTTGGTGCTAACCGAGTTAAAGAAATTATCGAGAATGACTTCGAAGGTCATATTGATTTTGTTGCTCAAAACGTTGTCGACAACGAGTTTGAGGAACAAGTGTTCAAGCCATACACCATCAAGGAAATTAACGGTGTACCCGTAGCGATTATTGGACAGGCCTTCCCGTACACACCTATCGCCAATCCACGTTATATGGTTCCTAACTGGAGCTTTGGTATCCGCGACGATAATATGCAGGAACACGTCAATAAAGCACGTGGCGAAGGAGCACAAGTTGTTGTTGTACTCTCTCACAACGGCATGGACGTTGACCTTAAAATGGCAAGCCGTGTAACAGGTATAGATGCAATCATGGGCGGTCATACGCATGATGCGGTCCCAGCACCTGTACAAGTCAGTAACCCTGGTGGTAAAACACTGGTTATTAACTCCGGCTCGAATGGTAAGTTCCTGTCCGTTCTCGACTTTGATGTCAAAAATGGAAAAGTACGTGACTTCCGCTTCAAGATGCTACCCGTGTTCTCTAACCTGATTGAGCCAGACAAAACAATGGCTGACTACATCACCAAGGTTCGCGATCAGAATGTTACCTATGCTGGCAAAACCTTCAATATGAAGAACAAGCTGGAAGAAAAATTGGCTGTTGCCGGTGACCTGCTCTACCGTCGCGGTAACTTCAACGGCACATTTGACCAACTTATCTGTGATGCCTTGATTGATGTACAGGATGCCGAGATTTCACTTTCACCAGGTTTCCGTTGGGGAGTCAGCGTTCTACCAGGCCAGGACATTACCTTTGAGCACGTCATGACACAAACAGCATTGACCTATCCTGTTGTTACCAGAAACGAGATGGATGGTAAGTTCATCAAAACTATTCTGGAAGATGTGGGTGATAACATTTTCAACACTGACCCTTACTACCAACAAGGTGGTGATATGGTTCGTGTTGGTGGTCTCAAATTCGCCATCGACCCAACCAAGAAAATCGGTAACCGAATTACCGATATGGAATTAAATGGTAAAGCGATCATGCCAAGCAAGAAATATGTAGTTGCTGGTTGGGCAAGCGTGGCACAGCCACTTGAGGGTAAACCTATATGGGATCTGGTTTCAGAATATCTACGAGACCAGAAAACCGTCGTCAAGATCTCGGACTTTAACGAACCGAAGATCAAAGGGCTGGGTCCTAACCCAGGTCTTGAAATCTAGTTACAGTCATCACGCCCAAAAAGAAACCCCGCATTGCGGGGTTTCTTTTTGCCTGTCAATAATATCCCGGCTTCTGTGATATTTACCAATGAATATACTAACCTCATCGAGATGACTATTGTCATGAGGCCCCATACCCTCGTACATCCCGGTGTTCTGAAAATAAGACCTGCCTGCACCTAAACCTGTCATTCATAGTAACACGGAGGCTTACGTGCCTTACTGAGAGCGTAACACTCACACAAACACACAGAACTAATATTTGAAGGGTTTATCAGACTTGAAGAGAGAAGCGACGGGATGAGCAACCTTTTAGGTCACTCACCCCTTGCTACTTGAATATGGTGGGCCGTGTGCGACTCGAACGCACGACCAATGGATTAAAAGTCCACTGCTCTACCAACTGAGCTAACGGCCCGAAAAGCTTGAACGCGAATAATACTGGAACCACCGGGAATGGCAAGCCCTCCCGGTGGTTTTTTTTAAATTCCTTCCAGTTTACGCATGCCTTTAGGTAATAAACGTAAATCTACCAGCCCGGTAATAAATGCTGCGAAGAAACTGGCATCCTCGTACATCATTTTGTACAGCTGTATTTTCATGGTCATGGCACTACCAAAGATAATGGCTGCCAAGGCTATCATTGAACCCAGCGCCAGTGTTGATACACCGGTTATGCCCTGACCAATAGTACAACCCACCGCCAATACACCACCAAAACCCATGAGGACTGCACCAATCATATGCATATAAAAATCTTTAAACGATGCAAACCACTCAATTCGGAAGCTACGTGAAACCAGTGACCAGAGGAAAGATCCGGCAATCACGCCAAACAGAGCCATCAAACCAAATGTGAGATATTTGGAAGCAAAGCCACCCATGGCATATCCGTATGTCTGCCCCATTGGGTTAATAAAGGTGAATGACTGTGTACCTAACGATCGTGCTTCAGCAGGTTTACCCACATCACTATCAGCAACCATATCCCAGTTTTGCATGTAACCCGAGAGATTCAACATCTCACCTTCGGCCGAGATATTAATAAATGCACTACTGATATACCAACCGGCCAGTACAGCCAGACCAACACTCAGTCCGCCAAGAACGTTATCCATGCTGCTGCGGAATTCACTGGATTTAAAAATAATAACTAGTAATACAAATGAAATCACCGCACCCAGTGCCAGGCGAATCATCTCGCCATTTTCTGCATTGATCAGTGAACCCAGGTCCTGATTAGAAGCTAATGAAATACTGGTTGGGTTAGTCCAGTTATAAAACAACACGGAATACAATGTCTTGTCACTACCTGGAAAAGGATTGGTCATAAAATAAGCAATCACTGCAATCACAATCAGGACAAAGATAGATTTAATATTACCACCACCGATACGTATCAGACACTTGTTACCACAACCACTGGCCAGGGTCATGCCGATACCAAACAAGATGCCACCCAGTAAATTCTCAAACCAGATCAACTGGCTACCACGATAAGGAGGAAATGTTGTATCGGCGCTCATGATTCCGGTTGATTCCAGGATAACAAGTCCTGCCATGGCTACTGCAATCGCCAGAAACCAGGCACGCATTCTACTCATGTCGCCCATATTGACTGCATCAGAAACTGCACCCATAGTACAAAAATTGGTCTTATTGACGACGGCACCCATTACAAGTGCTACAACAAACGTGACCCACAGAAAGACTGATTGCGCACTGGCAAAATCTTCAAAAACCATTGTTATATCCTCTACTCAACATATTTATATTTCCACAGACATTTGTTTGAAAAATGCCATAATCCCTGTAATTAGCCACGCATTCTAACGAAATAGACTAAATTTATCTACCCGCAAGCAAAGGGTTTACATGAAAAACAATGAGTTAGAAATAAAATGTTGGATCTGGTACGTTTGCTGCTGCAAATCCTTCTCGTCGTAAGCGGCATGAATCACATACGCCACAAGCATAACCACGCTCGTCGGCTGAGTAACAGGATACGGTCTGACTATAATCTACACCCAGAGAAGTACCGGACTCAATGATCTCTGCCTTGCTCATGTAAATGAGAGGGGCGTGGATACTCAATCTCTTGCCTTCCACACCCGAGCGGGTTGCCAGATTTGCCATTTGCTCAAATGCCTCGATATATTCCGGTCGGCAATCAGGATAACCTGAGTAATCCACGGCATTCACGCCCAAAAAAATATCATACGACTCGATCACCTCAGCCCAGGCGAGCGCCATCGATAAAAAAATAGTATTTCGTGCCGGCACATAAGTAACGGGAATACCGTCAGCTGCATAATCAGGCACAGCAATGGTATGATCGGTTAAGGCTGAACCACCAATACCTGCCAGGTCAATGTCGATGACCTTATGCTCTGCTACATCCTGGGTCTGGATCACACGGATGGCCGCATCCAGCTCGGTGATGTGTCGCTGACCATAGCGAAAACTCAGTGCATAACAGTCAAAACCCTGATTCTGAGCAATAGCCAATGTCGTCGCAGAATCGAGACCGCCTGAAACAAGTACGACTGCTTTTTTTTGTGTTTTCATAACCATTAAATTCAAACCAATACAACAGATATAGAATCAAATATGACAGAAGGGGCCTCTCAACGACCCGGTTCATCACCCCATAGCAGTTTATGTAACTGCATCTGAAAACGTACATCCAGACCTGACTCAAGTATCCAGTCTGCCAGATCGGCTGCATGTAATTCACCATGTACGGGGGACATCAACAACTCGCACTTGCCTTGTAACTGATATCGCTCTATTTGTTTACACGCCCAGTCAAAGTCCTGTCGATTACATATCACAAATTTAAGTTGATCATGCTGAGTCAGAAATTGCAGATTTTCGAATCTGTTTTTTTCCTGCTCACCCGACCCTGGTGTTTTAAGGTCCATGACTCGACTAACCCGAGCATCCACACCACTAATATCCATCGAACCACTCGTTTCGATAGAGACTTCGTAACCTTTATCACAAAGCAGCGTCATGAGTTCAAGGCACGCTGGTTGTGCCAGTGGTTCGCCTCCTGTCACCGTTACATGGCGAGCAGGATATTGATCAACCTGTTTCAAAATAGCATCCAACTTCATCCACTCTCCCCCACTAAATGCGTATGTGGTATCACAGTAACCACAACGTAGCGGACATCCTGTCAGACGAATGAAAATGGTTGGATAACCCACCGTACGTGCCTCACCTTGCAGAGAATGGAATATCTCGGTAATTCTCAGGCGAGAATCGGCCTGTGTGTTAGTTTCATATGTAGATTGCATCTGGTCATTTTACACCATATAGCCACAAGGACATAAGCTAATCAATTGCACCAAATAACAACAGACGTTATATAATGCATAATATGTCTGAACATGAAACAAAATCGATTGGCAGAGGAATGCTTATCCTAGGCTGGGTTGTCTTCCTGGGTCTTCTGGGTTTATTTTTCAACAATATTCTCGAAAAACAAAACAACCCTAACCAGAACTTGAATAGCAGCGTCCTAAAATCAGGTGTTCGCGAGATACAATTAACCAGAAACCATTATGGTCATTATGTCACATCTGGGAAAATCAATGATCAGGACGTTACCTTTTTTCTGGATACCGGCGCCACCCGTATTTCTATCCCTGCCAAAGTAGCCAAACGTATCGGTTTGAAAAGAGGCTATCCACACAGAGTCAGCACAGCGAATGGTACCATCGAGGTTTATTCAACCAAACTTGATTCGGTTGACATCGGTGCCATCAGAATTAGCGACTTATCGGCAAGCATCAATCCTCATATGGATGGTGAGGAGATATTACTCGGAATGAATGTACTCAAAAAACTGGAATTAATTCAACGTGGAAAAACCCTGACATTGCGTCAATATCCTTAAGTATCGGGTAAATCACAAGGTAGAAATTCTAAAACATCCTGACGCTGAATTTTAATGCCATGTTAGAATAACGATATCAACCAGACAGAGACAAAAAATGACCATAACAACTGACCCCGGCCTTCAATACGATGATCTCGTGGTCGATGAAGGCAAAGATGCAACTGGACTGGGCCAAACAGCTATTGTTCACTATACCGGCTGGCTGGAAGACGGAACTAAATTTGATTCCAATAAGGATCATGGGAAACCATTCAGCTCCCCTATGGAATGTGGCATGGTAATAAAAAGATGGGGGCAGGGTGTAATAGGCATGAAAGAAAGTGGCACACGCAAACTAACCATACCATCAGAACTGGCATATGGTTCACATGGTGTGGGTGGCGTTACCCCTGCCAATGCAAGCTTGATCTTTGAGGTCGAGCTAATTGAAGTTAATGACTAAAGGACCTCGATTTGATCGACTTTAAACAAGGTCTGGAGCAGCAAGTTCAGATTGCACTGGCAGAAGACATCGGCAGTGGTGATATAACCGCCAACCTCATACCGGAAAACACACAAGCTCACGGTAGTGTTATTGCACGCGAGCCCGCGATAATATGTGGACAGGACTGGTTTAATGAATCATTTCTACAAATCAATCGTGATATCAAAATCAATTGGTCTGTCGTCGATGGTGGTGCCATTGAAACCAACCAGACTCTATGCACACTCACAGGTGATGCGCGCAGCCTGCTAACCGGTGAGCGTACAGCGCTTAATTTTTTGCAAACTCTGTCTGCAACGGCAACAAAAGCGAATCAGTATGCCAGCAGCATCGCCGATTTCAATACGCGCATTCTTGACACCCGCAAAACGATACCTGGCTTACGCCTGGCTCAAAAATATGCAGTGCATTGTGGTGGTTGCCATAATCACCGTATCGGACTGTTTGATGCCATACTTATCAAGGAAAACCATATCATAGCCGCGGGCTCCATTGGCAATGCTGTTAAAATTGCCAGAACAAATAACACAGATGGATTCATCGAAGTTGAGGTTGAGAACCTTTCTCAGTTATCAGAAGCTCTGGATGCTGGTGTAAACAGAGTGTTACTGGATAACATGGATATCGATACATTGGAGAAAGCCGTCAAGATAAATGATAATCGAACTGAACTCGAGGCATCAGGCGGGGTTACATTAAACAATATACGGCAGATTGCTAAAACCGGCGTTGATTTTATCTCGATCGGAGCACTGACCAAAGATATAACAGCACTGGATTTATCCATGCGATTACAGTTCAATTAGCAAAATTACATATATAAATTATACTGTTAAAAGCCACTCCCTTTTTGTGAGAAAATTTTCCCAAATTTAGGCAATTTTGATTGAACATTGATGAAATTGGACGTATATTTGACCATATAAAGATCGGGTAATGATTTTCCTAGTGTTTATTCAAACACTCATAGCGTTGAGATATATAACATGGATACAAATTTAGCATTTAATGGAAGAAACGAAGGTCTCAGTAGCCGAATCAAACAAGCCAGAATCAAATCGGGTATTAGTCAGGCAGAACTTGCGCGACGTATGGATATTTCACGTGCCAGTGTCTCTATCTGGGAATCTGGTGGTAATGTTTCTCAAGATAACATCATCAAACTCGCCAGCTTACTTAAAGTAACTCCGGAATGGCTTCAATATGATGTCAGTGCTCGTCCAGAAGTGGATGTTGAGATGCTTAAAAATTGCTTGATCAAAACAGAATTCATGTCAAAAAAACTGGATGTCGAACTTAATCAGGATCAACAAGCACGACTAGCAGCGTATCTCTATACTGAAGAGTTGCGTGGAAGCGATCCAGATGAAAAAAGAATATCAGACCTTATTCGCATACTGGCATAGCTAGTCCAACTCATCCAATAAATGCACTTCCATGGAGGTGCATTTTTTTTGATATGTATCAATCTACCCTGCAACTCAGGTGCTATTATTAACTAATAAACCTTGTGGAGAATGATCGTGCATGATTACAAAAACATACTCATAGCGGTAGATTTTTCACATGCCTGTGAACAGGTAATACAACGTGGAATTCATACCTCAAAACAAAACAATGCCAGTGTTTTCCTCATCCATATTATTGAAAATCTTCCTCCCATTGATATTGGGTACGAACCCATGACGATTCCAGACTGGTATGACAACGAAACCGAACTGATTAAACACGCAAAAATAAAAATACTAACAATGGCTGAAGAACATGGCATTCCAGAAAATCATACCAAGGTCATATCTGGTTCTCCCAAACTCGAAATCATACAATTTGCAGAAAACAATGAAGTGGATTTAATCGTTATCGGCTCACATGGGCGTCACGGCCTACAGCGACTTCTCGGCTCAACATCTTACCCCATATTACATAATGCTACTTGTGACGTACTTGCTGTGCGTATTAAAGATAAAGCTTAAGTGAAGGTTACTTCAAAAAATATTCTGATCAGCGCAATGTTGTTTGTGCTTGTTATTCTGGCTTTTTTGTATGGGTCCCGACCCAAACCGGTCAAGGTTACATTAAAACCTGTCACCACCGGTGTCGTAGAAAAAACCGTCACGAACACACGGGCAGGCACAATCATAAGCTGCAAACGCGCTCGACTAGCACCAGCCGTTGGCGGCCAGATATCACGATTACTGGTCAAGGAAGGTGACAAAGTAGAAGCTCAACAGTTACTCCTGGAAATATGGAATGATGATTTAAAATCTCGTGTATTGCTCTCCAAGCAAGAAGCCAAGGCAAGCCAATCAAAATCCAAAGAAGCTTGCGTAAATTATGCCGTTGCTGAAAAAGAAGCTCAAAGACTTAAAACCTTGCGCAAAAAAAACCTCGCATCAGTCGAAGATATTGATCGCGCCATCGGTCATGCTCTAGCAAGTAAGGCTGCCTGCGAAGCGACCAAAGCCAGCATATTAGTAAGTCAGGCCCAGATTGAACTGGCCGAAGCGCAACTCCAACGCACGCAATTAAAGGCACCCTTTGCAGGTATTATTGCCGAAGTACATGGTGAGGTCGGAGAGTTTGCTACACCCTCACCTATCGGCGTACCCACTTTACCCAATATTGATCTGCTTGATCAAAATTGCTTGTATATCCGTGCACCAATTGATGAAGTTGATGCACCTGACCTGAAAAACGACATGCAGGCACGTATCAGTCTCGATGCGTTTGGTAAACAAACCTTTGCAGGGAAAATACGTCGGATAGCAGCTTATGTGCTGGACATAGAAAAACAGGCCCGCACGGTTGATATTGAGGTCGACTTTATTAACCCTGATGATATAAAAAATATGTTACCTGGTTATAGCGCAGATGTAGAAGTCATTCTTGATAAAAAAAGCAATACGCTTCGTGTTCCAACTGAAGCCATTCAAGAAACCAACCAGGTACTGGTCTTCAACAGCGACACCAATACACTTGAAAGCAAAACATTCACCAAAGGTATTTCCAACTGGGTGTATACCGAAGTCATTAGTGGCCTTAAAAAAGGCGACAAGGTTGTCATCTCTCTGGATCGCGAGGGGGTGGAAGATGGTGCCACTGCAGTCGCGGAATAACAATCAGCCTCTCCTTGTTGATCTCCTGAAAATTTTGAGCTAGCTCAATGATAGAATTACTAGATATAAATCGAATCTTTCAGGTCGGCGATCAACAGGTTCATGCCTTGAAAGACATCAATTTGACCATTCAAAATGGTGAATATCTGTCCATTATGGGACCATCAGGCTCGGGCAAATCCACATTACTGAATATTATTGGTATGTTGGATCAACCAGACAGCGGCACCTATCATCTTGAAGGCAAAGAAGTCACACATCTTTCCGATAATGAAAAATCCATTATCAGAAGCTCACAGATCGGATTTATTTTTCAGTTCTTTCACCTCTTACCCAGACTCACCGCAGCGGAAAACATTGCATTACCCATGATGTTGGCAGGCATATCACCGTCTGAGCGACAAAAACGTACCAATAAAATCCTGGCCTTGCTTGATCTGACAGAACGCGCACATCATAAGCCGGAACAATTATCTGGCGGACAACGACAACGGGTAGCCATCGGCCGTGCCACTATCATGCAACCCAAAGTGCTGTTGGCCGATGAACCAACTGGCAATCTGGATCGTCATGCTGGACATGAAGTCATCAAAATACTGGAACAACTCAACCAGCAAGATATCACCTTGATAGTTGTCACTCATGACCCTGAACTGGGAGAACGCGCCCATCGTAAAATAAAATTCGTAGATGGCGCAATTACTATTGATACCGGCACTCAATCATGAGCATAAGTGATTTATTACGGTTCTCATTTGCAGCGATCATACGTCACCGTTTGCGAACAGCGCTAGTTCTCATTGCTATCGCTATTGGTGTAGCTTCAATCATCATACTGACTGGCCTTGGTGAAGGGGCCAGGCGTTTTGTATTAGGCGAATTTTCCTCATTGGGGACAAACCTGTTAATCGTATTACCAGGAAAATCTGAAACTGGTGGCGCAATGAGTGTTTTCAGTGGCGCCACTACACGCGATCTGACATTACAGGATGCCAGCAGCCTTAAACGGCACCCTCAAGTACGACGCATCGCACCCATAGTATTTGGCGCGGCCGAAGCCTCTTGGCAACAACGCAGTCGAGAAGCACCGATTATTGGCTCATCTTCAGAAATGCTGTCGATACGACATTGGTCGTTAGCACAAGGTCGCTTTCTACCGCCAGGTGAACTAACACAAGCTTCTGCCGTTTGTGTCATTGGTAAAAAAATTGCTGAAGAGTTATTTGCACAAACCAACCCAGTCGGTAAAAACTTGCGGATTGGTGACCGCCGCTTCAGAGTGATCGGCGTACTGGCTTCAAGCGGTCGCACGATCGATCTTGACGTGCAAAACATCATTATTATTCCTGCCGTTTCTGCACAAAATTTATTTAATACTCCCGCTTTATTTCGCATTCTTGTTGAAACGCGAACACGGGACAGCCAGGAAAAGGTCAAAAAATTTATTATCAACACCATGAAATCCAGACATCAGGGTGAAGAAGATATCACCATCATTTCACAAGATGCCTTGCTGGGGACATTTGATAAAATACTCACTGCACTGACATTGACTATTAGTGGTATCGCTGCCATCAGCCTGACAGTTGCAGGCATTCTGATAATGAACATCATGCTGATCACTGTCAGTCAGCGTACCACCGAAATAGGCTTGCTCAAGGCACTCGGGGCTTCTCGTTATCAAATACAAATCATATTTATGACCGACGCCGTCTTACTGGCCATAGCGGGTGCAACACTGGGACTATTTCTGGGCCAAGGTGGCAATCTATTCATTCATCAACTGTTTCCTGCTCTGGATAACAGCGCCCCCACCTGGTCTGTTGTAAGCGCCTTCCTGGTCGCTATCTGCACCGGCCTGATATTTGGTGCCATGCCCGCTCGACGTGCTGCAAACCTCAACCCGGTCCAGGCATTGGTACACCACTAGTCTAATGCGAATTACTGATTCATTAAAACTTTCAAGCAGCGCGATATTCAGACAAAAATTGCGTGCATCACTCACTATTCTGGGTATTAGCATTGGCATCGCCTCTGTCGTTCTGCTGACCTCGATTGGCGAAGGTATTCACCGCTTTGTCCTGGCTGAATTCACACAATTCGGCACAACCATCATTGGCATTACACCTGGCAAAGAAAGCACCCTTGGTGTTTCTCCTGGAGTATTCGCGAACGAACGTCCTTTGACCATCAATGACAGCATCGCACTAAAACGGATTCCTCATGCTCTTGCCGTCGTACCCAGCGTTATGGGTAATGCTGAAATGAAAGCTAATAATCGCAGTAGACGTTCAACAGTGTATGGTGTTGGTCCGCAAATGCCCGAAGCTTTTTCATTCAAACTCAGTACAGGGCGCTTTCTGCCTGATGATGACTCCAATGCTTCGCGTGCTTTTGCTGTTCTGGGCCATAAGCTCAAGCAGGAATTATTCGCAGAAAAAAATCCGCTTGGACAAAAAATTCGTATCGGCGGTAACAGCTTCAGAATTATCGGCATCATGGAACCGAAAGGGCAAATACTGGGTTTTGATCTCGATGACACTGTCTATATACCTGCCTCCCGAGCTTTAAATCTATTCAACCGAGAAAGCTTGATGGAAATAGATCTGATGTACGAACAAGGCAGCGACGAGAAAAAAATAGTTAATGCCATTAAAAAATTACTCATAGCACGTCACGGGCGAGAGGATTTCACGATTACCACTCAACAACAAATGCTAGATGTCATGGGTAATGTGCTCAATGTTCTAACGTTTGCTGTCGCCGCCCTGGGTAGCATTTCACTACTGGTTGGTGGCGTCGGCATTCTGACCATCATGCTGATTGCGATACAGGAACGCACATCAGAAATAGGATTGTTACGAGCACTGGGGGCGCGTAGAAACCAGATCTTATGGTTGTTCCTCGGAGAAGCCATTGTGCTTGCTGCTATCGGCGGTTTTGCAGGTCTGATTTTCGGTTACGTTGGTGCTCAAGTTTTACATGTGGCAATTCCAGCTCTACCCGTCCATACCCCTGTAATTTATATGTTACTAGCCGAAGCCATTGCCATCATTATTGGTTTAGTGTCAGGTGTTTTACCGGCGCTGAAAGCAGCTAAAATGAGACCAATAGAAGCACTACGAACCGAATAACAATCCATATAAAAACAAACATTTAGAAACATGAAAATAAAATTTATATGATATATAACCCTACATCGCAAGCAAACAAATCTGTTGTATCTATCAAATATCCATACCGTTAATGCAAACTCCTTCGTATACCCGACAAAATACCTAAACAATTCTCTTCCAAAATATGGCCATTATCTTTAAAATCAACGAGTGAAAAATGCAATTGATAAACAAAAGCTAATTCGTGAGCTTTCAGCTATTTTACCAAACAACTCTTTGCTGCATAAAAAAGAGGATCTAAGCCCTTACGAATGCGATGGCCTTTCTGCCTACCGCCAATTACCTATGCTGGTGGCCTTGCCCAGAGACACCACTGAAGTTCAGGCTATCATTAGCTGTTGCAATCAACATCATATTCCCGTGATTGCACGTGGTGCGGGTACTGGCTTGTCTGGTGGTGCGTTACCAAGTGAAAATGCGGTCTTGATAAGTCTGGCGAAGTTAAACAGTATTATTGATATCGATAAGAATAACTTACAAGCAACAGTGCAGCCCGGTGTGCGAAACCTGGCTATCTCTGAAGCCGTAGCCGACCTGGGACTGTATTATGCTCCTGATCCATCATCACAAATAGCCTGCACCATTGGTGGCAATGTCGCAGAAAACTCAGGAGGGGTTCATTGCCTCAAGTACGGCCTGACTGTTCATAATATTAGCCGAATAAAAATCATTACCATCGAAGGTCAACAGTTAACCATCGGTAGCCAGGCCATGGATGCTGCAGGGTATGACTTGCTTGCATTGTTCACCGGGTCCGAGGGGATGCTGGGTGTTATTGTTGAAATTACCGTTAAGTTATTACCCATGCCAGAGTCCACACGAGTCATGCTCGCCGCATTCGATGACGTTGAAGTAGCGGGAACTGCAGTCAGCGATATTATCGCTGATGGCATCATCCCTGCGGGTCTTGAGATGATGGATAACCCTGCAATACGCGCAGCAGAGGATTTTGTAAAAGCAGGTTATCCCACGGATGCTGCGGCCATTTTACTTTGTGAGCTTGATGGCACGATAGAAGAAGTCACGGAACAAACGCAACGAGTACACGAATTATTGTCAAACCGGGGTGCGACTGAAATCAGGATTGCTGAAAGTGAAGAACAACGTCAACAATTCTGGAAAGGTCGCAAAGCGGCCTTCCCTGCTGTCGGTCGCATTGCACCTGACTACTATTGTATGGATGGAACCATTCCCCGCAAAAAATTACCCTGGATTTTAAAAAACATCACCGAGTTGTCTGATCAATACCAACTGCCTGTTGCCAATGTATTCCATGCCGGAGACGGTAACCTTCATCCATTAATCCTGTATGATGCCAACATACCAGGCGAGCTTGAACGCACCGAAGAATTTGGTGGCAGAATTCTGGAGCTCTGCGTTGAAGCCGGCGGCACCATTACAGGCGAACACGGTGTTGGAATGGAGAAAATAAACCAGATGTGCATCCAGTTTGAAGACGCCGAGTTAGAACAATTTCATGCTGTCAAAAAAGCATTCGACCCGCACGGTTTACTCAACCCTGGCAAGGCAGTGCCAACCTTACACCGCTGCGCAGAATTTGGTGCCATGCACGTACATCAGGGTAAATTATCACATCCGGAACTGGAACGATTCTGATGTCTGATCTTGGCCAATTACTCAGTGATCAAATCCGGGCAGCATTTACTGATCTACAACCATTGGTCATTCGAGGTAATAACAGCAAAGCCTTTTATGGTAATACCATTACTGGCCAGGACCTGGATGTTACCGGACATACCGGCATCATCAGTTACGAACCCAGTGAACTGGTACTCACTGCCAGAGCGGGGACAAAACTAAGTGAGATAAAAGAAGTACTTGCTCAACATGGCCAGATGCTTGCTTTTGAACCCCCCTCTTTCGGTGATGCAACACTGGGCGGGACGATTGCCTGCAACTTGTCTGGACCACGACGTCCCTATGCAGGGGCTGCTCGCGACTTTGTACTCGGTTGCCGCATAATCAATGGCAAGGGCGAGATACTAAAATTCGGGGCCGAGGTCATGAAAAATGTAGCGGGTTACGACGTATCACGTCTCATGACGGGTGCCATGGGAACATTGGGTGTATTACTCGACATTTCGTTAAAAGTTTTACCCATACAGCAACAACGAAGCAGTCTTCGTATCGAAATAGACGCCAAGCAGGCACTGAACCTGTTTTCGGACTGGCGACAAAAGCCACTACCCATCACAGCTGCATGTCACGATGGTAATGCATTGACAGTGCGACTGGCCGGTAGTACGTCTGCCCTGTCAGCTGCTAAAAATAAAATCGGTGGAGAACAACTGGCATATAGCACCGACTTTTGGCAGCAGGTCCGTGAACATGAACATGATTTTTTTAAGGATGAAAGACCGTTATGGAGACTCTCGATACCATCCGCTTCGAACATCAACATTGAAGGCGATCAGTTCATTGACTGGGGTGGTGCCCAACGTTGGTTACTAAGCAAGCAAGATGCAAAAGACATACGATCAATTGTTGAAAATGCTGGTGGGCATGCCTCTCTGTTTCGCGGCAACAAATCAGACATCGAATGTTTTCATCCTTTGCAAAAAAACATGCTGACAATTCAACAATTGCTTAAAAAGGCATTTGACCCGCAACAGATTTTAAACCCGGGAAAAATGTACAACACTTTATAATGCAAACCAGACTCTCAGAAAATTTTCTAGCCACAAGCGAAGGCAGCCAGGCAGACCACATATTACGCAGCTGTGTTCATTGCGGGTTTTGTACGGCTACCTGCCCGACATATCAATTACTCGGCGACGAGTTAGACAGCCCTCGTGGGCGTATTTATTTAATTAAACAAATGCTCGAGGGCGAAGAAGTCAGCCGAAGCACGCAACAACATCTTGACCGTTGCCTGACCTGTCGCGCCTGTGAAACCACCTGCCCTTCAGGGGTAGAATATGGAAAACTGATTGACCTGGGCAGAGGCTGGATCGAAAAAAGAGTATCGAGACCTTTACCCCAAAAGGTAAAACGCTGGTTATTACGTAAATTAATTCCACACCCGAAACGATTCGGTTTTATATTACAAATTGCGCGTTTATTTAAGCCATTTCTGCCCGCCAGTCTCAAACGAAAGATTCCAGCTCGACCTGCAAAAACTGTTTGGCCTGACACATCTCACACGCGTAAAGTCCTTATCCTGAACGGCTGCGCACAATCGGTCACCCACCCGGAAATTGATGCCGTGACCGCACGCGTACTCGACCACTTTAACATCGAGATTGTTCGTGAACATCAATCAGGTTGTTGCGGTGCTGTCAGCCAACACCTGTCAGCCGAAGCGGAAGCAAAACAACAAATGAAACATAATATTGATACCTGGTGGCCACTGCTACAAACGGGTATTGATAATATCATTGTCAATGCCAGTGGCTGCGCAGTACAACTGAAAGAATATGGCCATTTTTTTAAAGACGACCCGCTTTATGCCGAAAAGGCCGGGCAAATCGCTAACAGCGCACTCGACATCAGCGAATTATTAGCTCAGTTACCACTCGATCAAGCCCTTTCAAACCCATCAGGCCAAACAATTGCATTTCACTCCCCCTGCACGTTACAACATGGACAGAAAATCATTAACACCATCGAACCCATGCTGAAAAAATGCGGTTATCAACTCACGGTCGTTAAAGACAGCCATCTTTGCTGCGGCTCGGCGGGAACCTACTCAATTATGCAGCCTGACTTATCAAACCGTTTGCTTGATAATAAATTAAACAACCTGACTGCACAAAACCCGGAACTCATTGCGACGGCTAATATTGGCTGTCTCATGCACATGCAAACAACCAGCCCGGTACCCGTCGTACATTGGATCAGCCTGATAGAAAAAGCGATTAAACAGTAGGCGTTTTTTACTAATTCATTACAAAAGATTGATCCAAATCAATACCAGAACGGATGGGTTTCGGTAATCTGGTACTGCTCCTTGAGGATTAAGAGATCCCTCATACATTGCCCTATTCGACAGAATAGGGCATTTTTAATGCTTGAGAATTTTTCGGGCGTAACAACCCAGGGATAAACATCAATCGCGTTCAAGCGAATGAATCTAAAAGAAAATAGAAATTACAACGCTGGATTCTGGCTGCGTACGCGAATAATAATATCAATGCCCTCAGCGACCATACCCTCTGACAGAACCGGCAAACCGGATACGGTTATCTGCTCACTACTGACATCGGTTAAGGTACCGGTATCTATATTATAAATATGATGATGTTCAGACGTATTGGAATCGTAAAACACCCGACTAGGATCAACAATCACCTGGCGAACCAAACCCTTATCAGCGAACAGACCCAATGTATTATAAACCGTTGCTTTTGAAACAGAGGGTTTACCCTTGTTTACTTCAGTCAGCACCTGATCAGCAGAAAGGTGTTGAGGGCGGGCAAACAGGATTTCGGCTATATCGATGCGTTGCTGGGTTGGTTGCACACCATAACTATCCAGTAACTTGACGGTAGCTGGTCTGTTAAGCGGCCATTGATTTTGTGAAGCATTCATAACAATAGTATATGCCGATTTATAAGCCAAAGTCTAATATTAACCCTTGTTTTTATTGCGTTTAATGCTCAGCCATTAACGCGTAGGGAGCGGGATCAACCTCAGTTTCTCTTCCCAGGACAAGATCAGCCAATAATTGGCACGAAGCAGGTGCCAGAATGACACCGTTTCGAAAATGCCCTGTATTGACATACAGGCCATCGATATCAGGATGCTCACCTATATAAGGTATGCCACTAGGACTACCTGGTCGCAACCCCGCCCATTGCGTTTCGATTTCACAGTCGGCCAGATCAGGTATCATATTTTTTGCCACCATCACCAGCTCCTCAAATGCAGCTTGTGTTGTTGATTTGTCAAAACCGACATATTCCATCGTGCTGCCCATCAGGACCCGGCCATCACGCCGTGGAATAAGGTAATATCCCTGATCAAGAATAATCTGCTTAATCATACCCGGCCGGGTTTTAAACAGGAGCATCTGGCCGCGCACAGGTTCTACCTTTATATTGATACCCAAAGAAGACAACATGCCGGCACTCCATGCACCACCAGCAATCACTACCCTGTCGGCCGACAACAGCCCATTATTAGTTTTAACACCGCGAACTTTGCCAGACTCGTGCACGACCTCCTTGACTTCAACGCCCTCACGTAAATCCACACCTAATGAGATAATGCTTTGCCTGACAGTTTTAATTAACCGAGGGTTTCTGACCTGGGCGACATCGGGCAACCACAATGCCTGTTGATAATCAGTAGACAGCGCCGGTTCAAGCTGTGTCAATCGCGGGGATTCTATTTGATGGCAACTGATACCTGATTGGTCTGACCATTGCTTGGCAGCAACAGCCTCATTTTCATCAAGAATCAGCATGCCGCTTTTTGTCCACTCCGGATCAAACCCGGATTCGTCTTGCAGCGATTGAGCCAATGATTCATAAACATGGTGACCAATACGGGCAAGCTGTAAAACAGGCTGTGGATATCGCCACGGGTATAGCGGCGATAAAATACCCCCACCTGCCCAGCTGGATTCAGATCCAGCACGACCCTTGTCCAGTAAAATAACATCCAGGCCAGACTTGATTAATTCACGAGCTGTTAACAGTCCTATGAGACCTGCACCAGCGACGACTACTTTCGTCAAACTTCATTTACTCCTGCTGGGGTAACCTAAAAACAACCAACATAAAAGACATGGTTTTATATTTTACCTGTTTTGAGAAACTTTAGTCCGTTTCCGACCACTTGTCTGGCAAATGGGACGACTTATCGAAACATTGCTGACTCCAACATTCAGATGGTCTATATATCAAAACATGAAAACACATTCTGGATTCACACTTATTGAATTATTGGTAACGCTGGCAATAGCGGTCATCCTGACCATGGTTGCCGTGCCCGGTTTTCGTTCCATCATACAGAATAACCGCGCTTCCACACAAGCCAATGAACTACTAACTGCATTAACGCTGGCACGTAGTGAGGCCATTAAACGCGCTGCCAATGTCAGTATTTGCTCAAGTGCCAACCAGGCTACCTGCGCTGCAAGCACGGACTGGAGCACGGGCTGGATCATATTCACCGATACCAGCGGGGTAGCAGGCGTACTCGATGCTACTGACGTTTTAATTCGTGCCTGGGAGCCATTATCCGGCAATACTGCATTAACAACAGTCGCTGCTAACAATGTGCAATTTCTGTCATCAGGATTGACTACAGCCTCAACCTCTTTCACATTATTAACACCCGAATGCACCGGAAACAACCAACAAGTTATCGCTGTTAGCGCTACAGGACGCGGCCACACTACTGCAGCAGCCTGCCCCCCTTAACTCAAGTATTGATACGTGACAAATATGATGAAAAATAAATACAGTCGACAAAACGGTTTTACCCTACTGGAGATATTGATCACCGTGCTGGTGTTATCCATTGGTTTACTGGGCCTCGCGGGGCTTCAGGTCTCCAGTATGAAAAGTAACCATAGCTCCTATTTACGCTCACAGGCGACCATTCTGGGTTATGACATCGCAGATCGCATGCGAGCAAATCCGGCAGCTAATTACACTGCAAAAAGCCCATACACAATAACAACCACAGTCTTTCCTTATACCGTTAGCGCCCCTTCTGTTACAGCCAATTGTAGTTCTACGACAGGTTGCACTACAACCCAAATGGCCAATACCGATATCAATCAGTGGCGCGTCGATCTGGCCAACACTCTACCTGGCGGCGTCGGCGTCATTTGTGTCGATAGTGATTTGACGGATGATGTAAGTATTGCAACTGCAGATGCTGACTGTGATGGCCTCGGCGGTGTTTTCGCCATCAAAATCTGGTGGAGTGATACCGACACCAACACATTCAAACGTTTCACAGTGAACTATCAACCATGAAAACACAGACAAACAGCACACAGACGAATAAACAGACCGGTCTCACCCTGGTTGAACTCATGGTCGCCATGATCATCAGCCTGTTATTATTAGGTGGCACCATCACCATTTTTATGTCCAATAAACAAACCTACCTGGTGAATGAGGCATCATCCCGCGTACAGGAAAACGGCCGTTTCTCTTTTGATTTTTTGAGTAACGATGTCAGGATGGCCGGTTTTTTTGGCTGTGTCAGTAACATTCTCGACAGCACCAACCTGAACAACATTGTTGATACGAGCCAATACACGGGTGGTACAGGCACGCCTGATCCCAAAATCATTAAAAGCTTATCACTCCTTACTGGCACCAATAGCCTGAAAGGTTATGCCATTGGTGCAACCCTGACGGCTGGCGAACTATTCGACCTTGGCCTGAAAACGGGTACAGCCGTCGGTGATGCGCTACCTAATCAAGACGTCATCGCTATGCAAATAGGTGAAAGCTGTAATGAAGGCGCACTAATAAGTGCCATGACTAATATAAATACACCCGTCCTCATACAAAATGCAGCTGCCTGTAATATAGCTCAAGACAGTGTCGTACTGATATCAGACTGCACAAATGCGGATCTTTTTCGCGTAGTTAATGATCCGAGTGGCGCCAATAATTTAATACATTCAACCGGAAGAAACACCCAGAATGAACTCAGTAAAGCCTATAGTACTGATGCGAATGTTTACACGCTCCGCTCCAGTATCTATTACATTGGAAACGGTAGTTCGGGTGAGCCGGCATTATTCAGACGTGTCTTTTCCGGCGCGGGCGCGGCAGACAACATAGCTTATGAAGAACTGGTTGATGGCGTCGAAAGCATGGAAATCACGTACGGAGTAGACACCGACGGGGATAACTCGGCAAATTATTATGTAAGAGAAAATAACATTAACGCCACTGATTGGCCTCAGGTAATCAGCGCACGTATTCGCCTGTCTGCGTTCTCTGCACAAAATAATATTACACAAAACACGGCAAACGCAGACAGAAAATTACGCCATACGTTTACTGAAACCATCAAAATACGTAATCGTTAAAACGGGGACTTTCGATGAATCTACAACATTTACAATCAATCCAGTCCATAAAACATCAACAAGGGGCCGTGCTCGCCATCAGCCTTATCCTGTTGCTGATAGTAACCATTATTGGCACCACTTCGATGCAAACGACCACATTACAGGAACGCATGGCCGGTAATGCTAATGATCGCAACCAGGCATTCCAGATGACCGAGTCAGCCTTGCGTGATGCCGAAAAGGTCATTCAAACAACGAGTACGATAGGGCCGTTTTTAAACGCAAGCACAACAACCGGGTTATATTTACCTGCTGCTATTGGTAGTGAATGGTGGAATAACGCTGTGATTTGGTCTGGTGGGTCTGTAACCGGTACCGAGCCAAGATCCAACTACATCATTGAAAAGCTACCCGCTGACACGGGTCGCATCGGCAGCCTCGAAGCAGGCACACCTGAAGTATCCACTGGATATTTTCGAGTAACGGCTCGCAGTACCGGTCAATCTGGCGATACCCAGGTTATGCTTCAAACAATTTACAAGCAGCAGTAACGTAAACAACGCAGGGATTCCATCATGAACATTTCACGAAAGAATTTACCATTAGGAATTTTAACCGGGCTGTTTTTAAGTCTTGCTGTCGGTAACGCCTATGCAACCAATTTGAATATTGCGGATTCTCCGGTGTTTTTATCTAACTCGGCCCAACCCAATATCATGATCATGCTGGATAATTCAGGTAGTATGAAAAGAAGGATGTACACATCCAGCTTCAGCGCATCGACTACCTATTCCGGATTATTTGACCCCACAAAAACGTATAAATATGATCCTAATGTACCCGTTAATAACACTGCTTATGGTTCTATTAGTACCAGCATTGATACAAGCAAAACAGGTGCATTTTATGACACCTCCTGTACTCCCGGACCTGCAGCCAACTGTTGGAATGGCAATTTCCTTAACTTTTTAACCACCAGGCGGATCGACGCCAGCCGTGAAGCACTGGTGGGCGGAAAACTTGAAAGCCGAACTCCCTTTGATTACCGTACCGGCATACTGACTAACTCTGCCTATACCACATCCTATAAAATCATTGCCAATAACGAACCCAGTGATAGCGGCTGGAATAATAACGGTATCAATACCTCATTCAATAACGCCTATAGTAACAGTGCCACATACTCACCGATACCTGATAATAATCAACCAGCAGTTACAGCACCTGCTAATTCGGGCAACACAGCAGCCGCATACGACCCTTATGCCAAACTTACCTATACCGATTCTAGCAGCACTGTGCAGGATCTAAACCTTGCTGTCATTGTAACCGCAGAACCCACCGGACTTATACAGGATGTAAAAGATATTGTGCGCTTGGGCATATCCTTCTATCGATACGACACCGCAGCATCCGATATGTACATTGACAATTATATAGATGGCGGAACCATGCGTTTTAACATTCCGAAAAATCCATTTATAAGCAATCACCCAATTCCAAATACAGCTTTTCGTTCACTAGAGGGTTATATTGGCACCAATGCTGACGACATCATTGACACTATTGAACACTACCCGCTAGTTTGGGGTACAACACCTTTAGCAGAAAACCTGCTGGAAGTTATTCGATATTTCCAACAAGGCTCACCACAATATCCTGTCGCCGGAATTGATGATGCATTCGTAACAGGTAACAATACGGTACGAGACCCGTACTTTGTACCTGGGTACGGTAAATTGACTTGCACCAAATCCAGCATACTGGTCGTCACCGATGGCTCGCCTTATAACGACGCTAACGTTCCTACACCCTTTAGGTCCTATGACAGCGACACTGACTCATCATCCTTTTCCAATGGTAGATCTGATTACCTCGATGACGTAGCCAGGTGGGCACATTGTTCAACACCCACGGGCACATGCGATGTCACAGCAGGGACAGGTTTACGTGACCTGCGTGCTACAACAGGAGATATAGCTGGCGATCAATATCTTAATATACATACTGTCGCGTTTGCTAATGGTACTATTCCCCAGATACTCCAAGATACTGCCACCAATGGTGGCGGCTTTTCCACATCGGCCACAGATGGCACCACCTTAAGAAATGCACTCACCAATGCCATTAAAACAACCATCGCCTCTAACACGTCAGCATCAGCAGTCGCGACCAACTCAACCCGTTTAAATGCAGGATCAAAAGTATACCAGGCAACATTTACCCCAAGCGACTGGTCCGGAACGTTGGCTGCATATAGTATTGGCACCAATGGTACGGTTAGTGGTACTGCATCCTGGACGACTGACACCACGTTGCCTGCCAACGGCAGCAGGAATATCTATTCCTATAATACATCGGGCATCGATTTTACCTGGGCGAACCTGAGTGCAACACAGAAAGCTTCGTTGTGGTACGGCACAGAAACCACGGATGCTAATGCACAAAAACGCGTTACCTATATTCGTGGTAACGATGCAGATGAAAAAAAGAATAGCGGACCCTTTCGCGATCGCACCAAGACACTTGGCGATATTGTTAATTCCAGCCCATGGTTTGCCGGTAATGTTAGCTTTGGCTACGAGACGCTACCTGAAGGGTTAAGCACTGCGACAAGTCCATACAGTACGTTCCTTACTGGTAACAGTAGCCGCAATGAGGTTCTTTACGTGGGTGCCAATGATGGCATGATGCATGCCTTTAATGCCAGCACGGGTGCAGAATTATTTGCTTACATCCCATCGTCAGTTATCCCTAACCTTAATGAACTGACAGATCCAAATTACGGCACAAGCCCTGCACATCGCTATTTTGTTGATGGTTCAGTCAAGGCCGGTGATGTTTATTTTACTGGCGACGCTGACTGGCACACTGCGCTGATTGGCTCGACTGGCGCTGGAGGACGTAACATCTTCGCTCTGGACGTGACAGCTCCAGGTACTTTTGGAACAAGTAAAGTTTTATGGGATATCACCAATAATACTGCCGGTTACGGTGATCTTGGTTTCACCATGACAGAACCGTCTATAGTGCGCATGGCAAATGGTGCATGGGCTGCCATCGTTGCCAATGGTTATAACAGTACCGATGACAGAGCCGTTATTTATATCATTAACATCGAAGACGGCTCGCTCATCAGAAAATTTGACACGGGCACCGGAACATCTGAAACCCCATCCACACCAAATGGTATGTCCACACCTATCGCTGTCGATGTTAACGGTGACCATATTGTCGACACCATCTATGCTGGCGATTTACGCGGCAATATGTGGAAAATTGATGTAGATGATGGGACCGCCAGCAACTGGAAATTTGCCTACCAGGATAGCAGC
>Ga0316205_10001571_pt1 | contig 27723 bp, 28 predicted proteins | sample 3monthpyrite_MG_FD_204941 | JGI IMG/M metagenome (GOLD analysis project Ga0316205, IMG submission 204941) | Microbial mat bacterial communities from mineral coupon in-situ incubated in ocean water Damariscotta River, Maine, United States -... | ecosystem: Environmental > Aquatic > Marine >...
TTAATATTGGTCAATTTTTTGTCAATATCGAAGCGCCAAGTACTTATAGCTTAGATGATTCGAAACGACTGGCCGTTCAGACAGAACTTGCAATCAAAGAAGTCATTGCAGAAGACGAACTAAAGACGATGTTGACGAATGTCGGCGTGAGTATTATTGATTTTAATCGATTTAAATTTGGCAGCCATTATATTCAACTGGTGGTGGATCTTGAAAAGCAGGCACCACAAGGTTTCATTGAGCGTTGGGTAACACCGATTGTTAACCTGAAATTTAGCCATGAGGGATCGCGTGAGCGTACGGCGGATGAAATTATTAACGCCGTTAGGCAGCGTTTAGCATCCGTCTCGGGTATCCAGCGATTGTCGATTCTTCGGCCGCAAGGTGGTCCAGCAGGATCAGACATTGAAGTAGGTGTCCGAGGTCGAGATATCAACGTTTTGCATGAAGAGTCTTTAGCGATTCGAGATTACTTGCGTGGCATCCCTGGCATTAATGATGTCAGTTTGGATTTGGAGAGTGGCAAGCTTGAATATCATTACAGTCTTAATGATCGTGGGCGGCAACTGGGCTTAACGCAAAAAGATCTTGCAGATGCGGTTCGCAGCGGTTTCCTAGGCTTGGAAGTTACACATGTAACCTGGCAAGAGAAGCGTATACCGGTGCGGGTTATTTATCCTGAAAGCTGGCGACACACTTCATCACAATTAGAAAAACTCCGGATTACCCTAGCGCAAGGCGGCTCGGTTTATCTGGGTGAAGTGGCAGACATTGATGTTGGCCGTGGCTTAAATGTTGTAAATCGGCGAGATAGTAGGCGTTTGGCGACAGTCACGGCGGAAGTGGATAGTGATATTTTGACACCGCTTGAAGCCAGCGAACTGATTCGAGAAAAATTTGAGGACATTGAAAAACGTCGACCAGGTTATTCATTAGTCTTTTTGGGCGAGAAAAAAGAAGCCTCTGATTCGATTGCAGATATGAAACGTGCCGGTATTATTGCGCTGGCAATTATTTATTTTATTTTGGTCGCCTTGTTTCGTTCATTGCTTGATCCGCTGGTTGTCATGTTTGCGATACCTTTTGGCATTATCGGTGTGATTGTCGGTCATGTCATGTTTGGCTATAACTTACAGTTTTTATCCTTGGTTGGTTTCCTTGCTTTGAGTGGGATCGTGGTGAATGACTCCCTGATCCTGATCGATTTTGCTAAAAAAGTTAGAAAGCAGGGTTGGGATCGTTTCGATGCAGTGGTTGAAGCAGGTCGTGTGCGGATACGTCCTATTTTGTTAACCACAGTTACAACCTTTTTAGGTATTTCACCATTAATATTTTTTGCATCAGGTCAAACGGCCTTCTTATCACCGATGGCAGTGAGCCTAGGCTTTGGCTTAATGTTTGCCACGGTGCTAATACTTGTTGTGTTGCCTTGTTTCTATCTGGTGGCTGATGACATAAGGATTCATACCTGTCGTTTTTTTCGAGGTGTGTTTAATCAACCTGAACCAGAAGATCCACAGTCCGCGATGTGTCTTGTCAGCGATCGCCCTGTTGAGAAAGAAGAGTAATTATTTATGAGCGAACGATTAAAGCAACTTAAAACGTGGCTGCTACAACAAACAGGCCAAGATTGCGCGTTAGCGCCGGCCTCAAGTGATGCAAGTTTTCGTCGTTACTTTCGCATCGAACTTGAGCAAGGCAGTCGTATTGTTATGGATGCACCGCCTGAGCAGGAAGATTGTCGTCCCTTTATTCATGTTGCAGGTTTATTAAGTAACGCGGGACTTAATGCGCCGGCAGTGATCGCAGAGGATCTGCAATCCGGTTTTTTACTACTCGGTGATCTCGGCAATACGACTTATTTAGACGTGCTAAATTCAGAAACAGCGGAACAACTTTATGGCGATGCCATGAACGCTCTAGTTTGTATGCAGTCCTGTGTCGACACAACAACATCGCAATTACCTGCGTATGACGAAGCCTTGTTACAAACCGAACTCGATTTATTTAAAGATTGGTATTTAGAAAAACACTGTGGCGTGACATTTAACGAACAGCAGTTAGACGTTTGGCGGGCAAGTTGTCAAACATTGATCGCATCGGCACTAGAACAACCCACTGTTTGTGTTCATCGAGATTATCATTCACGAAACTTGATGCAAGTTACTGATGGCCAAAACCCTGGCATTCTTGATTTTCAGGATGCGGTGGTTGGCCCCGTCACGTATGATTTGGTTTCACTACTACGTGATTGCTATATCAGCTGGCCAAGAGAACAAATTGAAAATTGGGTAGCTGGTTTTTACAAGCAGTCCGTTGATGCAGGTATTTTAGATAAAAACAGTATCAGTGAAACGCAATTTTTGAAATGGTTTGATTTGATGGGCGTGCAACGACACTTAAAAGCGATTGGGATATTTGCTCGGTTACTGCACCGAGATGGCAAGAAGGGGTATGTGAAGGATATTCCTAGAACCATGGCTTATGTGCTTGATGTGTCAACACGCACAAACGAATTACAAGACTTTCATCGCTTATTGCTTGAGTTAAACTTACCGGATCAAACTGTATAAGGTTAAATTATGAAGGCAATGATTCTCGCCGCTGGTCGTGGCGAACGTTTAAGACCACTTACCGATACAACCCCCAAGCCACTACTAAAAGTGGGCGAGCATAGCTTGATTGAATATCATTTGTTGGCCCTTAAAGAAGCCGGTATAGAAGATGTTGTGATTAACCTTGCTTGGCTGGGCGATCGCATTGAAAGCCAATTGGGTGATGGTAGTCGCTATGGGCTGGGTATTCGTTATTCATATGAAACGGGGCAGGCACTTGAAACCGGGGGGGGCATTTTTAACGCACTAACTATGTTAGGCAGTGAGCCTTTTATTGTCACCAACGCGGATGTTTGGACTGATTTTTCTTATAGCGACTTACCAACGACATTGAATGGCTTGGCGCATCTTGTGATGGTCGACAACCCATCACAGCATCCAGATGGGGATTTTTCGTTAGAAGGGAATTTACTTCATGATACGGACAAGCATCGAAAAACATTCAGTGGTATTGGAGTCTATTCACCGAATTTATTTAAAGGCATTACCGAGACAATTTTCCCTTTAGCGCCATTGTTACGCAAAGCGATGCTACAAGATTTAGTGACCGGCGAGTATTACCAAGGTCGTTGGTTTGATGTTGGTACAGTAGAGCGGTTACAAGCACTTGATGCTGATTTAAAGGGTCGTCGCAATGGGTGAGGAGATCGATCGCGGTTCATTTACTGCTGAGGATTTCGCGCAGTTTAAAGACCAATTACAACAACAAACTATTTTGTTAAAAAAAATATTTGACGAACATGCTTTCTCGGAACAAAAATCCAGTGGCGGCTTTGAACTGGAAGCATGGATAGTCGATAAACAAGCGCGACCTTTACCGATTAATGAACAGCTTATTCAAGCATTAAACAGTGATTTAGTCGTGCCTGAATTGTCGCAGTTTAATATTGAACTCAACGGCACACCTCAATTATTACAAGATAATGCGCTACACAAATTGCAAACAGAGTTAGAACAAACTTGGCAGCTTTGCTGTGATAGCGCGCAAAAACTTGATAGCCAGTTGATCATGACAGGAATTTTACCGACAGTTAAAGATAAAGATTTATGTCCTAAAAACATGTCGCGGCTTTTACGCTATCAGGCTTTGAATGATAAGGTGCTTCAACTACGTGAAGGTAAACCATTACAACTGGATATTAACGGGCATCAACACTTACAGAGCACACATTATGATGTGATGCTGGAATCCGCAGCAACCTCTTTTCAAATTCACCAGCAAATACCTGCACAAAATGCAGTACGTTATTACAATGCGGCGTTAGCGATTGCGGCACCATTGTTAGCAGTGTCAACCAATTCGCCCTATTTATTTGGTAAACAGGTTTGGGAAGAAACACGGGTGCCATTATTTGAGCAAGCGGTTGAATTAGGCGGTATCGGTGGCGCGGCGTTTGGCCCTGTAAAACGCGTTAGTTTTGGTAGTGGCTACATGCATAATTCGCTGATGGAATGCTTTACAGAAAATAATGAGCACTTCCCTATTTTATTACCGCTGGTGGGTGTTGAAAGTCAGGCGGATGATTTCTCGCGATTACCACATTTACGTATGCATAATGGCACCATCTGGCGTTGGGTGCGTCCTTTGATTGGTTTTGATGCAGACGGTACGCCGCACTTAAGAATTGAACAACGGGTCGTACCTGCGGGGCCAACTATCGTCGATGCCATAGCAAATTCAGCTTTCTTTTATGGTTTGATGGAATCGTTGGTGTCACGAGCGACACCGATTGAGTTTGAAATGGATTTTGCTATCGCAAGAGATAATTTTTATGCCGCCGCAAGAGATGGTCTATCTGCACAATTCAATTGGCAATCAACAAAATGCTCAGCGAAAGCATTATTAAACCAACAATTAATTCCACTGGCTAAAGATGGCTTGAAACGAATGGGTTTAGATAGGCAAGACATTGAATATTATTTAGGCATTATTCAATCGCGAGTTGAAACGGGGCAAACAGGCAGTGTCTGGCAACGACATTCTGCGACTAAATTAAACGGCGATTTACAGGCGATGACATTGCAATACCTTGAACATCAACAATCGGGACAACCTGTGCATGAGTGGGATGTGTAATGGTAAATAATTTATTACATGAATTCGACAGTTTGCCTGATGGCTTACTTAACTGTGATGCGAGTGAATTATACCAATACTTGCCAGGTCCGTCGTTGATTCACCTTGAAGGTCGTCGTAAGGCACCGCTTTTTGTTTCAGTGTTATTGCACGGTAATGAGCCGGTTGGGTGGCAAGCTATCCAGCAATTATTAAATCGCTACGATGGCCAGCAGCTACCACGCAGCCTATCATTATTTGTCGGCAACATCACTGCGGCAAAGCACGGTATGAGAAGGCTTGATGGTCAACCAGACTATAACCGGGTTTGGTCTGAACCGGCGCTTGGCGAGTTGACGGACGAGCATCAAATGGCTGCAATGATTGTCAGTAAAATGCATGAACGCAAACCATTTGCCAGTATTGATATTCATAATAATACAGGTTTGAATCCGCATTATGCTTGCGTGAACCGCGTTGATAATCAGTTTTTTTGGTTGGCGACACATTTTTCCCGCACGGTGGTGTATTTTATTCTCCCTAAGGGCGTGCAATCAGCTGCCTTCGCCGAACTTTGTCCAGCCGTGACAGTTGAATGCGGTCAACCAGGCCAGCAACATGGTGTTGAGCATGCCGCAGAGTTTTTAGATGCTTTACTAAATCTTGCGGAGTTACCGGATAGGCCGGTGCCTGATCATGATATTGATGTTTTCCATACAGTTGCGATCGTTAAAGTACCTGAAGAAATTGATTTTGGCTTTTCAGCACTAGGGGCCGATGAGCGTACCGAGGGAAGAATTGAATTTGTAAAAAAATTGGATCATATGAATTTTCGTGAACTGACCCCGGGCACTATCTTGGCGACAGTAGAGGAAGGTAGTCAGCCTGTGCGACTCGAAGTGATAGATGATAATGGACAAGATCGTTGGAGCGACTATTTTAAAATCAAGGATCAACAACTCAGCATTGCACAGCCGGTAATGCCATCAATGTTGACCTTAGATGAAAAGGTGATCAGGCAGGATTGCTTGTGTTATTTGATGGAACGTATGCCGTTGCCATCAAACGAGTAGTGTTTAGGCGCTTTTTCGAACCGGATTGAGTTTGTCGAGAATACTCGATTTCTGCGCTTTGTCATGCGTGGCAATGAGTTTGCCATTTATACAAGCACCACGGCGTATTTCAATACGTTCGTAGTATACGTCGCCATTCACATGGGATTGAGGGTGCAAGACGACACAACCTGTCGCATGAACATCACCATTAATAGTGCCATTAATCTCTGCATCGCAGGTTTTGACACTGCCATCAATAACGCCATCGTTGCTGAGCGTCATACGGGCTGTTTCACCAGGTTTGCTTTGGATAGTGCCGGTAACGTGTCCATCAACGTGGAGGCCGCCGCTAAAGCTGAGATCACCATTGAATTCGATACCATTGCCAATTAGGCATTGCACCGCAACGTTGGCGTTTTTAGGGCTGCTTTTGTCCGACATGGTGGCTTCCTTAACGTTTATTATGAGCTCGGACGATTAATAATAGCAGAAAATCGTAAATCTGCATTCGTATTAAGGAGGTTTTAGGAAACATTTTCTCCAGACGCTTGTAGATCAGCATGGTAGGAAGAACGCACCATAGGGCCGCTGGCAACGTTATCAAAACCAATGGAGCGGGCATAGTCACCGAGTTGGTCAAATTCATCGGGTGTCACGTAGCGGGAGACAGGCAAGTGGTACTTACTCGGTTGTAGGTACTGACCCAATGTGAGCATATTCACATCATGGGCACGCAGATCGCGCAGGACTTCTTTGACTTCATCAATCTCTTCACCTAGACCCAACATAATGCCAGATTTAGTCGGTATGTCAGGGTAGGTTTGCTTGAAACGTTGCAACAGTTTTAGCGACCATGCGTAGTCTGAACCAGGTCGAGCTTGTTTATAGAGCCGAGGAATGGTCTCAAGGTTATGGTTAAACACATCGGGTGGTGATTGCTCGAGAAGTGCTAGCGCAACGTCCATGCGACCACGGAAATCAGGCACTAGAATTTCAATTTTGGTATTGGGTGCTTGCTGGCGAATTTGATTGATGCAGGCAACAAAATGGCCAGCGCCGCCGTCACGGAGATCGTCACGGTCAACGGAGGTAATCACCACGTATTTTAATCCCATGTTGGCAATGGTTTCACCGAGCTTAAACGGCTCATCTTCATCAAGCGATTTAGGACGGCCATGTGCGACGTCACAAAAAGGACAGCGACGTGTACAGATGTCGCCCATGATCATGAAGGTTGCGGTACCGTGAGCGAAACACTCACCAAGATTAGGGCAAGCGGCTTCTTCACAAACAGTGTGTAATTTTTGTTCGCGGAGTAAAAGCTTCAGACGTTCAACTTCTGGCGCGTTATGTGAGCGGCCACGAATCCATTTTGGTTTGCGCAGCGGCGTGACCGTTGGCACGATCTTAATCGGAATACGCGAAACTTTTGATTCGCCTTTCAGTGGATTTTTAATTTTAGGGTTATCGCTCATTATCTACTCAGATGTCGCTAGACCATTAGGTGGTGCTGATTCATAAATACACGCATTGTACCCCAGTTCGCTACTGAGGAGAGTACAGAGTCGATCACTTATTGTTGGTAGGGGATCAGCGATGCCTAAATCGCGACACTGAGTCACGGCCAGACCGGCATAACCACAGGGGTTAATCCCTTGAAAAGGGCTTAGATCCATGTCGACATTGAGGCTAAGGCCATGATAGCTGCGACCTCGAGTAATGCGTAGTCCAAGTGCGGCTACTTTTGCACCCTCAACGTAAACGCCAGGGGCATCGGCGCGAGCTTGCGCTGTTAAGCCATTTTCAGTCAGTAATTTAATAATACTTTGTTCCATTGCCGTGACCAGATCGCGCACACCTTTTTTCATACGGCTTAGATCGAGTAGCACGTAAAGCACAATTTGCCCGGGGCCATGATAGGTAATCTGGCCACCACGATCGATATCAATGACATCGATCCCTTTTGCATTGAGCAGATGTTCAGGTTTGCTATTACGTCCTTGAGTGTAAACAGGCGGGTGTTCAACAAGCCAAAATTCATCGGGAGTAGCTTCGTCCCTTGATTGGGTGAACCCGCGCATAGCATCCAGTGTCGGCAGGTAATGCTGTCGACCAAGTGCTCGAATTACAATCGAATCAGGTGAGGCCATAGACTACAACAGCATTAAAACATGTTCGTGTGCATGCAGTTCGCGATAGAGGTTATCAAGCTGGCGCTTGCTCTGGGCCTCGAAGGTAATCGTGATGGAGATGAACTTACCTTTGCCACTATCCCGTTTTTTGATTGCATCGTCGTGCAGGACCTCGTCGATGTGGTTGCTAACGATTTCTCGTACAACTTCTTCAAGTTGTGGGATATTCCTTCCCATTACTTTGAGCGGAAACTGGCAGGGGAATTCAAAAAGGGTATCTTCGCTTGAGTCGCTCATAATGTTTATTTTAACCAGTAATGGGAGGTAAATGGGGACTTTCTAGTGATTTTAAAGCTTTTTGTATAAATGCTTATAAAAAGTAGACGACTTTTAACGATAATTAACAGTCTCAATTGGGAGTATATATAAGGATTTAGTCTATGATGTTCAATAATAAAGCAATATTTTGTGGAACTGTTTGTACGCAATGCTGAGTAAGTCACCTAAGTCCTTAATTATTTCGTTTGCAGCAGTGCTGGTTTTTGTCGTCAGCCTGACGGCAGCGGGCGCATATTTATTGCTTTCGGGTATTCAAAAAGTAGAAAAAGTAGTCGCTGAGAATACCCATCGAGCCGATTTAATTACAGATATGCGTGTAGCCGCGCGCTTACGAGCATTATCATTAAGCCAAATGCTCCTAACCGATGATCCCTTTGAGCGTGATGAGGAATATGATCGTTTTAATGCATACGGCACAATATTTGTGGTGGCAAGAAATGGATTAATCGAAGATGAATTGACCAGAAAAGAAACTGTCATCTACGGTGAGGCCTCAAAAACCGCTAATCAAATTGGTGTAGTGCAAGCGCAGATTATTGAGTTCATTCAGGATGAAAACTTCGAAGCAGCTAAAAAACTTCAGCTTGGACAAAGCTTACCTTTACAGCGGAAATCGGATAATTTATACGAAAAATTACAAAAATTACAAAGAGAAAATATTGATGTAGCCGTTAGCACTTCAGCTGAAGAATTTAAGGGAACTTTATATATTCTTTTGGTTATGGCCTTTTTTATTCTCATCGCTATCACAGCAATTGCAGGCATTGTTATCCGACGAGCCATTAATACGGGGCAAGCGACAAAACAGCGGCAAAAAGAACTGGAAAAAATGGTAGAAGAAAGAACAGCAGAGATACGTCTAGCAAAAGAGCAGGCAGAAAAGGCCAGCCAAATTAAAACAGATTTTCTATCTCAAATGAGTCATGAGTTAAGAACACCATTAAATGCCATTATAGGGTTTTCGCAAATCCTACAATTTGACCGAGAAAAAACCTTAACCCAAGAGCAACTGAGTAATGCTGCGGAGATACAGACCGCTGGCACACATTTACTCGAGTTAATTAATGAGCTGCTCGATTTGTCACAAATTGAGTCTGGAAAGTTAGAGTTAGAGCTTGAGCCTGTACTGATATACCAATTATTAAATGAAACCGCCAAAATGCTTGGGCCACTAGCCGACCAAAGAGGCATTAAAATTATAAATTTGGTGACCGAAACCAACCTAACAGCGTTGGTGGATAAATTCAGGTTAAAGCAAGTGTTATTAAATTTAATCGCCAATGCCATAAAGTATAATTGCGAGAATGGATTGGTGCACATTGACGCTAACATTATGAGTGGTAACCGTTTAAAATTATACATTAAGGACACTGGGCGAGGCATTTCAGACGAGAACAAAGAGCGGGTTTTTAATAACTTTGAACGAGTAAGTAGCCATGGCGGGATAGAAGGTAGTGGTATAGGCTTATCTGTCTCGCGCCACCTTGTAGAGTTAATGGGCGGCACAATAGGGCTAGAAAATACTGTTAATGATGGTTGCACTTTTTGGATTGAGCTTCCTATAAATGAATAAGACACTAGGTATTTAGATGCAAGAATTTGAATTAGAAGGAAGAGAATTTATTGAATTACACAACCTGCTTAAAGTCATTGGTTTGTGTAACAGTGGCGGTCAGGCGAAACTTTTAATAGCAGAAGGCTTGGTGAGCGTTGGGGGACAGGTTGAGACACGTAAGCGTTGTAAGATACGAGCGGGTCAGCATGTAGAGTTTAATGGCGAATCGGTTACAGTAATCTAACAGCATATGGCAATACTTATATTTAGATTAAATGATGTCCCTGAAGCCGAAGCCGATGCTGTAAGAACATTGTTACTTGAAGGTAATATTGATTTTTACGAAACGACATCAGGCAACTGGGGCTTTTCAGTCGCGGGAATTTGGATTAGAAATAATGACGACAAGCTAAAAGCAAGGAAGTTGATAGAAGGATACCAATCAACAATTTCAACTGATGATATGGAGATAGAATCATTTGTTGAAACATTATTCCAACACCCTTTACGCACTGTTCTTTATCTTGGAATAGTTGTCTTTATTTTATATGTATCAATCGTGCCATTCATGAGTATGGCCGAGTAGTGTATGAGGTTTTTATATGAGTGACTCAAAGTGCTGTGGTTCAGAACCCAGCGGTGCAGAAATCACCAGCAGTGAACAGACAAATAATGATGAACATCGCCAACAGGTTCGTAGTGCTTATGCGGAAGTAGCGAATGCGAGCAATGTGGGAGATGCTTGTGGTATTGATAGTAGTTGTTGTGGCGTATCAGACGATGTGGCAATTAACACGCTAATTTCAACGCGCCTTGGTTACAGTGAGGCCGATCTCGAATTGGTGCCTGAAGGTGCAGACATGGGTTTAGGTTGTGGTAACCCTCGTGCGATTGCATCGTTACGGGAAGGTGAAGTGGTGGTTGATCTTGGCGCGGGCGGTGGCTTCGACTGCTTTCTTGCATCTCCAGAGGTTGGCGAAACAGGCCGTGTTATTGGCGTTGATATGACACCAGACATGCTGAGTAAAGCACGTGCCAATGCGAGCAAGGGAAAGTTTACTAATGTTGAGTTCCGTTTAGGCGAGATTGAACATCTACCTGTCGCTAATGATACAGTCGACGTCATTATTTCTAATTGTGTGATTAATTTATCACCCGACAAAGCACAAGTTTTTGAAGAAACATTTCGGGTTTTAAAACCGGGTGGGCGTCTGGCCATTTCGGATGTTGTCGCAACTGTCGAGCTGCCGGAGACAATGCGCAATGATCCAATGTTAATAGCGGGCTGTATGGGCAATGCATCATTAATCGATGACTTGCATGAAATGATAAAGGCGGCCGGTTTTAGTGATATTCGAATTGAGCCTAAAGATGACTCAAAAGAGTTCATTAAAGACTGGGCACCGGACCACAATGTAACCGATTACGTTGTTTCAGCATCGATTGAAGCCGTTAAACCTACGAGTGGTTGTTGTTAATAAAAACTATAAAACAGAAAACATGGTTAAGTTAAAATGAAAAATAAAATATTTTATTTATTTATTCTTATTTTCTTATATATCCCCCTCCTCCAAGCAGAATCAAAGCTACTACAGTTAGTAGATGAGTATTCTAAACAATCACCTGATTTGACGGGTGTCTATGTGCTAGATAAAGGTAAGGATGCATTGTTAGCGCGAGCGTGGCTAGTCGATAACGCCGTTAAGAGCATCGATGTGCAGTATTTTATTTGGAGTAGCGATAAAATTGGTGTGCTTGCTGCAGAAGCATTGCTTCGGGCTGCAGACCGTGGTGTAAAGGTTAGAGTAATTGTTGATGATTTGTTAGTAGATGCATCTAATAAAAGCATGGTTGCATTGGCTCTACACCCCAATGTCAATATTCGCATTTACAATTCAACAAGTTCGGTTGGTAAGTCTATTGTTACAAGGCTATTTCATCTAGTAACAAATTTTCGCGGGTTTAATCAGAGGATGCACAACAAAGTATTTATAACGGATAATTCAGTTGCAATCACCGGTGGTAGAAATATGGCCGATGAATATTTTGACTATGATGATGAATATAATTTTCGAGACAGAGATGTGTTACTGGCAGGGCCTGTCATAAATTTAATGCAAAAAAGCTTTGAAGACTATTGGGATGATGAACTAACGATTGATGTTGAAAAATTATTAAGTTCAACGGAACGTTGGATGACACCTGTGCAAGCAAAGAAGATTTACAAACAGCTTCATGACTATGCAAGTAGCCCTGAAAATTTTGAATTTGAGATAAAACAGAGAATTACTAATTTATTAGAAGAGCGATTCTCTATTTTAATTGATAAAATGGTGTGGACTAACGTACATTTTGTCAGTGATGAACCAGGTAAAAATACCAATACATTCAGTTTAGGTGGAGGTGGTACCACTACGCATGTGCTGGCTAACCTGTTGCGAGATGCAAGGGAAACGGTCACGATTCAATCACCGTACTTGGTGATGTCACCGCAAGCAACACAGCTGTTTCAAGAGCTGTTAGATCGCGGTGTAAAAATCAGAATAAATACAAATTCATTACCAGCAAGTGATAATTTAGCCGCATCGAGCGGCTATATTCGACAACGACAAGAACTGATCGATATGGGTGTAGATATTTATGAGTTTAAACCTTACCCAGCATTGGCAAAGCAAATAATGCAACGTTATAAAAGACTTAAAGATAAAAACCCTGTGTTTGCGATACATGCAAAAACACTTGTCGTGGATAGTGAGACTGTTTTTATTGGCACATATAATCTGGATCCCCGTTCTCAAAATTTAAATACAGAAACGGGTGTATACCTTTATAACAAAGAACTAGCTAGACAAGTCGAAATGAGCATAGAAACAGATATGTTATCAGGCAATAGCTGGTTCACAAAAGATGAAAATGGTGATGAGAAGGCAGCAATGTTAAAACGAGTAAAAAATATAATCTTACAAATTATTCCTCTAACACCTATATTGTAAAAAAATAGGGTGATACATATTTATCACCCTATCTAATTATTATTGCATTGTGATTGAAAACTGTTCTTGGATTAAGTCATACTTTTGTAGGTACTGTGCAATTGTTGAGAAGGTTGCCGTTTCTACTTTTTCTTCATGATCTGAGATTGCTATATCAGATGAGAACATTGAACCTATCAACATTTTAAACGGGTTTACTTTTACTTTTTGTGCATCAAAGTACTCTTTGCTATTTCGCTTTAATTTATCAATATCATCGGTTTCATAAATCGCAGCATTAAGAACGTCTAAAGTGTGTTCTGTGCAATTCTGGTAAGTGCTATTGAATGGGTTAGCGATAGCGGAGTACTTTGGATTATGTAACTTTCTATAGGTATCGGAAGTCAGTACCTGTAATAAGCGTTTTTGTAGTTCTGGTTTAGGGATAATCACCCCCGCTTCTAGTTTATATACGCCACTAAAAAAATCTACAGGGTAGTCTTGCACTAATTCGCTTTGATTAGGTTGGTCTGGTTTTTGGTATAAGTTATACATAGTGTATCCCGGTATTTTTTTACCATCTGCAGTCGTTATGATGGAGTAGACTCCAATCCCTGTGTGAGTGTAGTTAAACCCAGGGGGTAATTCTTCTACGGGTCTGCCAACTCGAGAGATGATGAATACGCGAGCACCTTTTGCGGCTAGTGATCGCTCCACTTTTTTGGAGAACGTGACAATATCGTCAGATGAGAAATTAAGTTCACCATTTGCCTGACTACTAGCAGCATAACCGCTCATAGAGGTTGAGATAAGAAGTAACCCAATTGCTATATTTTTAAAGAAATTATTCATCAGAATTCTCCTTCATCATAGTCATTATTTTTAATCGCGGTGCTTGGGGCAGGGCCTACAGAGACTGTTTCATTACTAATTGGCAAGGGGTCTCCAATCGGTTGATTGGCGATATCCAGTAGGCCTTCGCCTGCGTCTTGGCTGACTTTTCCTACGCTACCGATCGCAACAAGCGGCACGGCTACGATGGTGGAGGCTAGTTTCGCAGTGCCCACAACTGAATGTCCTACGGCGAGTCCTGAATGCATAGCTGCTTCGCTGAAGTGGCGAGTGCTGTCGGCATAGGCCGTTTGAGTTGCTATTGCTGAGATGATTAAAGCTAAACTAATCGCTGATTTATTTTTCATTTTTACTCTCCTAATGTTTATTTTGATTTGTAACTTACGAAACAAGATTGGCTCAGAGTGCTATTAATTGAAACCAAACTGATAAAAGTAGAAGAAAATAACAATTAAAGTATTAAAATATGATACCTTCGTCCGTATAGTGTGATTTTTAGTTAGAGAGGAAACTGAAAAATGGCTAAGTCATCTGCGATTATTGATGTTCTAAAGCAAGCATTGAAGGCGAATGGACTAACCTACGCGATGGTTGCGGAAGGTTTAAATATGAGTGAGGCCAGTGTGAAAAGAATGTTTTCAGTTAAACATTTTACCTTAGAGAGAGTGGATGCAATTTGTAGCTTAATGAATATTGATTTCATCGATCTGTTAAATTTATTCAATCAATCACAACACAGGATCTCGCATTTAACACTTGAGCAAGAAAAAGAATTGGTCGCAGATATTAAATTATTGTTAGTGGCTGTGTGTGTTAGGAATCACTTGTTATTCGAAGAGATTATTCATGCTTATGATATTGATGAAACTGATTGTATTCGTTGTCTCGCAAGATTAGATAAATTGCGTTTGATAGAACTATTACCAAAAAATAAAATAAAATTATGCATTGAGGCAGATTTTCAATGGCTTGAAAATGGACCGATAGAACGGTTCTATGAAAAAGTAGTGCAAGATGATTTTCTTAGATCTAGGTTTTCGAAGGGACATGAATGTAGGGTATTTCTAACAGGCCTATTAGGAAGAAGTTCTCAGAACGTCATTTTAAGAAAAATTGATGCATTGGTTAAGGAGTTTGCACAATTGCATAAACAGGATATCGGCATACCGATGATGGATAAATCGAATGTCGGCATTGTCATCGCACAGAGACCGTGGGAATTATCAGCGTTTAAATCACTGCATCGTGAGCATTAATGAGCATCACCCGTACGCAGTAATTGTTTGTGTTGTTGATAACGCGCCAACATGTCTTTCCAGATTGGTCCTGGCTCGCCATTGCCGACAGGTTTATTGTCAAGCTGGGTAACAGGCAGTATTTCTTTGGTGGAGCTATCTAAGCTGATGTACGATTCGTTGTGATTAAGATCTCCAACCGCCATTTTTGCTAAAATGAAATTACGCGTAATGCCAGACACTATGTACTCACATTTACGCTTGTTCTAACGTCGATTTGTCGAATGAGTTTGTAATGTCACAGACTATGTTGTTTTGGCTTCGAATCAGGGAATTAAGCAATACAAAGGCTGTGATTGCAAAAGCGATTTTTGTGGTCGTTTTACTATTACAGTACTGAAAATGAGGAATATAAGGATATTTCATACTATATAGTACTCAATATTTTTAATTTATAACCGATATATTACAAAGACCCTTTATAAGCACATCAATTCCTGATTTTTCACGGTGGCTGGATAGTTTTGGATATTATCAATAAAAACAACCACATTAATCTGCGTAGACGCTTCAAAATATTTGCTAGCGTGCTGGTTATCTTTATTCTTAGCTCTGCTGGGTATGGATATCAGCGACTATCTACGACTCAGTCAAACATCGAAATTAATCTCGTTGAACGTAACGCCTTGCTAGAGACCACGCACATCTTGCGGGCCTCACTATTTGATGCCTATCAAGCGATTGATGCATTTCTTCTTGAACCCGCTAAGGATGAAAATTGGAACAAGATATCTTCGGCTCTGAAAAAAACACTGCTTCTTAGCCTGCAATTGTCAGATAGTAAGTCAAACATTAGTTCAGATGATAAAAAAGATTTCCTTCAGTTATATGAAACTCTATTAAAGCTGGAAGCGGACATACAGGAATTAATAGAAATACGGCTTGATCCTTCTCGCCAGTACCCTTCATTAGGTGTTGGCGCGAGTGTTTTGGGGCCTAATAGAGATAATGTAAATAATGCTTTTGGTTTGGCAATTAATTCGCTTAATGGTGAAGAGGCATTAAGTGAACATCCTGAAGTTTTAGTGAACTTTATTCAAGCGCGACACCTGTGGACCCAGATGCTATCAAATTTTCGCTTGTATTTAGCCAATAGAATGGGCTCATTTAATGAGGCGGCGTTACCTATTCAGGAGAAAGGTATCGATACAATGTATAAGGAGTATCTGAAGGAAATAAAAAAATTGCAGCTAATGGTTGATGATGGACAAATTGGTTTTGTGACCAGCGAGGCATACGAAGGCATTATTAGCAGTGCTGAAAAATGGTATCAAGGATTCCAGAAAGTAAAACTTATTCATGCAACAACTGAGTGGCGTATCGATGGCAAACTCATGAAAGAGAATATAGCACCAAGTGTTGAGTTGGCAAGTAACTTGCTCAGAAGTGTTAATGATAGACTGCTGGTTGCCGCAGAGCGAGATGTATTTAAAATAGCTGAGGTTGCTTCGCAACAAATAATTATTCTATGGGTAGTCGCTGGTATTGCAATACTCTTTGTTATTCTTGTTTTTATTTCAGTTGAAAGTTTGATTCTTATCCCTGTCGGCATAATAGCCGCAGCACTTAAGCAGGAGGCATTAGGAAAATCTGCAAAAAAATTACCTACCTTTTATTCGAATGAAACAAAAGATCTTATTGAGGCGTTTTCTGAGATGAGTAGGCAGATACATTCACGACAGTCAGAGCTTGAATACCGTGCATTGCATGATGGCCTTACCTCATTGCCAAATAGAACTCTTCTTTTTGATCATATTGAACACGATATATTCATTGCCAGACGTGATGAATCATCTCTTTCACTTCTGATGATTGATCTTGATCTATTTAAAGAGGTCAATGATACCTTCGGGCATGCCGTTGGTGATCAGCTTCTAATCGAAGTTGGGAAGCGACTTAAATCAGTATTACGGGATGTTGATACAGTAGCTAGAATGGGTGGAGATGAATTCGCGATATTGTTGCCAGGCGCTGGTGAAAAGCAAGTTACTGATATAACCAAGAAGGTGCTCAAGGTGTCACAGTTACCCTATAGCATTAATGAATTAGAATTGGTTATTTCTGCAAGTATTGGCATTGCTATCCACCCGGAACATGGTACGGATGCAAAAAATCTTATGCAGCATGCCGATGTCGCGATGTATGTCGCTAAACAGGATAAATCAGGTTTCGCAATTTACGACAAGGAACAAGATCAATACAGTCTTATGCGTTTCGCTATGATCTCAGATTTGCGTGAAGCCATAAAGCATAATGAGCTTGAACTGTATTTTCAGCCAAAGCTGGATTTACGTAGTAAGGAAGTTCTTAGTGTTGAAGCATTATTACGTTGGCAGCACCCTAAGCAAGGATTTATCTCACCAGAAACCATTGTTGAATTAGCAGAACAAACTGGACTTATATCACAATTAACCTATTTGGTTGCTGAAAATGCAGTAGCACAACTCATGGTATGGCAGACCATGGGAATTGATATAGAAATATCGATTAATATCTCAGCACATAATCTAAAAGACGAAGATTTTGTTGGTGTAATGCGAGAGATTATTGAGACTAAAGGTATTTCAAGCAGGTTACTAACATTGGAAATAACTGAAAATGCGATGATGTCGAATCCAATGTTGGCAATAAAAGCATTGACAGAATTCAGTAATATGGGATTCAAAATATCCATCGATGACTATGGCACCGGATTTTCTTCTTTGGCTTATCTTAGTAAATTACCAGTTGATGAATTGAAAATTGATAAATCATTTGTGATCGATATGGATAAAGATACGAATAATGAAACGATTGTTCGTTCTACAATAGAGCTTGCGCATAACCTAGGTTTAAAAGTGGTAGCGGAAGGAATTGAAACTGAACTGGTATGGAATATGTTACGAAGTTATAAATGCGATCAGGCTCAAGGTTATCTTATGAGTAAACCAATTCCGGCATTAGAATTTGAAGCCTGGTTAAGCCATAAAGAAAGGGAAGCAGGCTAACTCGTTAGTGGGCATCACCAGAACGTAATAATTCTTTATGTTCTTGATAGCGGGCAAGCATATCTTTCCAATACACGCCAGGCTTGCCATTGCCGACAGGCTTATTGTCAAGCTGCGTAACAGGAAGTATTTCTTTGGTGGAGCTGGTTAACCAGATTTCATCGGCTGTTTGTAAATCATCTAAACTAATGTCTGATTCACTGTGATCGAGACCCGCATCAGCCGCAATTTCTAAAATAAGATCACGCGTAATGCCAGGTAGTAGGCACTCACCTTTTGCTGGTGTGATAATGATTCCGTTTTTTACAATAAATACATTACTGGCTGCGCCCTCAGTGATGTTGCCGTCACGGTTTAGAATGGCTTCATCTGCGCCTGCTTCACGGGCGACTTGTCGCATGAGAGTGTTCGGCAAAAGAGCAATTGCTTTAATGTGACAGTAGCGCCAGCGAATATCATCATGGGTGATGGCCGTTACACCTTTACGCAATGTATCCTGACTAACGGCTTGCATTGGCGTACTCATGATGAAAATAGTTTGAGAAATTGTAGCGGGGAATGCATGGTCACGTTTTGCAGGGCCACGAGTGACTTGCAGGTAAATAGATTGATCTTGCTTACTGTCATCGTTGCGCTGCACAACGTCTTCGATGATTTTCTTCCATTGAATATTGTCTAGTGGGTTTTTTAAATGAATACCCTCTAAGCTGTTGCTTAAACGCTGTAAGTGTTGCTCTAGCCTGAATAAACGTCCGCCATAGGCTGGAATGACTTCATAGACACCATCGCCAAAAATAAAGCCACGGTCGAGTACAGAAACTTTAGCTTCTTCTATTGGGAGGTAGTTCCCATCTAAGTAAACAATCGACATAGTAATTTATCCAAACCAACCTTTAATCAAGAGTATGAACCAGTCCACTAAGCGCTTCCACCAACTGCCTTGCTCAATCTCGCGCAGTGCAACCAAAGAGCGCTCAGCAACAATATTGTCATTGAGGGTTACTTTTAAATTTCCGAGCGCTTGATGTTTAGTAATGGGTGCTTCAATAATGGACTCAAAACTAATGCTCGGCTTAAGTTGTTTATATTGTCCGCGCGGGATAGTGATGTAGAGGTCTTTCAGTAATCCTAACGAGACATTATCCTCAACACCTTTCCATATCTTAGTCGTACTGATTTCAGTGTTGGCATCATAAAGTTTATGGCTACGGAAGAAACGGAAGCCATAACTCAATAATTTTTGTGATTCTTGCACACGTGCAGCGTCACTTTTGGTGCCCAGTACCACAGAGACCAAGCGCATATCGTCTCGAACCCTTGAAGCAACTAAACAAAAGCCGGCAGATTCTGTGTGACCGGTTTTAATACCATCGACATATTTATCACGCCAAAGTAATTTATTGCGGTTGTATTGTGTGATGTTGTTAAACGTGTACTTCTTTTCTGCGTACATTTTGTAATGTTCAGGAAAATCCCGAATCAGTGCGCTACCTAGCGTTGCCATATCACGTGGTGTTGTGTAGTGCTCCGGATCAGGTAAGCCAGTACTGTTGACGAAATGGGTATCATTCATACCAAGTTGTTTGGCGTAGTTGTTCATTAATGAAGCAAAGGCATCTTCACTGCCTGCAACATATTCAGCCATCGCAACGGTGGCATCATTACCAGATTGAATGATAATGCCCTTAAGTAAGCTTTCAACATCAACCTGTTTGCCAACTTCAACAAACATTCGCGAGCCGGGCATGCGCCATGCTTTTTTACTGATGGTTACTTTATTTTGTAAAGTAATATTGCCAGCTTTGAGCTCATGACTGATGACATAAGTAGACATCATTTTTGTCAGACTGGCCGGTTCCATACGCTGGTCACTGTTATTCTCAGCGATGATTTGACCATTGTTAAAATCTTGCAGTACATAACCCTCTGCGGCCAACTTAGGTGCAACGGGGACAGTACTGGCGGCTTGAGACACCATACTGGCGAATAATGTGCTGATAAAAAATAAGCCGGCAACTAGGTGATGGGAAATTTTATGTTGATTCATAATCAATATCTTTTGTTGGTGTGTTGTATACATTGTATCGGGTCAAGTAGTGACTGGCTACGTATCGATACTTGAATTAGTCAATCACAACATGCGCTTCGCTAATGCCTAATGCGGCTAATTGATCAACTAGTTGATCAGCCTCATCAACACTTGATAAAGGTCCGATGCGAACGCGATAAACAGTATTACCATTACTATCGGTAGGGCTTACTTTTGCGCGATTAAAAGCAGCACTGTGTAATTTTTGATGAAGTTGTTGAGCATTGTATTGACTGGAGAAGGCGCCGACCTGCAAGAACATAGTGGGCGCAGTGGGTTGTTTATCGTTAGTGGCAATGACTGGTCTTATGGCTTCTGGCTCATCTGGTTCATCGCGCGCGCTTAATGCACGAATTTCAACAAGCCCGGTTCCCTTGGCAGTGATACCCAATCGAATAGCGGCTGCATAGGAAAGATCGACAATGCGATTGGCATGAAAAGGACCACGGTCATTAGCTTTAACAATAACTCTCCGATTGTTATTCAGATTAGTGACTTCAAGGTAGGTCGGTAGCGGCAGTGTTTTGTGTGCCGCGGTCATCGCATACATGTCATAGGGTTCACCACTTGAAGTACGACGGCCATGAAACTTCGTGCCATACCATGAGGCGATCCCTCGTTGTGTGAAGCCATCGCTACTGTCTTTTACATAGTAGCGAATACCACGGACAACATAGGACTTAGGATTACCATAACGGCTTTTAGGTTCATCACGCGGCACAGCATCAGGCACATTGGATAGGTCGCGATGCTGGCTTGGGGCGCTATCATCGGATTCAAAGATGGTTGGCACGCTACTACCACAACCATTAAGCAGCACGGCAATAACGATGAGGAGACTTAGCTGCAGTCTGCTAGGCATCATTATTTTGCTCTGCTTGTTGACGACGTTCGCGAATCTTCTCTGAAAGCTGATACACGGCCATGGCATAAAGTGCGCTGTGGTTATAACGAGTAATAACGTAAAAGTTTTTTAAACCTAACCAGTGTTCTGGTGCTGTTGCACCATCAAGATTGATCACTGCTGCAAGCGAATCGCCTTCAAGAGTGTTATCAATATCAGTAAACCCGTTTTGGCGCAGGCTAGCGATGGTGTGGCTCGGCTTTAGATCTTTTTCCTGGAGTAATGCTGTATCTGTGTTTGCAGATGGGCTGATCATTTGGGTGATTTTATCACCGGGTTTCCAGCCATGTCGAACAAAGTAGTTGGCAACACTGCCAATTGCATCGGCGGGATTATTCCAGATGTCACGTTTGCCATCACCATCAAAGTCAATCGCATAGCTACGAAAACTACTGGAAATAAATTGTGGCTGTCCCATCGCACCGGCATAAGAGCCTTTTAGTGAGAGTGGATCAACGTTTTCTTCGCGCGTCATGAGTAGATAGTGTTTGAGTTCACTACGGAAAAATTTGCTACGCGGTGGATAATCGAATGCAAGCGTTGAAAGAGAATCAATCACACGGTAGTTGCCAGTATGACGACCATAACGGGTTTCAACACCAATAATGCTGACTATGACTTCTGGCGGTACACCGTATTTTTCTTCAGCCTGTTTTAATAAATCCGCATGTTCGTTCCAAAACTCGACACCAAGCTCAATGCGCGATTGAGTGATAAAGATCTGCCGATAGTCATGCCAGGGTTTTCTTTCGGCAGGACGCGAGATAGCTTTGATGATTGAGGGCTGCATGCGTGTTTTAGAAAAAAGCGTTTCTAATGCCGCTTTATCAAAACCATGTTTTTCATGCATCTCATTGATAAATAACTGAATATCTTCGCGATCGCTCAGTTTTTCTGCAGATACCGTCGAGGCTAAGAATAGGTTAAGGCTAAGTATGGCGAGAAAAATCTTGGTAAATTTAAGCATGAGCATCCTAATTTATAATTAACTTAATTACTGTGACAACAATTTTCGGTGAGTGTGCACTGACATGAGGATACCGAAAGCAATCATTAACGTCACCATTGATGTCCCACCGTAACTCACTAAAGGTAATGGCAGACCAACCACCGGCAATAATCCTGTCACCATGCCAATATTAACGAAAATATTAAAGAAAAAAGTGATTGCAATACTGCCACCCACTAAACGACTAAAGGTGCTTTGCGCCTGTGCAGAAATATACAAACTGCGTGCGATGATGAATAAATAGAGCGACAGTAGGACGAGAATGCCCATTAGGCCAAATTCTTCACCATAGACTGCAAAAATAAAATCGGTTGAACGTTCAGGTAGAAATTCTAGATGAGACTGCGTTCCATTTAACCAGCCTTTGCCATAGAGCCCGCCTGAACCCAATGCAATTTTGGATTGAACAATGTGCCAACCTGAGCCAAGCAAATCTTGTTCAGGGTTTAAAAAAGTGAGTACGCGCTGACGTTGATAATCATGCATGACATACCAAAGCGCGGGCGCTGCAGCAACGGCTGCTAGCATGGCGGTGAATATATAACGCCAGCGAATACCCGATAGGAGCATTACAAAAATCCCTGAACTGGCGATCACCAACGATGTACCTAAGTCTGGTTGCTTGGCAATGAGAAGCGTTGGAACAATAATAAGTATGATGCAAACAAACACTTTGGACGGTTTTGGTGGCAGTGGTGCATCGGTTAAATACCAAGCCAGCACCATGGGTAAAGTGATTTTTATAATTTCAGATGGTTGGAAACGAACAAAGCCAAGATCTAACCAACGTGTTGCGCCTTTGCCCTCGCCAAAAGTAAGTACAGCAATGAGTAAGATGATGCCGATAGCAAATAACCAGGGCGTCCAGAAGCGCAATTGCTGTGGTGAAATTTGTGCAATCACCACCATGATACCAAAGGCAACAGCAAGGCGAGTGAGCTGGCGATAGATAATGGCTTCATTTTGATTGCCAGCACTATAGAGAATGACAAGCCCTAGTGCGGCAGTGAGTAGTAGCCCGATCATTAATGGAACATCAATGTGCAGGCTTTCAGAAAGCGAATAGTTACGTCGATTAGCAGCAGTGTAATTATCAGTAATCATAATCCCTTCCCTAGCAGATAAGCATCCAGTACTTTTCTGGCCAGTGGTGCAGCAACATGGCCGCCACTACCACCATTTTCAGCAATTACTGCGATGGCAATAGTGGGTTTTTCAAAGGGTGCAAAACCGATAAACAAAGAATGATCGTGTAAGCGTTTATCAAGTTCTTCGGCATTATATTTAGCATCTTGTGCGATACCAAAAACCTGCGCAGTACCGGTTTTACCGGCCATTGTATAGGACGCGCCCTGAGCGCTGCTGCGGGCAGTACCTCTTGAACCGTGCAATACATTCATCATTGCGCGTTTAATGCGTTGCCAATTTTGCGGGTTTTTAAGTAGCACTGATTTATAGCGTGTCGCGGGCAATAAAATAGGTTCTGGATCATTAGTGCCTTGTATGGAATGCACAAGTGCCGGACGGAAATGAAGTCCATCCACAGACAAAGTGGCGGTTGCTGAGGCTAATTGTAATGGTGTTGTTAACGTGAAGCCTTGGCCAATCCCCGTAATTAATGTTTCGCCAGGAAACCAAGCCTGATGACGTTTGCGTCGCTTCCATTCACGCGAGGGAAATAATCCTGGAAGCTCGCCGAGGATGTCGATGCCGGTTTTTTTGCCAAATCCGAACAGGCTCATAAACCGATGCATTTTATCGATGCGAAGCCGCTGCGCTAGTTCGTAGAAATAAACATCACAGGATTCCACTATCGCTTTATCGAGGTTAGTTTCACCATGGCCTCGTTTCTTCCAATCACGGTAGCGGCGGTCATCGCCTTCAAGCTCAAACCAGCCTGGACAAAATAAGCTGTTGCTAGCAATGCCTGCATCCAGTCCCGCAAGGCCGATGAAAGGTTTTACAGTCGAACCAGGTGGGTACTGGCCGAGGATAGCGCGATTAAAAAGTGGCTTATCAGGGGAGTCACGTAAAGCCGCATAACTTTTACTATCAATGCCCGTGACAAAGGGGTTTGGGTCATAGCCGGGTTTACTGACGAAAGCTAAGATTTCACCGTTGTTTGGATCGATGGCAACGATTGAGCCTCGGTACTCTCCCAATGTTTTATCGACAAACGTTTGTAGTTTTATATCGATGTTTAGTCTTAGGTTCTTACCAGCAATAGGAGGGGTCTTGTCCATAATTCGCAGGGTGCGATCTTGAGCATTAACTTCTTCTTGTTGGTAGCCAACTTGGCCGTGCAATTCATTTTCGTAGGAACGTTCAACGCCTAATTTGCCAATATGAGTGGTTGCGCTGTAATTAGCAGTATCAATGCGTTGTAATTCGCGCGTGTCAATGCGGCCTACATAACCAATAGTATGTACCCCCGCTTCACCGAAAGGGTAGTAGCGAATTAAGCGAGCCTGAATACTAACGCCTTTAAATAAATGGCGATTGACAGAAAAACGGGCAACTTCTTCTTCGGTTAATCGGTAACGTAAGGGAATGCTTTGGAAGCGGCGTTTTTGTTTGACTAAACGTCGGAAGTGTTTTCGATCGCTATCACTAATAGGCATGAGTTTGTTGAGGCGAGCTAAGGTGTCATCAATATCTTTAACTTGCTCTGGGATCAACTCCAAACTAAATGAAGGAATGTTTTTTGCCAGTAATAATCCATTTCGATCATAAATGAGTCCACGTGTTGGCGGTAGTGGCACAATTTTAAGACGGTTTTTTTGTGACAGTGTTGAGTAATGTTGGTGACTGAAGATCTGCAGATAAATGAGTCGACCAACAATGCCTATCATTATAAGAACAATTATAATGATAGCGACAATAGCGCGTTGTCTAAATAGTCGTATTTCACCGGTGTGATCTTTAATGTGTAATTTACGTAACATGGTTTATGTCACACGGAAGTGACGACGTGCTCCGCGCATAACCACAAATAGCCATGGCCAAAATATTGCGCTACTAATTGAAGGTAACCAGTAGGTCCAGCTGCCCGGTGTTTTGCCAATAATGCCGAGAATCCAAAGATTAAGCAGTTGGCTCATTGCAACTAAAACAAGTATCGCTAAGGCTTGTTGGGCTAGAGGATAAACGCGAATACGTTGATATAGTTTTATTGTTAAAAAGGCAACGATGGTTAAAGACAACGCGTGTAAACCAAGTAGGTTACCAAGTGTGACATCTAGCATCAGTCCTGCCACCCAAGCCCAGCCAAGGCTGATTCTGGATGGCAGCGCCATACACCAGTAGATCAGCACTAAGGTGATCCACTCGGGCCGAAATACCTGTGCCCAAGTGGGTAACGGTAAAATAGTTAAGATGATCGCGATTAGAAAACTAATAAAAATAACTAAACCACCATGGCGACTACGAGGCATTATTTCACCTCCGGAGCAGGCAAGGTAGCTGGGGTGGGTTCGAGTTGCGGGCCAGCACTTGGCCATACCACCAGGACTTCACGACTACGTTGTAGGTGAGCAGTGGGTCGTGCAATCACTTCAAGATATGGTTCGCCGGGGTGTTTAATAACGCGAATAACGCGTGCAACAGGGTAGCCGGCAGGGAAACGGCCGCCGAGCCCAGACGAAACCAGTAATTCATTTACTTCAAGTTGGGTACTGCTTGGAATGTGCAGTAGTTCAATTTCGTTGGGGCTACCTGTGCCGACTGCAATGGCTCTTTGCCCCGTGCTATTTAATTGAATTGGAATAGCGTGGCTGGGATCAGTAATTAGCATGGCATTGCTAGAAAAAGGATTGACCTGCAACACTTGGCCAATAATGCCGTCAGAATCAAGTAGCGGTTGCCCTACATACAGATCGTCATTACTTCCTTTATTAATAACAATGTGGCGAGAGAATGGATCAAGATCAACGCGAATTAATTCAGCGATGAGAACCTTGTCACCCACTTTAAAAGACGAGTCGAGTAGTTCGCGCAAACGCATATTTTCTGATGAAAGCGCTGCATATTTTTGTAGTTGTGCTTTGAGCAGTAAATTTTTTGTGCGCAGTTCTTTATTTTCTTTAAGCAGGTTTGAACGAGAAGATAAGTTCGTGCTTACATTTCCTGCAACAGCAAAAGGTAAGTCAATAACTTGTCGAATGGGTTCAATCAACAGTGATAAAGTTGATCGCACTGTATCAAGGTGATGATAGCGATGATCCATTGTCATAATGACAATGGATGCAATAATAAGCAGGATAAAACGGGTGCCGAGTAAGGGCCCCTGAGTAAACAGTGTTTTAATAGTTTAACCCCTGTCTGGTATTACTCCAGATCAAAGACGTCGATGCCATGTTCATCGATCATTTCTAAAACTATGCCACCACCCCGTGCAACACAAGTGAGAGGATCTTCTGCAATAAGTACCGGTAAGCCTGTTTCTTCACTGAGCAATTTATCAAGATCAGTTAACATGGCACCACCGCCGGTTAAGACCATGCCGCGTTCAGCTACGTCAGCACCGAGTTCCGGTGGTGTTTGTTCTAATGCATTTTTAACGGCGCTTACAATCCCCGATAGAGGTTCTTGTAAGGCTTCTAAAATTTCATTGTTGTTTAGCGTGAAACTGCGTGGAATACCTTCAGCGAGGTTACGACCTTTTACTTCAAGTTCTTTAACTTCACTAGCTGGGTAAGCGGTACCGATTTCAAGTTTGATTCGTTCAGCAGTTGATTCACCAATTAAGCTTCCGTAGTTACGACGAACGTAACTTATAATTGCTTCATCAAGATGATCACCACCGATGCGAACTGAATCAGAATAAACAATACCGTTTAAAGAAATGATCGCAACTTCCGTTGTACCACCACCGATGTCTAATACCATTGAACCTTTAGCTTCACCAACAGGCATACCCGCACCAATTGCAGCGGCCATTGGTTCGTCAATTAAATAAACTTCACGTGCGCCAGCGCCGAGTGCGGATTCACGAATCGCACGACGTTCAACTTTTGTTGAACCACAAGGAACACAAACAACAACGCGAGGACTTGGACGGAAAAATTTTGTTTCGTGTACTTTATGAATAAAGTGTTGCAACATTTTTTCTGTGACATCGAAGTCAGCGATCACGCCATCTTTAAGTGGACGAATCGCCGTAATGTTTCCAGGCGTACGACCTAACATTAATTTTGCTTCAGCGCCGACAGCGGAAATACGTTTCGCGCCATTGTTGCCACGATCTTGCCGAATCGCGACAACTGAAGGTTCGTTAAGGACAATGCCCTGATTGCGAGCATAGATCAGAGTATTGGCAGTACCAAGATCGATTGATAAATCAGTGGAAAACAGACCACGCAAAGAATTGAACATACTAGGGATTATCCTTATCTACATAAATAGCGCTGAATTATGGCGCTACTCTAACAACGCGCAGGGTTTTCGGCAAGACACTAATTGTGATAAGTTTCGCATCTTGAATTATTTATCGGTTTGAATGCCATCAAGGATTCAAGTTGAACCACTGGAGTTGAGATGTCACTAACGCAAGATGATGTAAAAAAGATTGCCCATTTGGCAAGGCTGTCGATCAACGAGGCGGATATCCCTGCTTACGAAAAAGAATTATCCAACATATTGTCGCTGGTTGAACAGATGAGTGCCGTCGATACCAGCAATGTCAGTCCGATGGCGCATCCTCTGGATATGGCACAGCGCTTACGCGATGATGTAGTCACAGAAGAAAACCATCGAGATGAGTACCAGCGTGTCGCGCCAAGTACCGAAAAAGGCTTGTATCTAGTCCCGCAAGTCATTGAATAAGGCTTTTTTTCACCGAGAAACCTTATATATAGTTAATTAT
>Ga0316205_10001572_pt1 | contig 27708 bp, 25 predicted proteins | sample 3monthpyrite_MG_FD_204941 | JGI IMG/M metagenome (GOLD analysis project Ga0316205, IMG submission 204941) | Microbial mat bacterial communities from mineral coupon in-situ incubated in ocean water Damariscotta River, Maine, United States -... | ecosystem: Environmental > Aquatic > Marine >...
TGCATCTGCTGCCCAGGGATCGGCGCGCGGTTTTTGCCGCGCTGTCGGCGCGGGTGGGGTCGATCGGCGATAACCGGCTGGGGGGCTGGTATGCCTACCGCACGGCCAAGGCCGCGCTGAACCAGATGATCCATTCCTCGGCGATTGAACTGGCCCGCAGCCACAAACAGGCGATCTGCGTGGCGTTGCATCCGGGCACGGTGGCAACTGATTTCACGGCCAAATATCTGGGCCGCCACCCGGCAGTGCCACCCGAAGAGGCGGCGCAGAACCTGCTGAATGTGATCGGCGATCTGACACCCGACGACAGTGGCCAGTTCTTTGATTGGCAGGGCAAACCCGTCTCATGGTAGAGCGTCTTGTCCTGATCCTTGGCGATCAGCTGAGCGAGGGGCTGTCGGTTTTACGTGAGGCCAATCGCGACAGCGGTCTGGCGCGGCTGGATGCGGGCGAGGTAGTTTAGGCGCTTTTTGCCCACTGGTGCCGAAGAATGTCACCCCCTACATTCTCTCCATGACGCAAGAACAGGACCAGCTTGCCCGACAGGGTTATGTGTGGCTGCGCGATGCCGTGTCGGCCAACGATCTGCAAAATCTGCGTGACGTTTCCATATCCGGGGACGGGCCGGGTGCGCGGGTGGCGCGTGCGGACCCGTTGTTTCGGGCGGTCGCACAACTGCCTGTCATTGATCAGATTGCCAATATGTTTCCCGGTCAGCGTCCTGTGCGCCTGATCCGGTTCGACAAATTGGGTGGCTCCAATTGGGCCGTGCCGTGGCATCAGGACCGGGTGATTGCGACCGCCGCGCAAGCTGATTTGGAAGGGTTTGAAAACTGGTCACAGAAATCGGGCGCATGGCATTGCGAGCCACCAGAGGCGGTGCTGCAAAATATGTTGTTTGTTCGCTTGCATGTGGATCCCAGTACGGCTGAGAACGGCGCGATGGAGATCGCGGAGGGCAGTCACCGGCACGGGAGTGTGCCTAGCGATCAGGCGTCACATATTGCCGCCCGGCATAAGACATGGGTCACCACGGCAGAACCCGGAGACGTGTTGATCTTGCACATGCTGACATTGCATCGTTCCGGCAGGGCAACCGACACCAGCGGGCGGGCTTCTTTGCGGATAGACTTTTCACCAGATAGGCTGCCTGCGCCCCTCAATTGGGCGGATTGACCTTAGTTCGCGTCACCGTCCGTGGTGGTCCCGGTCTCCGTTTCAGCCTCAGGCGTGGTCTCTTCCTCTGATCCGGCCTGTGTGGTCTGGCTGTCCAGCGCGCCGTCGGTCCAGTTCCCGTCGGCCTCTTCGCCGGTGGCATAGCGCATCGTGCCGTTGCCCTGACGTTTGCCGCGCAGGAACATGCCCTCGTAGACATCGCCATTGGCGTAGGTGGCCACACCTTGCCCCGAGATTTCGCCGCGCTCCCACTGGCCGACATAGGTGAAGCCACTGGGCATGACGAGTTCGCCCTGGCCGTGGCGCTGCCCCTCCACGAAACTGCCGGTATAGATCGTGCCATCGGGATAGGTGGTGATGCCCTGGCCATGACGTTGGCTGTCGACCCATTCGCCTTCATAGCGATACCCGTCCGCATAGGTCATAACGCCCTGTCCATGGTGACGGGCGTTCTGATACTCGCCCTCATAGGTGACGCCATTGGGATAAGTGGCAAGGCCCGCGCCTTCGATCACGCCATCCTTCCAGGTGCCGTCATAGGTCGCACCATCCGCGTAGGTGATCTTGCCGACACCATTTGCCAGGTCCTCGCGGAAATCGCCCTCATAGACCGACCCATCAGGATAGACGACGCGGCCTTGCCCGGTGATCTGGCCCGCGACCCACGAGCCGACGTATTTGTAGCCGTCGGTGCCGGTGAACGTGCCCTGGCCTTCGCGCTGATCATTGACAAAGGCACCTTCATAGATGTCGCCATTCTGATAAGTCACGCGGCCTTGCCCCTCGCGGCGGCCCGAGACCAGCTCGCCCTCGTAGATATCGCCATTGGGCTGCATCAGCTTGCCGGTGCCATTGATCTGCCCGTCTTTCCACAACCCGGTATAGATCAGCCCGTCGGGCATGGTCAGCGTGCCCTGGCCATCGCGGGTGCCGTCGCGCACCTCGCCCTCATAGGTCGCGCCATCGGGATAGGTAATGCTGCCGGTGCCTTCTTTGACACCGCTGATCCAATCGCCGTCATAGATATAGCCCCCCGGGCTTTCCATGCGCCCGCGCCCATGATGCATGGCATTCAGGAACCCGCCCTCATAGCGCACGCCATTGGCATAGATCGCTACGCCATCGCCGGTGATCTTGCCATCGGCCCAGCCACCCTCGTAGGTGCCGCCATCGGTGAACACGATCTTGCCGATACCGTCGGGTTTGCCCTTGGCAAATTCGCCCTCATAGACCGAGCCATTGGGAAAGCGCGCGACACCCTGACCGCGAATCTCGCCATCCACCCATGCGCCGGAATATTCATAGCCATTGGGCAGGGTGTAGGTGCCGGTGCCATGCTGCAGCCCGTTCTTGAACGTGCCCTCGTAAATACCGCCATCGTCATATTGCTTGGTCTGGACGTCGCCGTCCTGTGCCGTGGTCATCGTGGCCAGACCAACGGTGACGGCAAAAACCAACGGTCGTGCAAACATCTGCATCATCATCCGGCTATCATCCCCCTGCCTGCAATCCCGTGCAGGTCGTTTCAACGAAATCTATTGGACCTTGGGCGGGGGGGCAACGGGTTTCCGGTAAAGTGTTTCGCGAAAAGCCTGGTTGGCAGATTTTCGCGAAGCGCGTGCAACGCCGAAATGTGGCGCTGCGTTTCGGAGCGGTGCTGCCGCAGATACACTCCGAAACGCTTTAAATCACCTTTCCCTTGCGCGCCTATCTGCTAAATCTTGCGCACGAAGAGCTGCGAAAGGGCAAAAGATATGGCCGATACCTTCCGCCTGACACTGGCACAGCTGAACGCCACCGTCGGCGATCTTGCGGGCAATGCGGCCCTTGCGCGCAAGGCCTGGGAGGCCGGGCGCGAGGCCGGGGCCGATATGGTCGCGCTGCCCGAGATGTTCATCACCGGGTACAACACGCAGGATCTGGTGATGAAACCGGCCTTTCATCAGGCCGCGATTGCCGAGGTCAGGAAGCTGGCTGTCGATTGTGCCGATGGCCCTGCGCTGGGCATTGGCGGTCCGGCGCTCAGCGGCGCGGGACTTTATAATGGCTATTACATCCTGAAGAACGGGACGATCAGCGCCACGGTGCAGAAACATCATTTGCCCAATGAAACCGTGTTCGACGAGGTCCGCATCTATGACAACGGCGATATCGGCGGGCCTTATGCGGTGGGCGATGTGCGCATCGGCACGCCCATTTGCGAGGATGGCTGGCACCCGGATGTGGCCGAAACCCTGGCCGAGACGGGGGCCGAGTTCCTGCTGATCCCCAATGGCTCGCCCTATTATCGGGGCAAGATGGAGACGCGGCAGAACCTGATGGTGGCCCGTGCCGTCGAAACAGGCCTGCCAGTGATTTATCTCAATCTGGTTGGCGGTCAGGATGATCAGGTGTTTGACGGGGGCACTTTTGCACTTAATCCCGGCGGTGAACTGGCCCTGCAAATGCCAGTAATGCACGAGGCAATTGCCCATCTCGATCTGGTGCGCACCGACGCGGGATGGCGCGCCGAACAGGGCGAGCTGGCCCCTATCCCGGACGCGTATGAGCAGGATTATCATGCGATGGTGCTGTCCTTGCGCGATTACATACGCAAGACCGGCTTCAGGAAGGTGTTGCTGGGCCTGTCGGGCGGGATCGACAGCGCAATTGTGGCGACGATTGCGACCGATGCACTGGGGCCAGACAACGTGCGCTGCGTGATGCTGCCCTCGGAATATACATCCCAATCCTCGCTGGACGATGCCAAGGCCGTCGCCGAAAACCTTGGTTGCCGATATGATTTCGTGCCCATCGCCGAAGGGCGTCAGGCGATCACCAACACGCTGGCCCCGCTGTTTGAAGGCACCGAGGAAGGGCTGACCGAAGAAAACATCCAGTCGCGCCTTCGCGGTCTGTTGTTGATGGCGCTCAGCAACAAGTTCGGGGAAATGCTGCTGACCACGGGCAACAAGTCCGAGGTCGCGGTGGGCTATGCCACCATCTATGGCGACATGGCGGGGGGCTATAACCCCATCAAAGATCTGTATAAAACCCGCGTCTTTGATATCTGCCGCTGGCGTAATGCCCAGCATCGGACATGGATGATGGGGCCGGAAGGCGAGGTGATCCCACCCAACGTGATCCAGAAACCGCCCAGTGCCGAGCTGCGCGAAGATCAGAAAGACAGCGATTCCCTGCCTGACTATCCGGTGCTGGACGGAATTCTGGATGTTCTGGTGGATCAGGACGGGTCGATCGAAGATTGCGTGGCTGCCGGGTTCACCCGCGAGGATGCCAGGCAGGTCGAACATCTGCTCTATATTTCCGAGTATAAACGCTTCCAATCCGCCCCCGGCACGCGCCTGTCCAAACGCGCCTTCTGGCTGGACCGGCGCTATCCGATTGTGAACCGGTGGCGGGATGAAGGATGATTGGCGGTGGCGGTCTTTCGGTCTAAGCTGTCCCCATGTCAGGGTTCACACCTCCCGTTGCCTTCCATTTCACCGCCAGTTTTGCAGGTGATCAAGGTATGGTATTCGCCTGTCAGGAAGTGTCGGGCCTGGAAACAGACCCGGATGTCGAAACCGTTTCCGAAGGCGGTGACAACCGCTTTGTACATCAGCTTCCCAAACCCGTGAAACAGGCCAATCTGAAACTGAAGCGGGGCTTGACCACCAGCGATGCGAAGATCGTGGCATGGTGTAAATCCACTCTCGAAAATGATTTCGCCGCGCCCATCAAACCCAGGGACATAACCCTTTCCTTGCTCGATGGCGAAGGCGATCCAGTGGCCCGGTGGCAGGTTTCAAACGCCTATCCGGTGAAATGGACAGTCGGCGGTTTTGACGCGATGAAGAACGAGTTGGTCATCGAGATGATCGAGCTGGCCCATGCGCATGTCAGGCGCGTCCTTTGATCCGCCCGTGCCATGACATCCCAACCGTTTGAGGTGTACCCGCCCAAGGGCAAGACCCTGATCCTTGGCCTGTTGGGGCTGGGGATGACCGCGCTTTCATTCTTGCCCCTCTGGCTGGCGTGGACCGGACAGGAAGAGGCGCTGTTGATGGTGCCCATCGGTGTGATCGGAGTGCTGTTCTTCGGGGCCGCGACGCTGGCGGCGGTGCGCGCCTTTGTGTCACCCAAACCGATCCTGCGGGTGGACGATGCGGGTATTCATGTCTGGCGCTACCCGTCGCTGCACTGGGACGAGTTTGCCTATGCCGAGATCGGGGCCAGCGGGCGCGAGGTGTTTCTGGTGATCCATACCCACGACAACGACGCCTATCGCGCGCGCATGGTCTGGTATCGCAGGCTGTGGGCGCGGGGCAATGCCGCGCTGATCGAAGGGGCGGTGTACCTGTCCGAACGGCTGTTGCCCGAGCCTGCCGAGGTGCTGGCCCGGCGTATCACCGATGCCGCACCGACCAGCCCGTAGCGCTCAGGGCCTCGGCCTGGCACGACCAGGCCGGGGGTGGAGTGAGTGCTCAACTCGGTTTTGATGACCGGATAACCAAAGCGTTTCGCGCGTTTCGCCTTAAGTGAGTGCCTCAAGTTCAAGGCGAAACGCTTTAACGCAAACGTTCAGTCGTCATCATCATCATCATCGTCGTCCCAATCAGCGTCTTCCCGATCACCGGGGTCGCGCCCTCCGCCTTCTCCGGCCATGGCCTTCTCCGACATGACAGCTGTAATTGCAACCGCCGGAACCCCAATCAAACCTGTAAAGAAAAAACCGCGTCTCGTCACACTACCTTTTTCATCATCAGACATAGATACCCTCCCTATGCTTGCTCATGACGTCGCGTAAACAGGCTACTACGGAATGGGGGTTTGGGCAAATCACAGCCTTGTGCACAAGGCTCAAACCGCGCCCAATGGGCGGAGGGAAGGTTGACAACCAGTTGATAGCGCTTGCCTTTCAGATCACTCCCACCAGCGATCGACAGATGCGATATCGTCATCCGACCAGCCAAAATGATGGGCAAATTCATGCACTGTTACATGGGCAATCAGGTCATTTAACGCCACATCGCCCCGGTCCCGCCACTCGGCCAGGATCGGCTCGCGGAACAGCCAGACGGTGTCGGGTGCTTGGGGTTGGTGGCTGACTGATTTCTCGGTCATCGGGATGCCCTCATACAACCCGGTCAACTCAACGGCATGGTGCACTCCCACATCACGCAATATATTGGCACTGGGCCAGTCGGCCACGCGCAAGGCCACCCGTTGCGCGGCATCTCGAAAGGCGGGCGGAAAGTCCGCAACCGTGGCGCGGGCAATCTGCTCAAACGCTTCAGCATCGGTTGGGGGCATGGCGGGATCGGTCATGCCGGGTATATGGGCTGTCTGTCTTGTGAGGAAAAGGGGCGGTGCGCCTATAGCATCAACTGGTAACTATGCGCCGCATAGCGATACCCATCGCCATCCCGCTCGACATAGCCCAACCCCGGCCAGGGCATGTGATAGCCCACGAACGGCACCCGGTCGGTGGCCATCATATCCAGCAGCGTGCGGCGGGTCTGGGCAGCGGCGGCCTTGTCCATATCGAATTTCACTTCCCAATCAGGCTTGGCCAGTGACCAGACATAGTGGTTGGCAAAATCCGCGGCGATGATCAGGGATTTTCCCTCACTTTCAAGAACATGCACCATGTGACCCGGCGTGTGTCCGAAGGCCGCCATAGCCGTGTGTCCGACAAAACCACTGTCGCCGTCCTCCATCATCACCATCTGCTCGGCCAGCGGGCGAACATTGCTGTCGAACTTGGCATTCCCCATTGCGGCCCAGGCATCGTATTCCACGCGGCCCGTGGTATAGCGCGCATTGGGGAAGGTGGGCGCGCCGTTTTCCATCAATCCGCCAATGTGATCGCCATGCATATGGGTGATCACCACCAGATCAATCATGTCACTGGTATACCCAGCCGCTTCCAGCGCCTTGTGCATCCCTTCGGCGTTCAGCCCGGTATCAAACAGCACCAGGTCGGACCCGGTATTGACCACGGTGGGGGTAAAGAAGAACTGCGCCTGATCGTTGGGGATGTTGGCAGCTTGCGATACGGCATCGAATTCCTCGGCGCTGACATTCATTCCGAAAATCGTTTGTGGATCGGGGCGCACGGCAGCCCCGGCCAACAGCGTGGTCACCTCGAACGCGCCCAGCTTGACGCGGCGAAACGGGGCCATATCCACACCCAGCATGGGTGCTTCGGCACGCGCGGCGATTGGGGCAAGGGGCAGGGCGGCGGCCGCGGCCATCATGGTGCGGCGGGTCAGGCGGGGGGATGTCATGGCAGGTCTCCTGTTAGGTTTATTTAATTCTAGGGCATTCCCGTGACAGGTGCGCCCCTCTCACGCTAATGTGAGGCAGGAGCGCACCATGACCAGCAATAAAACGCAACCGACCCGGCAGAGGCCCGCCGATTTCATCGCCGGGGTCGAACCAGAGCGCCGCCGGGCGGATGCCAAAGTGTTGTTGGGTTTCTTCCAAAAAGTGACCGGCTTCGACCCGGTGATGTGGGGTGGGTCCATTATCGGCTATGGGCGATATCACTATGTCTATGAAACTGGGCGCGAGGGTGATTCCCTTGCCACCGGGTTCAGCCCGCGCAAAGCCAGCTTGTCGGTCTACATCATGCCGGGTTATCAGGATTACAGTGCCATTCTGGATCGTCTGGGCAAGCACAGGCTGGGCAAATCCTGCCTCTATATCAACAAGCTCGATGATGTGGACATGGACGTGCTGGCCGAGCTGATCCGCGCAGGCCTGCGAGACCTCGACAAGAGGTGGCCGGTTCGGCCGGCGTGACCCGGCAATTTCTGGACAATTGCGCGCCGCTGTGACATTGCCCCGCCTGAACAGGAGCATGATCCATGACAACCACCCGTTTCGCGCCGTCCCCCACCGGTTACATCCATGTGGGCAACCTGCGCACCGCCCTGATGAACTATATGATCGCCCGCAAATCTGGCGGCACATTCATCCTGCGGATTGATGACACTGATCCGGAACGCTCAAAACAGGAATATGTCGATGCGATCCAGGAAGATCTGGAATGGCTGGGCCTGACATGGGACCGGATCGAGCGTCAGTCCGAGCGGTTGGATCGCTACGCAGACGCCGCCGATAAACTGCGCGAGATGAGCCGGTTCTACGAGGCGTTTGAAACCCCGACCGAGCTGGACCTGAAGCGCAAGAAACAGCTGAACATGGGCAAACCGCCGGTCTATGACCGGGCTGCGCTGGCCTTGTCGGAAGATGAAAAAGCCAAGCTGCGCGACGCGCGCGGCAACGGCGTCTGGCGCTTCAAACTGGATCAGGAGCGGATCGACTGGACCGATGGAATTCTGGGCGATATCTCGATTGATGCGGCGTCTGTCAGTGACCCGGTTCTGATCCGGGGCGACGGACAGGTGCTTTATACTCTGGCGTCGGTCGTCGATGATACCGAGATGGGCGTGACCCATGTGGTGCGCGGCTCGGACCATGTGACCAACACCGCGACGCAAATCCAGATCATTCAAGCCCTTGGCGGTCAAGTGCCTGAGTTTGCACATCATTCCTTGCTGACCGGGCCGCAGGGCGAAAGCCTGTCCAAGCGGCTGGGCACATTGTCTCTGCGCGATCTGCGCGCAGGCGGGGTCGAGCCGATGGCGCTGCTGAGCCATATGGCGCGGCTTGGCTCGTCCGACCCGATCGAGCTGTGCGCCGACCTGAGTGCGTTGATCGAGGGATTCGATATCTCGCATTTTGGCGCGGCCCCGACCAAGTTTGACGAACAAGACCTTTACCCGCTGACCGCGCATCATCTGCAAACGCTGCCCTATGAGGCGGTCAAGGATCAGGTGACGGCCCTTGGTGTGCCGGATCATCTGGCGCTGCATTTCTGGTCGGTGGCCCGCGATAACATCACCACGATGGGCGACCTTGAGGGGTGGTGGACGCTGTTCCGCGATGGTGCCGAGCCGGTGATCGACGATGAGGATCGTGAGTTCGTGGCCGCGGCGCTGACAATGCTGCCGGATGGCCCCTATGACACGGAAAGCTGGAGCCAGTGGACCACGGCGGTGAAAGAGGCGACCGGGCGCAAGGGCCGGGGCCTGTTCATGCCGCTGCGCAAGGCCCTGACCGGGCAATCCCACGGGCCCGACATGAGCCAGGTATTGCCACTGTTACAGGTGATCCGCGCCAAGGGGTGATTGGCTGAATCGCTCAGCATTGCACGCAAGCCGGGCCAGCGCCGGACCGCGGGATGGCGCAACAACGAACGTGTGACACAATTTATCTCTGCAAAACCCGTACACCCTATCTGCGACACACCCAGCCTCACCAAAGCGCCAGCCCGGCGGGGCGGTCCGGCGCTGGCCCGGCGGCTGCGCCTTGATTCCGGGCTGGCGTGGTAGACTGATCGTTCGTCACCTGCGTGGCGAAAGATAAGCTTGTCGCATCCTCTCACAGGTGTTTCAGTACCCGCCTAACCAACCGGGCCGTTCATGAGTGAAGACCGCGCAAAATTCCTGACCGGCAACCTGTTTGCCCATGTCAGTGTCATGTCCCTGACCGCCTCTGTCGGTCTGATCGCGGTGTTCTTTGTCGATTTCATCGACATGATCTTTATCTCGATGCTGGGCGAACCGGAATTGGCCGCCGCCGTGGGCTATGCCGGCGCGATCCTGTTTTTCACCACTTCCTTTGGCATTGGCCTTGCGATCACGGCCGGCGCTCTGGTGGCGCGCGCGCTTGGCGCAGGACAGCGTGACGAGGCACAGATAAAAGCCACCAACACCTTGATTTACGGAGTTCTTTTTGGGGCCGTCTTTGCCGCGATGGTGTGGGTGAACCTGCACCATCTGGTCGCTCTTCTGGGGGCTACGGGCGAAACTGCCAACCTTGCCGTGCATTATCTGCAGATCATCGTCCCCACCTTGCCATTTCTGATGGTGGGCATGATCGGCGGGGCGATCCTGCGGGCGCATGGCGATGCCAAACGGGCGATGTATGCCACGATCTATGGCGGGATCGTCAACGCGGTGCTGGACCCGATCCTGATCTTCGGGTTGTCCATGGGCCTGACCGGTGCGGCCTGGGCCAGTGTCGCGGCGCGGTTGACCATTGCGGCCATGGCGCTGCGCCCGATCCTGCGCCATTACGGCGGCTTTGCGTGGCCCTCACCGCTGGCCTTGCTGCGTGATCTGCCGCCCATTCTGGCAATTGCCGTGCCTGCGATCCTGACCCAACTGGCCACGCCGGTGGGGCAGGCCTATGTCACCCGCGCCATGGCCGCCTATGGCGAGTCGGCGGTGGCAGGCATGGCCATCGTGGGCCGTCTGATCCCGCTGGCCTTTGGGGTGATTTTTGCGCTGTCAGGCGCGGTCGGCCCGATCATCGGGCAAAATTTCGGGGCCAAAGACCGGAGCCGTGTGAATGGCGCGCTTTGGGCGGCGCTGACCTTTACGGCGCTTTACGTGGTTGGAATGGCCGTGCTCTTGTTCTTCCTGCGTGCCCCCCTGGCTGATCTCTTCGGGGTCGACGGACAGGCCCGCGATCTGGTCTACCTGTTTTGCGGACCGCTGGCTTTGGCGTGGTTTTTCAACGGGATGCTGTTCATCGCCAATGCCGGGTTCAACAACCTTGGCCATCCGTTTTATTCCACCACGCTGAACTGGGCGCGCCACACCCTGGGCACGATCCCCTTCGTGATGTTCGGAGCGTATCTGATTGGTGCGCCGGGTGTGTTGATCGGTCAGGCCGTAGGCGGGGTGTTGTTCGGGTTGCTGGCCTATTGGTGGGTACTGCGCAAAGTGGCCACGCTGGAGGCACTGGGGCCGGTGGAACCGTTTCAACGCCAGGCCCGAATGTTGCAGATCTTTCAGGTCCGGCGCTGAACAGCGGCCTAGGGATTTAGAAACCGAACGCCCAAGGCGTCCAGATGATCATCGACAAAGGTCCGCTCGGACGGCCCAAGCCGCGTGTGGCGCGGATAGATCGGATCGCCGCGATCCGCCAGAACCGGCGCATCCCAGCCGCTGGTGGTGTCAAAAAACCGCCCTGCGCCGTCCTCACCAAATTCACGCAGATAGCCCTGCACCACCACGTCGATATAGCTCAGCAGCACCGGCCCGGCCTCGGTAGGGTGGCCATGTTTGCCGTCCGGAATGGCATAGACGGCAATCTCGGGCTGATCGGGCAGGGGGTGGGCGACCTGATGCGAAGCGGCGACGCGTTCATACGCCCCTTCGCGCTTATCCAGGGCGTCCCAATCATCATGCGGGACCTGCGCGATCAATCCGTCTATGTCGCCGGTCGCGTCCGGCACCACCGTCAGATAGGCAACCTCGCGCAGCCGCGTGTGCCGCCAGACCCGTCGCCACCCGGTCAGCCGCGCAGGATGCGCGCCCTCAAAGTGATGCGTGTCACGGTTCACCAGGCTGCCATAGCCAAAGAAATATGCATGTGGGATCAATGTTTTGGTGCGGCTCTTGATTTAAGTCATGTTTTGCAGGCCCTTTTGCCCGCAGGTTGGGCCAAGTTCAAGCAATGAGGCCGATTCATGCGGATCACCAAACGAACAAATATCGCGATCCGCGTGCTGATGTTTTGCGCGGCGAACATGGATCGGCTGGTCACCAAGGCCGAGATTGCCGCGCGGTGTAACACCTCGGAAAGCCACTTGGCGCAGGTCATCAATCGGCTGGCGCAACTCGACTATTTGTACACGCAGCGGGGTCGTTCGGGTGGAATCGCCCTGGCGCGTCACCCCAAGCGGATCGTGATCGGCGATGTGTTCCGTCACCTTGAATCGCACACGCCAATTGCCGAATGCTTTGCCGATGTCGACAACACCTGCCCGCTGATCAGCGCCTGCCGTTTGCGTCTTGCCATTGCCGACGCGGCCGAGGCGTTTTTTGCGCATCTTGATGCCGTCACGCTTGAGGCGCTGGTTTGTGATAACGACGCTTTGTTTGAAATTTTCGCCCCCTCGGCCTGCACCCGGAACGTGCCGGCCTGAGGCAACCGCAGTAAAACCGCTTGAACCGACTCGGGCGGTATACTAAGGTACACTCAAATCGGAACGGGAGAACTGGCCTAGCCAGTGCCGAAGGAGCAACCGCCCCGGAAACTCTCAGGCAAAAGGACCGACCCGATTTCATACACTCTGGAGAGACCTTGCAAATTGGCAGGGCGCCGAAGGGATAGCGATCTCAGGCGAAAGGACAGAGGGGGCATCATCGTGAGGCTTTCTTGCCTTGCAGACGTGATGCCGGACTGATTTTATAAAATCAAACTGGCGCAAATTGGGAAAGGATACCCGATGAGCGAATCCTTGCGGCAGACGCCCCTGACTGCCCTCAATGCCGAGTTGGGTGGCAAGATGGTGGGCTTTGCGGGCTACGAAATGCCCGTACAATTCCCCTTGGGGGTGATGAAGGAACACCTGCACACCCGTGCCAGGGCCGGGCTGTTTGATGTCAGCCATATGGGGCAGGTGATTGTGCGCCACGCCGATGGTTATAGCGGTGCGGCGGCAGCGATGGAGACGCTGGTGCCGGTCAATCTTCTTGGCCTCGGTGACAAGCGCCAACGCTATGGCTTTTTCACCAATGACGCGGGCGGGATCATGGACGATCTGATGATCGCCCATCGCGGGGACGAGATGTTCGTGGTGGTCAATGCCGCCTGCAAAGCGGATGATATTGCCCATATGCGTGCGGGTCTGGAGGGCTGCGAGATCGAGGAAATCACCGACCGCGCCCTGCTGGCCCTGCAAGGCCCCGCCGCCGAGGCGGTTCTGGAACCCATCGCACCGGGCTGTGACATCATGAAATTCATGGATGTGGGGCTGTTTTCCTCTGACTACGGCGTGCTTTGGATTTCCCGTTCGGGCTATACTGGCGAGGATGGCTATGAAATCTCGGTTCACGCCACCCATGCCGAGGCGCTGGCCCGCGCTTTGCTGGCCCATGACGACGTAGAACCCATCGGCCTGGGTGCCCGTGATAGCCTGCGGCTGGAAGCCGGACTTTGCCTTTACGGCAATGATATCGACATTGCCACCAGCCCGGTCGAGGCGGCGCTGACCTGGGCCATCCAGAAAGTACGCCGCACTGGCGGTGAGCGCGCAGGTGGTTTTCCCGGCGCGGCCCGTATCCTGCACGAGTTGGACAATGGTGCGACCCGCAAACGCGTTGGCTTGCGTCCTGATGGGCGCGCGCCAATGCGCGAAGGCACCGAATTGTTTGCCGAGGCCGAGGGTGGCGAAGCGATTGGCCATATCACCTCAGGTGCATTCGGGCCGACGATTCAGGGGCCAATGTCGATGGGCTATGTGTCGATTGACATGGCCGCATCCGGCACACGCATTTTCGGTGAGGTGCGGGGCAAACGCCACCCTGTTCAGGTGGCCGATATGCCCTTCACCCCCGCCACATTCAAACGCTGATTACCAAGGGAGAGACCAATATGAAATTCACCGAAGAACACGAATGGCTGCGCGAAGAAGACGGCGTGATTGTTGTGGGCATCACCGAACATGCCAGCGAGCAACTGGGCGATATCGTCTTTGTGGAACTGCCCGAAGTGGGCACCGAAGTGACCAAGGATGACGAGATTATCGTGATCGAAAGCGTGAAGGCCGCCAGCGATATTCTGGCCCCGATTGACGGTGTGATCGTCGAGGTCAACGAGGCGCTGGCCGATGAGCCCAGCAAGGTGAACGAAGATGCCATCGGGGATGGCTGGTTCTTCAAGATCAAGGCCAGCGATCCATCCCAGATGGACGATTACATGGATGAAGCCGCCTACCAGACCTTCATCGCCTGATCCGACGCGGGTCAAAGATTTTTCGTACGAAAAATCTGGGGCCTCCGGCGGGAGTATTTTTGGAACCGTGAAAAGGGCCGCTGCGCCCGCCACAGACGTGGGAGACCGTTATGACGTTCAAACCGACCGACTATCTGCCCTATGATTTTGCCAATCGCCGCCATATCGGCCCCTCCCCGGAAGAGATGGACGAGATGCTGGCCGCCGTCGGGGCAACCAGCCTTGAGGCGCTGATAGACGAAACCGTACCGAAGGCAATCCGTCAGGCCGAGCCTCTGGATTTTGGTAAACCGATGTCCGAGCGGGAACTGATGCATTCCATGCGCAAGACCGCGGCCAAGAACAAGGTCATGGTCAACATGATCGGGCAGGGTTATCACGGCACGGTCACGCCGCCCGCGATCCAGCGCAATGTGTTGGAAAACCCCGCCTGGTATACCGCCTACACCCCTTATCAGCCCGAGATCAGCCAGGGCCGACTTGAGGCCTTGCTGAACTTTCAGACCATGATCAGTGATCTGACGGGCCTTGAGATTGCCAATGCCTCGCTTCTGGACGAGGCAACCGCCTGTGCCGAGGCGATGACCATGGCGCAACGTGTGTCGAAATCAAAAGCGATGGCGTTTTTCGTGGATCGCGATTGTCATCCTCAGAACATCGCCGTGATGCAGACCCGCGCCGCGCCGTTGGGGATTGAAGTGATCGTCGGCAACCCGGACAAGCTAATTCCCGAAGAGGTGTTTGGCGCGATTTTCCAATATCCCGGCACCTACGGCCATGTGCGCGATTTCACCGACCATATTGCGGGGCTGCATGCCCATAAGGCCATTGGCATCGTGGCGGCAGACCCTCTGGCGCTGACCCTGTTGAAAGAGCCGGGCGCGATGGATGCCGATATTGCCGTGGGCAGCACGCAACGCTTTGGGGTGCCGATGGGGTATGGCGGCCCGCATGCGGCCTATATGGCCTGTCGCGATGCTTACAAGCGCGCCATGCCGGGGCGGATTGTCGGCGTCAGCATCGACAGTCACGGCAACCGCGCCTATCGGTTGTCCCTGCAAACCCGCGAACAACATATCCGCCGTGAAAAGGCGACCAGCAATGTCTGCACCGCGCAGGCTTTGCTTGCCGTGATGGCCTCGCTCTATGCCGTGTTTCACGGGCCAAAGGGCCTCAAGGCGATTGCGCAACGCATTCATCGCAAGACCGTGCGGTTGGCCAAGGGGCTTGAGGCGGCAGGGTTCAAGGTCGATCCCAAGGTGTTCTTTGACACGATCACCGTGGATGTGGGGCCATTGCAGGCCGCTGTTATGAAATCGGCTGTGGACGAAGGGATCAACCTGCGCCGCGTTGGCGAAACCCGTGTTGGGATCACGCTGGACGAGGCGACACGCCCGCGGAACGTCGAAGCTGTCTGGCGTGCCTTCGGGATCGAACAGGTCGATAATGATTTCACGCCCGATTACCGCGTGCCCGAAAATATGCACCGCATCTCGACCTACCTGACTCATCCGATTTTCCACATGAACCGGGCCGAGACCGAGATGATGCGTTATATGCGCCGCCTGTCGGACCGCGATCTGGCGCTGGACCGGGCGATGATCCCGCTGGGCAGTTGCACGATGAAACTGAACGCGGCCGCCGAGATGATGCCGATCAGCTGGCGTGAATTCTCCCGCCTGCATCCCTATTGCCCCGCCGATCAGGCGCTTGGCTACAAGGAAATGATTGACGATCTCAGCCACAAACTGTGCGTGATCACCGGCTATGACGCCCTGTCGATGCAACCCAATTCGGGCGCACAGGGTGAATATGCAGGGCTATTGACCATTTCCGCCTATCACCGCGCGCAGGGGCAGGGGCACCGCAATATCTGCCTGATCCCGATGAGCGCGCATGGCACCAACCCGGCGTCGGCCCAGATGGTGGGCTGGAAGGTGGTGCCGGTGCAATCGGCCGAGAACGGCGATATCGACCTGGATGATTTCCGCGCCAAGGCCGAACAGTATTCGGAAAACCTTGCCGGTTGCATGATCACATATCCCTCAACTCACGGGGTGTTCGAGGAAACCGTGAACGAGGTCTGTCAGATCACCCATGATCACGGCGGTCAGGTCTATATTGACGGGGCCAATATGAACGCGATGGTTGGTTTGTCGCGCCCCGGCGATCTGGGCGGCGATGTCAGCCACCTGAACCTGCACAAGACCTTCTGCATTCCCCATGGCGGGGGTGGTCCGGGCATGGGGCCGATTGGCGTCAAGGCGCATCTGGCACCGCACCTGCCCGGTCATCCCGAACTGGGCGGAGAACAGGGGCCGGTGGCCGCCGCACCGTTCGGTTCGCCCTCGATCCTGCCGATCAGCTGGGCCTATACGCTGCTGATGGGCGGCGAGGGGTTGACCCAGGCGACGCGCGTCGCGATCCTGAATGCCAATTACATCGCCAAGCGGCTCGAAGGGGCGTTTGACGTGCTCTACAAGGGGCGCGGAGGCCGTGTGGCCCATGAATGCATCATCGATACACGTCCCTATGCCGAGAGCGCAGGGGTGACGGTGGACGATATCGCCAAGCGTCTGATGGACAGCGGTTTTCACGCCCCGACGATGAGCTGGCCGGTGGCGGGTACGTTGATGATCGAACCCACCGAATCTGAGGCCAAGGCCGAGCTGGACCGGTTCTGTGACGCCATGCTGTCAATCCGCGAGGAAATCCGCGCGATTGAAGAGGGCAAGATCGACGCCGAGAACAACCCGCTGAAGAATGCGCCCCACACGATGGAGGATCTGGTCAAGGAATGGGACCGCCCCTACACCCGTGAAGAAGCCTGCTTCCCGCCGGGCGCATTCCGGGTCGACAAATACTGGCCGCCGGTCAACCGGGTCGACAATGCCTATGGGGATCGCCATCTGGTCTGTACCTGCCCAACGATGGAAGAATACAGCGAAGCGGCGGAATAAGGATAAGAGCAAAAAAACGGGCTGCCCCATGAAGGGGCCGCCCGATAGCAGTGACAAAAAATACAATCAAAAAAGACTTGGCTAATCAAAATATACAGGGTCTTGGCAGCTTGGCAGAAAAGCCGAGACACCTTCATCGTAGTTCGAGTCTGTAACAGATATTTGACGCGATCAGCCCAAGTCGCACAATCATTGCTTCTTCAACCTTGGCCGCCCCCGGTTTCGTCCTTGCCGTCCAGCAGGAACGCAAACTTATCCCGCAATCGCAGCCAGCTGTCTTTGTTGGGCGCGCTCAACAGATAGCCCTCGCGCACCGCCGCATTGTAATCGGACCCGTCCAGCATCGCCACATGCCCACCGGCCTGCTGGCAGATCAGAACACCCGCTGCGTGATCCCAGGGTGTCATCATGCCGGACAGACAAAAATCCATGCCCCCCTGCGCCAGCGTGCGATATTCATGGCACGAGCAGCGCAGCACCTGCGTGCGGGCGAAATCGGGGAAGGTGGCGGCCATTTCGGCCTGGCCTTCCTTGGGCATCAGGTAAAGGTGGATAAAGCCCGACATCTCGCTCAGGTCCCCACCGGCAGAAACCTGCAAAGGCCGCTCGGCCCCCAGATTGCGGGCCAGCCGGGTGGGATGCGCCTCGTCCGCGATGATCCAGTCGTCCATCACCGGATCATACAGCAGCCCCAGAACCGGCTTGCCAAAGCGTGTCACCGCCACGATGACGCCAAACATGGCCAACCCATGCGCAAAATTCCAGGTGCCATCCAGCGGGTCGACGATAAAGGCCAGCTCTGCCTCGCCGATCTTGTCGCGCAGGGTATCATCGGCGCTGGCCGCTTCTTCCCCCACCACCACCGCGTGGGGAAACATCCGCTGAATGCCGCGCGCCAGGATCGCCTCGGCCCCGGTATCGGCCTCGGTCACCAGATCATAGCGCGAGGATTTGGACGACACATCCGCATGCCCCAGATTGCGAAAGCGTGGCATGATCTCGGCCTTGGCGGCGCGGCGCACAAGGTTGATCAGGCTGGCCTGTTGTGCAGGCGTCAGGGGTGAGGTGAGGGGAATGGGCAGGCTGTCACTCATCGTTCGATTCCTTGGGGGCAATGCAAGGGCAGGGTGCCAGCCTGTGCAAAGAGGTTCAACGCCCCTATTCCCTTGCGCGCAAAATCGCCGCGGGTCGCGCGGTCAGCGGCCCCCAGGCAAAGGCTATGCCGGCCAGTAAGGTGACGATCACGCCCGCTGCAATAATGCTCAGCGCCGAGGGCCAGATCACCTCGAACCCGGTATGCATGACATAATAACTCACGGCCCAGCCGCCCAACAGGCCCGCGCCCAAAGCGACGGCCCCGGCGGCCGCGCCAAGGATGGTGGCACGGATCGTCAGGCTGGCCAGAATGCGTGCGCGGCTGGCTCCGAGGGTTTTCAGGATCGCCGCCTCGTACCGGCGCGCCGACTGGTCCGCCGCCGCCGCGCCGATCAGCACCAGAAACCCGGTCAGCAAGGTCACAGATGCGCCCCAGGACACCGCCGCCGCCAATCCGCCCAACAGGTCACTGACCCGGCCAATCGCATCGCGCACCCGGATCGCGGTCACATTGGGGAACATGCCCGCCACATCGCGCAGGATCGCCGCTTCGGCCTCGGCCTCGGCATAGACGGTGGCGATGAAGGAATGCGGCGCGGCCTCAAGTGCTGTGGGGTTCATCACCATGATAAAACCCATGCCTGCGGTGGAAAAATCCACCTCGCGTAGCGATGTCAGCGTTGCTTCGATATCGCGCCCAAGGATATTGACGGTCAGTTGGTCACCCAGCGACAGCCCCATCTCGGCGGCCTCTTCGGCGGCGAAACTCACTTGCGGGTCGCCCGCGTAATCCTCGCCCCACCATGTGCCATCGGTCAGGGTTGTCGTCTCGGGCATTGCCCCGGCATAACTTACGCCCCGGTCGCCTTCCAGAACCCAATGATCCTCTGCCACCTCGCCAGCGGGCCGATCATTGATCCGGGTGATGATCCCGCGCAGCATCGGGGCCTGTTCAATCCGGCTGACGGCGGGGTCGTTTTCGATCCGCTCCAGAAAGCCGGGCATCTGGTCTTTTTGCAGGTCAATGAAAAAGTAAGACGGCGCCTGCCCGGGCAGATCCCGCTCGATCGCACCACGCAGGTTGCCGTCGATCTGCCCCACAGCAGCCAGAACTGACAGGCCCAGCCCCAGCGACAACATCACCGGCCCCGCCGTTGTGCCCGGCCCGCCAATGGCACCCAAGGCCCACCCCAGGGCCGGGCGACGGCGCGATACCGGGCGCAGGATCTTTGCAATCCGGCGCAACAACAGAGCGGCCAGTGCCAGCAACACCAGTGCCCCGGTCATTCCACCTGCGGCCCACAGGGTCAGTTGCAGATTGCCTGAAAACCGCGCGGCCGCAGCCAGAAGGGCGATGATCAAGAGCAGCGTCATTGCGATATAGGGCCAGCTCGGCACCCCGGGCGTGTCCGACAATGCATCGCGAAACAGGGTCGAGGCGCGCACCTGTTCGGCCTTGGCCAGCGGCCAAAGGGTAAAGATCAGCACGGCAAAGAGGCTATAGATCAGCGCCTCGAACACCGGGGCGGGATAGGGCGCAAACACCGCCGGAACCGGCAAGCGTGCTTCGATCAGCGGGGCCAGCAGGACCGGCAGCCCGACGCCCAGAAGAACGCCCAAACCCATGCCCAACAGGCCAAGAATACCGACCTGAATGAAATACGTCAGAAAGATCACCCGCCGGTCGGCCCCCAGCGTGCGCAACGTGGCGATGGTGCGCGTCTTGCTGGCCAGATAGGCGCGCAGGGCGGCGGAAATGCCCACACCTCCCACGGCCAGGCCGGACAGGCCCACAAGGATCAGGAACGCGCCCAGCCGGTCAACAAACTGCGCCACACCGGGCGCGCCATTGCGCGCATCGTGCCAGGTTATCCCACTGGTTTCAAAACGTGATTTTGCTTCGGCCTCCAAGGCGGCCAGATCGCTGCCGGGCGGCAATTTCAACCGGTACCGCGTGGAAAACAATGTGCCCGGTGCCAGCAACCCCGACGCCTCCAGCGCGCTGCGCGCCACGATGGTGCGCGGGCCAAGGCCAAACCCCGCGGCGGCGGCATCCGGTTCGCTTTCCAGCGCCGCGCGCAGCTCGAACTCCTGCGTGCCAAGGCGGAAGGTATCGCCCACCGCAATATCCAGCTGTGCGATCAGGATCGGGTCCATCACAGCACCTGGCAGGGCATTTCCCTGCAAGGCCACGGCCAAGGGCATCACCGGGTCCAGCCCCACCTCGCCGACCAGGGGATAAGCCCCGTCCACGGCCTTAACTTGGGTTAACATCCGCATCTCGCCCACCACAGCGAGCGAGCGGAAATCGGCAATCTCCGACACCGCCCCGGACACGCCTTCCATCCAGGCGCGCTCGTCCTCATCCGCGAAACGATAGGTCAATTCCAGCGCTGCATCGCCGCCCAACAGCACCGCGCCATCGCGGCTCAACCCCGCCTGAATGCTTTCGCGCACAGTGCCCACGGCGGCAATCGCAGCCACCCCAAGGATCACGCAGGCCAGAAATATCCGAAAGCCCTGCAGGCCCCCGCGTAACTCGCGCCGGGCCAGTCGGGCAGACAACGCAAGGCTCATGCCGTGGCCTGTTCGGCCATATTGATCCGCCCGTCGCACAGACTGATCACGCGATCGCAGCGCGCTGCCAAAGCCGGGTCATGGGTGACCAGAACCAGTGTTGCGCCGTGGCGCGTGCTAAGATCAAACAGCATCTCGACAATCGCGGCCCCGTTGGAACTGTCCAGATTGCCGGTCGGCTCATCCGCCAGCACCAGATCGGGGCGCGGCGCGGCGGCGCGGGCCAGTGCCACGCGTTGTTGTTCGCCCCCCGACAATTGCGAGGGGTAGTGATCCATCCGGTCCGCCAGACCGACAGCGGCCAGTTCCTCGCCCGCGCGCGCAAACGCATCGCGCGCACCGGCCAGTTCCAGCGGGGTCGCGACATTCTCCAAGGCCGTCATCGTCGGGATCAGATGAAAGGATTGAAACACCACGCCCACATGATCACGGCGCAGCCGGGCCAGTTGATCCTCGCTCATCGTTGTCAGGTCCTGCCCCAGGGTGAACACGCTGCCGCCCGTGGCCTGTTCCAGCCCGCCCATCAGCATCAACAGCGAAGATTTGCCGGATCCCGACGGCCCGACCAGTCCCAATGTCTCGCCCGGATGGACATCGAGGCTGATGCCGTGAAGGATGGCCACCTCTCCGGCATTGCCTTTCAGCGACAGCGAGGCATCTTTGAGCGAGAGAATGGGCTGGGTCATGAAGGAAGGGCCATTTGGTAATGCATCTGAAGACATATGGGTTCTGCGCCCTGTTGGGCAAGGCATTGATGGTGGTTCTTTTTCTCAGCGCGCCCTTGCGGGCCGAGCAGATCACGATCCTGGCCCTGGGCGACAGCCTGACCCAGGGCTATGGCTTGGTTGAGCAAGACGGGCTGGTCCCGCAATTGCAAAGCTGGCTGGAGGATGAGGGCGCAGACGTGGCCCTGATCAATGGCGGCGTGTCGGGCGATACCACCGCGGGCGGGGCCGCGCGCGTGGCATGGAGCCTGACACCCGAGGTGGATGCGATGATCGTGATCCTTGGCGGCAATGACCTGCTGCGCGGGATCGACCCGGCCGTCAGCCGCGCCAATCTTGAGGCGATCCTGACCACTGCGAAAGGTGCCGATGTCGACGTCTTGCTGGTGGGGATGCGCGCGCCGGGGAATTACGGGCCGGCCTACAAAACCGCCTTTGATGCCATGTATCCCGACCTCGCCGCCGCCCATGACGCCCTGCTGCACCCCTATTTCTTTTCAGGGCTGGGCGAGGGCACGCCGGATGCCCTGCAGCCCTTTTTCCAACCAGATGGCATTCATCCCAATGCCGAGGGTGTCAGACGTATTGTCCAGGGCCTTGGCCCATCGGTTCTGCGCCTGATCGAGACGGTCAAATAGAAAACGGGCGCACCTGATGATGCGCCCGTTTCGATGCGGAACAGGTGTTGCGACCTTACAGAACCGTGACAACCGCGCCCATCGGCACACGCTCATACAGGTCGATCACATGGTCGTTGATCATCCGGATACAGCCATTTGACACCGAGCGCCCGATCGAGCGCGGCGCGGTGGTGCCGTGGATGCGGAAATACGTGTCGCGGCCGTTCTGGAACAGGTAAAGCGCGCGGGCACCCAGCGGATTGCCGGGGCCGCCCGGCTGCACGTAATCATTGTCAATGAACTTGGAATAAGCACCTGGATCGCGCTTGATCATGTCGTTGGTCGGGCGCCAGGTGGGCCATTTTTTCTTGGCACCGATTTCGGCGGTGCCGGTGAATTCAAGGCCGGCTTTGCCCACGCCCACGCCATAACGGCGCGCGGTGCCCGGCGCGGTGACCAGATAAAGGAAATGCGCGCGCGGCAGAACCAACAGCTGACCTTCCTGGTACTGGCTGGAGATCTTTACATCTTGCGGGGTGTATTTGGGATCAAGTTCAAAGGATTGCGCGACAGCAGGCACGGTGGCAGCAGCCAGCCCGGTCGCAATAAATTCACGGCGTTTAATCATCTTGCGGTTTCCTTCTCGCGGTGTGAATGCGGCACATCGTGCCAGCTTATGAAGGAAAAATCAAAAGAGAGTGAAGCAGAGCGCGGATTTTTTTAAGCAACTGTGGCGCGGATGCGGCTCAGGCGCGTTGCAGGCCCTTGGGCTGGGTCCGGGGGGCCGGTTTGGGCTGCAGCAGCGCATAGGCGATCAGGGCTGCGGCCACGATCAGGGCGACCAGAAAATAGACCAGCACCGCACCCCAGAGGCTGAGACCGAACAGCAACCAGCCAAACACGGCCGAAACCGTCCCGGTGACGCTGCCAAGGATCATTGCAATCGGTGCCATTTATTCAGTCTCCCCAGTCTGTATTGAGGATAGATTAACGCCGCAATTGAGGCGGGAATGGGGCAAGTGTGGTTTATTTTTAGGAGTGAAAGCAACTTCCAGGTCGATGTGTCGGCGGCCATTCGCCTAGAACGTGTGTAAGTGGATTGTGTTGAGCGGCGAGCAGCTCGACGAAAGCGCCGATCTCGCCAACAAATGTAGGGCGGGGTTTCACCCCGCCAACTTGGACGGTTGGAAGACGTGAGTGGTGGGTTGAAAACCCACCCTACGGGGTGCGGATCAGATGCTCGCCCAATCCGTGAAGCGGTAGGGCTTGGGCAAACGATACCCCGGCCGCGGGGCCGCTGCTGGGCGTGGTGTGGGGGTGGGATGTCTCATCTTGGCTCTCCTTGCGCACAGTGTTGCGTGCAAATGGGTCGGAAGAAGAGCGGATTTGGTTCAATTTCCTGCCGATTTGATGCCGATGAGTGTGTTACAACCGCGAGGTATCAAGAAACGGTAGGGCGGGGTTTCACCCCGCCATATCGGACGGCTTCAAGCCGGAAGTGATGGGTTAGAAACCCACCCTGCGGCCTGCTGTCCAGAAATTCATTTTGTGTATGTTTCAGGCACGGAATTCCCCATAAATGTTTTGTTTGTGGCCATACGGAACAGAATAACGCTCAGATTGATGATCAACGTCGCCGGCAGCAAGATATTGACATGAAGCGCATCACCCACGAGGGCAGCCTTACCCAGCACTAGTGCCAGCGCAATCGCCGCCGAGACCCGTGTGAACACGTTTAGCGTAAGCCAGAAGCCCAGAAAGGTGAGAAAGATGTAATAATAGAAATCCACATTTGGATCGTCAGACAGGGGTTCAAGCAAAACGGTAAGATAGCGACTGGTCTGCACTGGCACATCCATTGCGCCCAGTGCCCCCAGCATGAACAGAATTGAGCCTGTAAATATACAGATTGCCTGGAAAATTACCTGCGTCACAGCGTGCCTCGCGCGATGTCATAAAACGTGCCTCAATCAGCAGGCTGGCGCTGTGCTTTGCACATGCTCGTTTTATCGAAGCAGGGAGGTGCTCATTTAAAAATCATGAAATGGAGATGCCGCCTTATCTATAGTCGACAGCATATATACACAGGGGGGATACACACTTTTTACAACCTACTCGACTTCCAGACTACACGTTACAGTAGATCATGGCCTGCGTATCTTGGCAATGATAAATAAATTTTATTTATTAAAACATGATGTTAAGATATATCTTTTTGATGCAGCAGACTGTTGCAGTGTGAAAATCGGAGGCCAGATTCTGCCCCGAGCCGAAGCCGAGGTGGTTCAGATCTGGCCTCCTTTTTCAGGAGTCCTTGTCTAGTCCTCATCCTTGGATCTGAGGCGTTTGACGGGGCCGAACCATATGATTAGACTCAGCAAAACTATTATTACGAATTCGAGCACGCGCTATTCCCATACTAATGTCAAAGTTTGTGCCCCCAGTGGCGCTGTATGATGTCGGAAGGTGTCTGAAGTATGGCGAGACCCCGTTATAGTTGTGGAGATATCCAGAGAAACCCAGTCGCAGGCCTGTCCATCTGGCAGCGCGGTGGGTCACTCTTCTTGTGCTGTAGGGCGGGGTTTCACCTCGCCAACTTGGATTAGCTAGGGAAGGAAGCGGTGGGCTGGAAACCCACCCTACGGCTTGCTGTTCCCTGCGCGGAATCAAGGCCGCAGGCCGCCGCGCCATCGCCGACGCGCCCCTATGCGGCGGCGATTTGGCTGATGTAGGCGTACCCGTTTGGTGGTGTTCGGATTTGGCAAAGATAAAGTGCCCCGAACACCGGTCACTTCGCCCCCGCGCGCGTCGTCAATCGCGCGGCTTGGGGCAATTAGTTGGTTGCCTGTTGAAACGAACTTGAAAGGGGTGCGCACGCGAATGCGTTGCATTCGCTGCCGCGCACTGGTGGCATTTTTGCACTATAGCAAGAATGTCACCTCACAAACTTCTTATGCTTCAACCGCTTCGGCTCCAACGCATCCGCCCCCAAACGCCGCTTCTTGTCTTCTTCGTAATCCTCGAAGTTGCCCTCGAACCATTCCACATGCGCCTCGCCTTCAAAGGCCAGCATATGGGTGCAAATCCGGTCCAGAAAGAACCGGTCGTGTGAGATCACCACGGCGCAGCCGGCGAAATCGACCAACGCGTCTTCCAGTGCGCGCAGGGTTTCGACGTCCAGATCGTTGGTCGGCTCATCGAGCAGCAGCACATTGCCGCCCTCTTTCAACAGCCGGGCCATATGCACGCGGTTGCGTTCCCCGCCCGACAGCAGCGAAACTTTCTTCTGCTGATCCCCACCCTTGAAGTTGAAGGACGAACAATAGGCGCGGCTATTCACCTGCGCATCACCCAGCTGGATGATCTCGGCCCCGCCGGTGATCGCCTCCCACACGGTGTCACCATCTTTCAGGTCATCGCGCGACTGATCGACATAAGACAGATCGACGGTATCGCCGTATTCCACCGTCCCCGCATCGGGATTTTCCTGCCCGGTCAGCATCTTGAACAGGGTCGATTTACCCGCCCCGTTGGGGCCGATCACGCCGACAATCCCACCGGGGGGCAGCGAGAAATCCAGATCCTCGATCAACAGCTTGTCGCCCATGGCCTTTTTCAGCCCATTGACCTCGATCACCTTGGAACCAAGGCGCGGTCCGTTCGGAATGACGATCTGCGCGCGGCCGATCTTCTCGCGCTCTGACTGGTTGGCCAGCTCGTTATAGGCGTTGATCCGGGCCTTTTGCTTGGCCTGACGGGCCTTCTGGCCCTGACGCATCCACTCCAATTCGCGTTCCAGCGTTTTCTGCTTGGACTTGTCTTCCCTGGCCTCGTGTTCCAGCCGCTTGGCCTTCTGTTCCAGCCAGGCCGAGTAATTGCCCTCGTAGGGAATGCCGCAGCCCCGATCCAGTTCCAGAATCCAGCCCGTGATATCGTCAAGAAAATAGCGATCATGCGTGACGATCAAGATTGTCCCTTTGTAATCAATCAGGTGCTGTTGCAGCCATGCAATCGTTTCGGCGTCCAGATGGTTGGTCGGTTCATCGAGCAACAGCATCTCGGGCGCTTCCAGCAGCAGCTTGCACAGCGCCACGCGGCGCGCCTCACCCCCCGACAGGGTTTTGACGTCGGCGTCATCGGGCGGGCAGCGCAGGGCCTCCATCGCCACGTCGATCTGGCTGTCCAGATCCCACAGGTTTTCGCTGTCGATCTGATCCTGAAGCGCGGCCATTTCATCGGCCGTCTCATCGGAATAGTTCATCGCCAGTTCATTAAACCGATCCAGCTTGCCCTTTTTCTCGGCCACGCCCAGCATCACGTTTTCACGCACGTTAAGGGACTCATCCAGTTTCGGCTCCTGCGGCAGATAACCCACCTTGGCGCCCTCGGCGGCCCAGGCCTCGCCGGTGAAATCCGTGTCCAGCCCGGCCATGATCTTCATCAGGGTGGACTTACCCGCGCCGTTTACGCCAACGACACCGATCTTCACGCCGGGAAGGAAACTCAGATGGATATTCTCAAAGCATTTCTTGCCGCCCGGATAGGTCTTGGAGACCCCCTGCATGTGATAGACATATTGATAAGCGGCCATGACTGTGCTCCTTCAAACCAGATGAGAGATCGAATAACCAAGTGCAGGCCCGAGGGCAATCACTCAGGCGCGTTCAACGTATCTGCCAGCCGGTCACGCAGGCGGGCGCCTTTGACCGGGTTGATCTGCTCCAGCCACGCAATCCGCCCCGACAGATGGTTCAGAAACACCACATCCGCGCGGCGCGGATCATCCTTGCGGGTCAGATGATGGATCGTGGCCTTCAGGATGTCATAGTCAGGCCGGGGCAGGTTCAGATGCTGATTAACCACGATCCCGGTCACCATTTGGCGTGACGTGTGGGGCTGGATACGTGTCTTGGCCGGGTTCAGCCTGAACCCACAGCCCTGAACAATGTCGGGCACGGCACGGTACAGCACCGGGGCGATCCGGGCATCCCCCGAAAATGTCAGATCATCCGCATAGCGCGTATAGGTGGCATCAAGGTTCCGGGCGAGGCCCGCAAGCCGGACATCCAGCCCGTAAGCCACCAGATTGGCCAGAGCGGGCGAGGTCGGTGCGCCTTGCGGCAGATGCCGGTTGGACAATTGCACGGACGCCCCAATCTTCGGATCGCTCAGCAGGTCTGGGGGCGTGATTGCGGTACACAACCCCGCCAGATGTCGCGCGACCGAGGCGGGATAGCCGATCCGGCGAAACAGCGCATAGACCCTGTGCTGTGCAACAGACGGGAAGAACGCCAAAAGATCAAAACTGATCACCATCGCCTCGCCTGCGTGTCGTGCCGCGGCCATGGCAGCATTGCGGCCGGGGCAAAATCCAAAAGCCGCCTCATGGGGCGGCACATGATTCAGCATATCCCGCAGGATGCGCCGTTGCAGGTGTTTCAGGACCGGTTTCGGTTCTTCCAGCAAGCGCAGCGTGCCATCGGGTTTTGGTCTCAGGTGGTGTCGGTAATGCGGGGCAAAGGGTGTATCGGTTCGGGCCGACAGACCCAGACAGTCGGAAAAACGGGCCAGTTGACCAGAGGGCAGGGCCAGCCATTCAGCCAGCATATCGGGGGTCGTCAGGGTTGGCAGTTGGCAGTGTGCCAGGGCCGGGGCAGGCAGGAATGCGGGCACGGTGATGGGCGGTTCAGGGTGTTGCCCGGTCCGCCTGGCATGGGCCAGCAACGGGCGGGCCGACGCGGCGCTCTTCAGATA